>JGI24724J26744_10000531_pt1 | contig 27914 bp, 19 predicted proteins | sample Cruoilmetagenom7_FD_26744 | JGI IMG/M metagenome (IMG submission 26744) | reverse complement strand
CATCTGACGGCCCGTGCGCACCAGTTTGTTGATCGTTTCGATCATGTGCACCGGGATACGGATCGTGCGGGCCTGATCGGCAATCGAGCGCGTGATCGCCTGACGGATCCACCAGGTCGCGTAGGTCGAGAATTTATAGCCGCGGCGGTATTCGAATTTATCGACCGCCTTCATCAGGCCAATGTTGCCTTCCTGAATAAGATCAAGGAATTGCAANCCGCGGTTCGTGTACTTTTTGGCGATCGAAATTACCAGGCGNAGGTTGGCCTCGACCATTTCCTTTTTCGCCTGACGGGCCTCTTTTTCACCCTTCTGAACCTGCTGCACGATGCGGCGGAATTCGGGGATGTCGACGCCGACATATTGACCCACCTGGGCCATGTCGCCGCGCAGTTCTTCAACCTTGGCGGTCGAGCGTTCGATGAACATCTGCCAGCCACGACCGGTCTTTTCGCCCATGCGCTCCAGCCAGGTCGGATCCAGCTCATAGCCACGATAGGCTTCGACGAATTCGCGGCGGTTGATGCGGGCCTGGTCGGCCAGTTTCACCATAGCAGAGTCAATCGACATGATGCGGCGGTTGATGCCGTATAGCTGGTCGATCAGCGCCTCGATCCGGTTGTTGTGCAGGTGCAACTCATTGACCAACAACACGATTTCCGAACGCAGCTTTTGATACGCGTCCTCTTCCTTGGTCGAGAAACTGTCATCCTCGTTCAAGGTGGCGGACATGCGCAGGTCCTGCATTTCGCTCAGCAACACATAGTCGCGCGCGATCAGCTCCAGCTGTTCCAATACACCGGGNTTCAGCGCCGCTTCCATCGCGGCCAGCGACATGTTGGCCTGTTCGTCTTCGTCGTCGTCGTCATCTTCCTTGGCAATCGGGTTGCCGTCGGCGTCCAGCTCGGGGCTGGCCTCTTTCTTGTCGTCCGTCGCGGCGGTGCCATCGGTGGCCGTTGCGGTGGCGGTCGCCGCCCCGTCGATCACGTTTTCACCTTCGTCGTCATCCTCACCCATCTGGTTACCAAAGGTGGCATCCAGGTCGATAACGTCGCGCAGCAGAATGTCTTCGGACAGAAGTTCGTCACGCCAGATGGTGATGGCCTGGAAGGTCAGCGGGCTTTCGCAAAGCCCCGCGATCATCGTATTGCGCCCGGCCTCGATCCGTTTGGCAATCGCGATTTCGCCTTCGCGCGACAGCAGCTCGACAGAGCCCATTTCGCGCAGATACATGCGCACGGGGTCGTCGGTGCGGTCCAGCTTTTCGGTCTCGGCCGAAGAAATCGTGACATCACGTACGCCAGCCGTGGTTGCCACAGCGGTCGAGCCCTTGTCTTCGTCCTCGGCCTCTTCGTCCTCGATGATGTTGATGCCCATTTCGGACAGCATGGACATCACGTCTTCGATCTGTTCCGAGCTGACCTGATCCGGCGGCAGGACCTGGTTCAACTGGTCATAGGTGATGTACCCTTTTTCCCGCGCCTCTGCGATCATCTTCTTGACCGCAGTCTGGCTGACATCGACCATCGGTTCGTTGTCCTGGTCGTCTTTGCGGTCTGCAGCGGTGTCCTTGGCGGCCATGCGGCTCTCCTTGGCTGTGTTCGGTCTTGGGGCTGTGTTCGGCCTTGGGTACGAATCACTGATTCGAATTTCCGAATCATTCACGTGATTGAATGATTCTCCAACCCGTTTACCCGTATTTATTTACAACGTCTCCATCCTGTGGCGAATCAGTCGCCCCCCTGATCAGTCGAGGGGCCTTTTGTGTTCAGTCCGATCCGGTCCAACAGCGCATCCAGCGACTTGCGTTCATCGCGGTCGATCAAGGCGCCATTGTCACCGACATCAAAGGTCGCCTTGTCCTCGCTTTCGCTGCGAATGGCACGGTTGCGCGCCTCAACAGCCTGGGACAGACGCCAGGTCAGGCCCTCGTCGGCCATGGCTTCGATATCATGCATCGCGTCATCGATTTCCACGCGTGCGCCCCGCATCGCTTCGAGTTTGGCGAGCTCCTCGGTCAGACATGTGACCACGGTTTCAGCATCGTCCGGGTGTCGGATGGCGGGCGCAATTTGCACATGGCTCAGTGTGAACAGCTTTTCAAGGGCATGATGACCGGCGGACGCTGAAATTTTTTCGCGCAACACCTCTGGGCCGTCTTGGGCATGGCGCAGCAACACACTCTGCATCAGCTGGTGTTCGGGGGTCGACATATGCGTGCGTTCAAAGCTGCTTTCGACCTGATCCAGCATGTCGGGCCGCTGGATCAACACCGCCAGGATCACGCTTTCGCGCAGGATGTCGCTGACGTCGCCACTGGCCAGGGCCGAGCTTTTGGTGGTCGGGCGCGCAGGTTCCGGCGCGCCTTTCCAGGGCTTGCCGGGCGTGAACGGGCGCCGTTGCCCCGGCCCTTGCGCAGAGCCATACCCAGAGCCCTGCCCGCCCCGATTGCCNCGAAACAGCTGCCANCGCAGGTCTTTGATCGCCTCACCATAGTGCTGGCGAATTGACGGGTCAGCGATCTTGGCAATCGCCGCGCGCAGGTCCTTGTCCAACGCCGCGCGCCGCTCAGGGCTGTCAAACACCTTGTCCTCGGTCTCGCGCCGCCACAGCAGGTCGACCATCGGCTGGGCCGCATTGATCAGCGCCTGCATCGCACCCGCCCCCTGCGCCTTGATCAGGTCATCAGGGTCCAACCCCTCGGGCAGGATCGAAAAGCGCACCGATTGTCCGGCTTCCAGCAGCGGCAGCGACGTGTCGATCACCCGCATGGCCGCGCGCAACCCCGCCGTGTCGCCATCCAGCGCGATGATCGGTTCAGGCGAAATACGCCACATCAGCCGCAGCTGATCTTCGGTAATCGCCGTGCCCAAGGGCGCGACGCAGGCGCCAAACCCGGCCTCGGACAGGGCGATCACGTCCATATATCCCTCGGCAACGATCAACGGTTGGCCCTTGCCAGCGGCCTCGCGCGCGGGGGCGTGATTGAACAGGCTACGGCCTTTGTCGAACAGTTCGGTTTCCGGCGAATTCAGGTATTTCGCGTTGTCATTGGGGTCCATGGCGCGACCGCCAAAGGCAATGCAGCGCCCGCGTGCGTCGCGGATCGGGAACATGATGCGATTGCGAAACGTGTCATAGGGCTTGCCGCCCTTGCGGCTGGGCTTGGCCAGACCGGCACCATGGATCAGGTCTTCTTCAACCCCCTTGGCGCGCAACTGGTCCCACAACCCCTGCCAGGCATCGGCGGCAAAGCCGATCTCCCACCGGTCCAATTGTGTANCCTTCAGGCCACGCCCGGCCAGATAATCGCGCGCCGCAGCCCCCGCCGCAGTTTTCAGCTGAAGGCGGAAATACTGCACGGCCATTTCCATGACCTCGGCCAATTGCGTGCGCCGGTCGGCCTTTTCCTGCGCCTTGGGATCGCGCGCAGGCATCTGCATGCCGGACTCGGTCGCCAGGATTTCAACCGCTTCCATAAAGCCGACATTCTCGGTCTCGCGGATAAAGGAAATCGCGTCGCCCTTGGCGTGACAGCCAAAGCAATAATAATATCCCTTGCGGTCATCCACATGAAAGGANGCGCTTTTTTCCTGGTGGAACGGGCATGGNGCCCACATGTCACCCTTGCCCTGATTTGACTTGCGCGCATCCCACATGACCTTGCGCCCCACGACCTGAGACAGGCTCGTGCGGGTGCGCAACTCATCAAGGAAACCGGGTGGCAGGGACATGACGTTATATATCGGGTCTGGCGGGCCGAGAGTCTAGAACCCACCGCACCCGATCACGCCCGATTTTTCGCAGAACACTCACCCGCCCTGCGCGGCAACNCTTTTCATGGCNACGGACAGCTCGTGCACAGCGGTTNCCGCCATCGAGCGGAACACCAGAATATCAAAGCTGCTGACCCCGACCCGTGTGATCGACGCCGTCATATGCCCGATCAGTGACCGCGCCGTGTGNCCGCGTTTGAACACCGCATCGCGCAGGTCCAATGGGCACAGTCGNGCCAACACCTCTGTTGCGCCCGCCCCCTCAAGCCGCAAAACGGCCCAGGCGTCGGTTTGATCAGTCATGGCAAACTGCCGCGCCAGGGTGCTGTCAGCCGCGGGACCGATCAAAAACGCCTGCCCCCGGCCCGTCCAGACCGCCCGCGNCCCCGCTTTGCCTGTGGCGCGCCCAACGGCNGGAAATGCCATGCCATGCGCNGCCTTCAGCGCGGCCNGATCGGCGCCNACCAAAGGCGACAGCGANGTGATTGCANCTGTTTCGACCTCATCCAGGGTCACGTTGCCCACCGAAACCGGAACCAGCCCNGCNCAGGGGGATTTTGCCACCAAACTAGCCACGAACGCGCCCTCCTTCGGGATCAAAGAACACCGGATCACAGACCTCGCAAATCGCATCAACCTTGCGCAGGTGATCGACCATGCGCACGCGATCCCCGTGCCGCGCCTGGCCGTCTTTCAGGAACCCAAGCCCCAGAAAGCTGCCCAGCGTCGGCGAAAATCCAACCGAGGTCGTATAGCCCAGATCATTCACGCGCGTGGGCTCGGCCCCTTCGTCAAACAGATGCGCCCCGGCGGTCAGCTGTTTCACGGCACCCACAGGTTTCAGCCCGACCAACTGTTCGCGCCCAGGTTCATTCAACCCGATGCGCGTCGCCGCCGCCTTGCCGATGAAATCCTTCTTGGCCGACAGCATCCGGCCCATGCCAATGTCCTGCGCCGTGACGCGGCCATGGATTTCGCTATGGGTGATGAAACCCTTTTCGATCCGCAGCACGTTCAGCGCCTCCATGCCATAGGCGCCGCCCTCAAAGGCCTCGGCCTGCGAATTCAACAGGCGCCACAGCCCTTCGCCGTACCGAGCGGGCACCGCCAGCTCATAGGCCTGTTCACCCGAGAACGAGATGCGGAACAGACGCCCCCGGACCCCGGCCACGGTGACCGCGCCACAGGCCATGAAAGGCCAGGCCTCGGCGTCCAGACCGTCATCCAGAACGGCATTCAGCAAGTCACGCGATTTCGGACCGGCAATGGCAAACTGCGCCCATTGTTCAGTGGTCGAAATCAGGTGCACATCCAGATGCGGCACCAGGGTCTGGGCGACGAATTCTAGATGCGCCATGACCTGACCGGCCGCGGCGGTCGTGGTGGTCATGACAAAGTGGCTTTCCCCAAAGCGCGCGGTGGTGCCGTCGTCCATCACATGGCCGTCTTCGCGCAGCATCAGCCCGTATCGCACGCGCCCGACCTTAAGGGTGGAAAACATGTTTATATACACAAAATCAAGGAACTGCGCTGCGTCTTTTCCCTGAATATCAATCTTGCCCAAGGTGGACACATCGCAGACGCCCACGGCGTTGCGCACCATGGTAACCTCGCGATCACAGCTTTGACGCCAGGTCTTTTCACCGGGCTTAGGGAAATAGCTGGGGCGATACCACAGCCCGGCTTCGATCATCGGTGCGCCAGCCTTGACGCTTGCCACATGCGAGGTCGTGAACCGTTCCGGCGCAAAGCCTTTGCCACGCGCCCCGGCCCCCATCGCCGCGATGGACACTGGGTTGAACGGCGGGCGGTAAGTCGTTGTTCCTGTCTCAGGAATACCGCGTCCGGTCGCGTCCGCCAGCACCGCCAACGCGTTTACATTGGAATTCTTGCCCTGGTCCGGCGCCATACCCTGTGTGGTGAACCGTTTCATGTGTTCGACACTGGCATAATTCTCGCTTGCCGCCAGCCTCACGTCCTTGACGGTCACATCGTTCTGGAAATCCAGCCAGGCGCGGGCCTTGCCGTCGATCATCCACAGGGGGGTGATGGCATACCGACCATCCTCGGCCCGGGGAGAAGTGACGGTTTTTGACGTTATTCCAAGGCCTTGCAGGGCATTCTTTGCGCAGAGCATCCCCGCCTTCAAGGCCCCGGCGGTCGAGAAATCGCCATTCGCCGCACCCGCCGCCTCAAGCCCCGGCACCATGTCTGGCACGGGCACAAAACACTGCGTCGTTTCGTTCCATACGGGGCGNCCATTCATGTGGCAGGTCAGGTGCAAGCTCGGGTTCCAACCACCTGAGATCGCCAGACAATCCGCCTCCAACACCTGNTCTCCGGACGCGGTGCGCAGGGTCACACCGGTTAGGCCCTTGCGGCCCTTGGTGTTCACCACCTCGGCGCCGGTGAAGATCGGAAAGTCGCCTGTCACCTGCGCGTCGGGGCGNGCATCGATCAGCCCTGCGACCTCGACCCCGCAAGCGGTCAGATCGCGGGCGGTCTGATGGGCGCTGTCGTTGTTGCCAAACACCGCAACGCGTTGGCCGGGGCTGACACCATAGCGGTGCAGATANGCGCGCACAGCACCCGCCATCATCACGCCGGGGCGGTCGTTATTGGCAAACGCAATCGGCCGCTCCAAAGCGCCCGCCGCCAGCACGGCGCGTTTTGCCGCGATGCGCCAGAAGGTTTCCAGCGGCGCATCGTCCGCGTCAGCGACATGCAGCCCGACGCGTTCCAGTGCGCCATAGGTGCCGCCGTCATAGGCGCCCGTCACGCTGGTGCGCGGCATCAAACGCACGTTGGACATGGTGGCCAGTTCACCCAGAACTTCGTCCGCCCAGACCGGGCCCGGCCTGCCATCGACGTCGGTCGCGTCATCCAACAGCCGCCCGCCCATGCGCGCGGCCTCGTCCGCCAGGATCACGTCGGCCCCCGCGCGCGCGGCAGTCAAAGCGGCCATCAGCCCCGCAGGCCCCGCGCCGATCACCAAAATGTCGCAATGCGCAAACGCCTTGTCATAGCGCCCGGTATCGTGGTCGCCCGACAGCGCGCCCAGACCGGCGGCGCGCCGGATCACCGGCTCGTACAGCTTTTCCCAGAACTTGGCGGGCCACATAAAGGTTTTATAATAGAACCCGGCCGAAAAGAACGGCGACATCAGGTCGTTCAGCCCCAACAGGTCTGTTTCCAAAGACGGCCAGGCGTTCTGGCTACGGCTTTCCAGCCCCTCGTAAATCTCTTGCACGGTGGCACGCACGTTCGGGNTCTGCGCCGCGCCCGANCCTGTGGTGATCAGCGCGTTGGGTTCTTCGGACCCCGCCGTCATCACGCCACGCGGGCGGTGGTATTTGAAACTGCGCCCCATCAGGCGCGTGCCGTTGGCCAACAGGGCCGAGGCAACCGTGTCGCCTTCGAACCCATTCACGCCGCGCCCATCGAAGGTAAACCGCACCGGACGGGCGCGGTTGATCAGACCTTTGCCAGTAATCCTCATGATGCGTCCTTTTCCGCCAAACGCGCGCCCAAAACCGCGTGGGTCACAGTATTACGCGTCACCACCAGCCAGCCGCCACAGCCCGCGCCGTGCCACCAATATTCGTCCGCTTCACCGGCCGGGTTGTCACGCAGGTGCAGATAATCGTCCCAGGCCGGCGACCAGTCGCTGCCGTCCGGGCGGGTCAGGGCCGCGCCCTTATAGGTGAATTCCCGGTGGTCCCGGTCGCCGCACAGCGGGCATGGAATGCGCATGGTCTGTCCCTGTCTGTCCTTAGTTCGTTTCACATTCGCCGTCTGGGGCGCGATACAAGCGATAGGTCACGGATTGTCCCGGGTGTTCGGCCAGATCGACGGCACCGCCGCACCTGTCGGTGTCACCAACCATCAGGTAATTGGTGCGAAATTCCAGCACCTTACCGTCCATCCGCGTGATTTCCATCATGCCGCCATCGCATTCAACGCTGCACGACCAGGCGTTTTTGCGCCCTTCGTCCTGCCAGCACAGCAGGACCTGATCCAGCACCTGTTCGGCATTATTTGTGCCGCGCACATGGCCCTGATTGGCGGTATAGACCGACAGGTTTGCCGTCAGGGTCGATCCCTGCCAAATGAAATTCAGCCAGCTGGCTTCGACCACCTGGGCCGGGTTTTGTTTCAGATGACCGGCGTCATATTGGCGGCTCCAACAGCCTGCGGGCGCCGCGACAGCCGGGGCCGCAAGGACCGCAAGGGCTGTGAAAACACTAGTGAAGATTATGTTGCGCACCGGTTCCCTCCTCGTCCATCAAGCCACGCCCGGTGGTGAACCGGTCCAGCCTGAGCTTCTCGGCGCTGGCATGCGGCTGGCCCGTGGCCAGAAGATGCGCCGTGGCCCAGCCCGATCCGGGCACCGCCTTGAAGCCGCCGTAACACCAACCAGTGTTCAGGATCAGCCCGTCGATATGGGTCGTGTCAATGATGGGCGACCCATCCGGTGACATATCCATGATCCCGCCCCAGCTGCGCAACACGCGCGACTTGCCGATGGCGGGCATCAGGGTCATCGCCGCCTCCATCACATGTTCGGCCATGGGCAGGTTGCCGCGCGCCGCGTAAGACGCGTACATGTCCAGATCACCGCCAAACACCAGCCCGCCCTTGTCCGACTGGCTAATGTAAAAATGACCCATGCCAAAGGTCACGACCGTGTCCAGAAAGGGTTTCAACCCCTCGGTCACGAACGCCTGCAAGATATGGCTTTCGACCGGCAGGCGCATGCCCGCCATGGCCGCCACCTGGCCCGAGCGACCCGCCGCGATCATCGCGACCTTCTTGGCCCGGATCGGCCCCCGTGTGGTTTGCACGCCGGTGACCTTGCCCTCGGCAGTATCAATGCCGGTGACCTCGCATTGCTGGATCAGATCGACGCCGCGCTGGTCGGCGCCACGCGCATATCCCCAGGCCACCGCATCATGGCGCGCGGTGCCGCCACGCGGATGCATCAACCCGCCATAGACCGGAAACCGCACATTGTCGAAATCCAGAAACGGTGCGTGTTTTGCCACGCCCGCGCGGTCCAAAAGCACCGCGTCGTCACCCTGGTTGACCATCGCATTGCCGCGCCGGGCTGCGTAATCACGTTGGCCGTCTGAATGGAACAGATTGATGATGCCGCGCTGCGAATGCATGACGTTATAATTCAGCTCCCGCTCCAGCCCCTCCCAGAGCCGCAGCGAGTTCGAATAGAATTCCGAATTGCCTGCCAGCGCATAATTCGCCCGCACGATCGTCGTGTTGCGCCCAACATTGCCGCCGCCAAGGTATCCCTTTTCGACAACTGCGATATTGGTGATGCCGTGCTTGGCGGCCAGNTAATAGGCTGTCGCCAGACCATGGCCGCCGCCACCAATGATGACAATGTCATATTCCGCCTTGGGCGCGGGGCTGCGCCAGGCCTGGCCCCACCCTTTGTTGCCAGTCAAACCCTGCTTGAACACCTGCCAGGCCGAATATCGCATCTTGCACCCCGTATTGTTCACGGTTCAGTTCATGGTTTAGTGAACCGCGCCTTAGGATGTTTATCAAGCGGTATAGCCCGGCCGCCAAGACCCTTCGCGACAGATTACGTCGGTTTTGACCCTCAGCCCCCCAGCGAAGCCCCGACCGACCGGCGCACCATGTCCCAGTAGATGGCCTCGACCCGGTCGCGCGACAGGCGTCCGCCCTCGCGATACCAGGTGTTCACGCCGGTCAGCATGGCAATCACCGCCATGGTCGCCAGCTTGGTATCAGGCAGGGTGAACAGCCCCTGTTCCGCGCCATCGCGCAGGATTTGCTCCAACGCGTCCTCGTACTGACGGCGCAGCGCTTCGATCTGGGCGAAATTCTCTGGCTCCAGATTGCGCAGCTCCATATAGGCGATGAACACCGCATCCGGGCGATCCAGGTGAAACCGGATGTGAAAGCGCGTGAACGCCTCGAGCCGCGCCATTGGGTCGGGACCAGCCGCGGTGTCGCCCCAGGCGGTCAAAAGCTCTTCCAAATGGGATTTCATCAAGTCAAACAGCAGGCTTTGCTTGTCCTTGGTATACAGATACAGCGCCCCCGCCTGCACGCCGACCTCGGCCGCGATCTGGCGCATGGACACGGCGGCAAAGCCGTGGCGGGCAAACAGCCGCAAGGCCGCTTTGCGGACCCGGGGGCCGGTAATTTCACTGTGGGAACCTGTTTTGCGTGCCATGGGAGGAATTTAACTGAACAACCGTTCAAATCAAGAGGGGAACCGTCTGCCACCCCAGTTGGCACCCAAGCTGGCCCCCAGTGGACCGCAGGCCTCGCGATGCCCGCAAGGCACGCGGTCGCGGACCCCACGCGAAGCGCTTGCCCCCGGCCACGCGCGGGCGGTAAGGTCCACGTGAACCAGACAGGACGCCTGCCTTGCCCCGACTCGCCCTTCCCTTTGCCATGTCCGTTGTCTTGGCCGTGATGGTGGGCTGTTCGGATCAACCCGGCCTGGACCTTCGCCTGTCAGACCAGACGCGGGCGGCCGAATATCCGACCCTTGTGCCCCTGTCGCCGCTGCTGGCCAACATACCGGACGCGAACGAAGATTTCGGCACCGGCACCCTGGCGGCCCGCGCCAGCGCCCTGCGCGCCCGCGCCGCACGCCTGCGTCGCATCATCGTCGATCCAACGACACGGGCGCGTATGCAAGGCGCCCTGGCACGGCACGCGCAATAAAGCCTGTGTTGCACCGCCTGCCCGCTTTGGGTACAGACCTGCCAAACACATCACGCATTCACGGGAGACCGACATGACCCACCCCCTCCGCCTTGGTATTGCCGGTCTGGGAACCGTCGGCATTGGCGTCGTCAAAATCGTACGCAAACACGCCGCCATGTTGGAAGCCCGCACCGGGCGGCCGGTCGAAATTACCGCCGTCTGCGCCCGCTCGCGCGGCAAGAACCGCGATGTCGATCTGTCCAATTACGCCTGGGAGGACGACCCGGTCGCCCTGGCGAAACGCGATGACGTCGACTGTCTGGTCGAACTCATGGGCGGATCTGATGGCCCGGCCAAGGCCTGTGTCGAGGCCGCGATTGCGGCTGGCAAACACGTGGTCACCGCCAACAAGGCGTTGTTGGCCCACCACGGTCAGGAACTGGGCGAAGCGGCCGAAGCCGCCGGCGTGATGCTGCGGTTCGAAGCCGCCGTTGCAGGCGGTATTCCCGTCATCAAGGCCCTGACCGAAGGGCTGGCGGGCAATGAAATCGACCGTGTCATGGGCGTGATGAATGGCACCTGCAATTACATCCTGACACGGATGTATGACGCCGATCTATCCTATGACGTGGTGTTCGAGGAAGCCAACCAACTGGGGTATCTCGAAGCTGATCCCAACCTGGACGTGGGCGGCATTGACGCCGGTCACAAACTGGCGCTGCTGGCCTCGATCGCCTTTGGCACGCAGGTGAATTTCGATGCGATGGAGCTGGAAGGCATTCAGCGCATCCAGATCGAAGACATCGAACAGGCCGCCGACATGGGCTATCGCATCAAGCTTCTGGGCGTGGCGCAGATGACCGGGCGTGGGTTGGAACAGCGCATGTCGCCCTGTCTTGTGCCCGCAACCTCGCCCCTGGGGCAGCTGGAAGGCGGCACCAATATGGTGGTGATCGAAGGCGACAGCATCGGCCAGGTCGTGCTGCGCGGCCCCGGCGCGGGCGAAGGCCCGACCGCATCGGCCGTTATGGGCGACGTGATGGATCTGGCCCGTGGCCTGTCGATCCCAACCTTTGGCCAGCCCGCCAACACCCTGCGCCCGGTGCGCGGCGTGAAGGCGACGAAACCCGCGCCCTATTACATCCGCATGTCGCTGCTGGACAAACCCGGCGCGCTGGCCAAAGTCGCTGCCCTGCTGGGCGAAGCGGGCATTTCGATCAACCGCATGCGCCAGTATGGCCACGACGACACAGCGGCGCCGGTGATCATCGTCACCCACAAAACCACGCGCGACGCGCTGGATCGGGCGCTGGAAGGTCTGGAAAAGACCGGCGTCATGGCGGGCGCCCCTGTGGCGATCCGCATCGAGGAACTGTAAACATCCGAGGGCTTGTTTGCGCCGCGTGATCCATAGAGCGGGCTTTCTGCACCGAGATTGCGCGCCTTGACGGAATGCGCTGTGGGAAATGCGCTGCGGGAAATGCACCGCGGGAAATGCACTGCGGCGTCCACACCGTTGCGCAAGATTTCGCGCCGCGGGCTCAAACAACGACTGACCCCGCCCGCCCGGACCACCGACAGGCAATTGCGCGCCGGAAGGGCCAGGCGTCACATACGCAACCGGCCCCCTCCCGCCCCGATTTGATCCTGCGGATCGCAGCGGGTTGGGCGTGGCGCGTGCCAATGGCACGCGCGGGATCCCTGATAGCCCTATCAGGCTTGCCCCCAAGCGTTGTGCCGACTAAACCCGGATCAAACCAGATTTACCAAGGAACACCCCTCATGGCCGACAAAGTCGTTTTCGCTGACCGTATGCTTTCGCTGGGCCTTGCCCGTGTGTCCGAGGCCGCCGCAATGGCATCGGCCACCCTGGTGGGGCGCGGCGATGAAAAAGCCGCCGACCAAGCCGCTGTCACCGCCATGCGCGAACAGCTGAACATCCTGGACATCAAAGGCGTCGTCGTCATCGGCGAGGGCGAACGCGACGAAGCCCCGATGTTGTTTATCGGCGAAGAGGTCGGCACCGGCGAAGGCCCCGCCGTCGACATCGCGTTGGACCCGCTGGAAGGCACGACCCTGACCGCCAAGGACATGCCNAATGCGCTGACCGTCATCGCCATGGCCCCGCGCGGCACCCTGCTGCACGCGCCTGACGTGTATATGGAAAAGCTGGCCATCGGCCCGGGCTTTGAAAAGGACGTCGTGTCCCTGGCCATGTCGCCCAGCGAACGGGTGAAAGCCCTGGCCGCCGCCAAGGGCTGCGCCACCACAGACATCACCGTCTGTGTGCTGGAACGCCCGCGCCACGAGGGCATGATCGCCGACATCCGGTCGACCGGCGCGGCGATCCGCCTGATCACCGATGGCGATGTGGCCGGCGTGATCCACTGTGCCGAGGCCGATATCACCGGCATCGACATGTATATGGGCCTGGGTGGCGCGCCTGAGGGCGTTCTGGCGGCCTCGGCGCTGAAATGCATGGGCGGGCAGATGTGGGGTCAGCTGACCTTCCGCAACGATGATGAACGCGGCCGTGCGGCCAAGGCGGGCATCACCGACCTGGACCGGATCTATTCGCGCGACGAAATGGTCACGGCCGATGTGATCTTTGCGGCAACCGGCGTGACAGACGGATCTGTCGTCGCGGGTATCAAACGTGAGCCCGGCTATCTGACCACCGAAACCATCCTGATGCGGTCAAAAACCGGGTCTGTCCGGCGCATGTCCTATCGCAACCCGGTGTCGGCCACCCGATGACGGGCGCACGTGCGCTGATCCTGATCGACATCCAGCAGGGGTTTGATAGCCCCGACTGGGGCGCGCGCAACAATCCGGGGGCCGAGGCAAACGCCGCCCGGCTGTTGACCCACTGGCGGGCCAATTTCTGGCCCGTCATCCATGTCCGGCACATGTCGACCACACCCGGCAGCCCGCTGAACCCCGATGGCGGCAATGTCGCCTTCAAGCCCGAGGTCGCGCCGCTGACCGGTGAACCGGTCATGACCAAACGCGTGAATTCGGCCTTTATCGGCACGCAGCTTGAACCGCGCCTGCACAGTGCCAATGTCACCGCCCTGACCATCTGTGGCCTGACCACGCCCCATTGCGTGTCGACCACCACGCGCATGGCCGCGAACCTGGGGTTTCAGGTCGACCTGGTCCACGATGCTTGTGCCGCCTTTTCGGCCAATGCGGATGCGTCCTGGCGTGATGGCCCGGCTACGGATCCTGAACTGATCCACCAATCTGCGCTGGACCAGTTGAACGGCGAATTCGCGCGCCTGATCACGACGGACGAGGCGCTGACACCGGGGAACGCATGAGCGATTTTCTGAATGTCGCCGCCTCGCTGACTGGGCGGCGCTGGGTCGGGTTAGACATCGAAACCGCGCGCGCCGCCGAAGCGATGGCGCAGATCACCAACCTGCCTGCGCCGGTCTGCACCGTGCTGGCGCGCCGGGGTGTCGCGCCGCAGGATGCCGCACGTTTCCTGGAACCGACCCTGCGCGACCTGCTGCCCGACCCGCGTGGCATGAAGGACATGGACACCGCCGCCCTTCGCGTGTTGCAGGCGCTGGACAAGGGGCAAAAGGTTGCCATTTTCGCCGATTACGACGTCGATGGCGCCACCTCGGCGACGCTTCTGATCGACTGGTTCCGGTTCTTTCAACGCCCCGTGACGCTGTATATNCCCGACCGGATCGACGAAGGATATGGCCCCAATGTGCCCGCAATGGAGGGCCTGGCCGAGGCCCACGACCTGATCATCTGCGTTGATTGTGGCACGCTGAGCCACGAGCCGATCGCCGCCGCCAAGGCCAAGGGCGCGGACGTCGTCGTGCTGGATCACCACTTGGGTGGCGAGACCTTGCCCCCCGCCGTCGCGGTCGTGAACCCGAACCGCCAGGACGAAGCCGACGCGCCCGGATACCTGTGCGCGGCCGGTGTCGTGTTCCTGTTGCTGGTCGAACTGGGCCGCGTTCTGCGCGAGGCAAAACGCCAGGGCCCCGACCTGATCGCCATGCTGGATCTGGTGGCGCTGGGAACCGTTGCCGATGTCGCGCCGCTGATCGAGGCCAACCGCGCCTTTGTCCGTCAGGGGCTGAAGATCATGGCGCGCCGCACCCGCCCCGGCCTGGTCGCGCTGGGCGATGTCAGCCGTATGAACGAAGCGCCCAAGCCCTATCACCTGGGGTTCCTGTTGGGGCCCCGCGTGAACGCAGGTGGCCGCATCGGCAAGGCCGACCTGGGTGCGCGCCTGTTGGCCACCACGGACGCTCACGAGGCCGCATCCATTGCCGCCCGGCTGGATGAGCTGAACTCTGAGCGGCGCGAAATCGAAAGCGCGGTGCGCGACGCCGCTCTGGTGCAGGCCGAAGACCGAGGGCTGGAGGCGCCGCTGGTCTGGGCCGCAGCCGAAGGCTGGCACCCGGGCGTTGTCGGCATTGTCGCAAGCCGCCTGAAAGAGGCCACCAACCGCCCCGCCGTCGTCATCGGCTTTGATGGCGATGACGGCAAGGGATCGGGGCGCAGCGTCTCTGGCGTGGACCTGGGGGCTTGCATCCAAAAGCTGGCCGCCGAAGGCCTGATCCAAAAGGGCGGCGGGCACAAGATGGCCGCAGGCCTGTCGTTGTCGCGCGATCAGTTGGAGCCTGCCATGGACCGCCTGTCTGATCTGTTGGCCAAACAGGGCGCAGGCCTTGGCGGCCCGGCCGACCTGAAAATCGACACCCTGCTGATGCCCGGCGCCGTCACCCCGGAACTGATTGAACAGATTGAGGCGGCGGGACCGTTTGGCGCCGGAGCCCCCGGCCCCCGGTTTGCCTTTCCCGATGTGAAAATCCATTTCACAAAACGCATTGGCACCGGCCACCTGAAGATCACCTTTGGCGATGGGCTGTCGGCCCGCATGGACGCGATCGCCTTTGGCGCGTTTGANAGTGATCTTGGCCCGGCGCTGGAAGGTCACAATGGCGCGCTGTTCCATCTGGCCGGGCGGCTGGAGCTGAACAGCTGGCAAGGCCGCGTCACGCCTCAGCTGCGCCTGGAAGACGCGGCACGCGCCGGAAATTGACGCAAAAACCACTTGCACCCGGCGCGAAACTGCTTAGAACGCCCTGACCACAGTGGCCCGTTCGTCTATCGGTTAGGACGCCAGGTTTTCAACCTGGAAAGAGGGGTTCGATTCCCCTACGGGCTGCCACGTCTTTCCCCCACAGATCCCCAAACACGGACCTGTCAGGCCGCCCTGCATCGCGCTTTCGGGCCCGTTACAAAAAAATGGCCATTGGCGCAAAAACCCTCTTGCGCCGCCCCGCTGCAATCACTAGAACCCGCTTCACCGACCAAGTGGCCCGTTCGTCTATCGGTTAGGACGCCAGGTTTTCAACCTGGAAAGAGGGGTTCGATTCCCCTACGGGCTGCCACTTCTCCTGATCATCATGAAACCTGCCTGACCCTGNCAAGGGACTGAAATAACTCGCAAACTTNAGACCAGCCACCGCGTTTCACAATCGGCCCCCAGCGGCTGGTGCCCTGAGTTCACGTGCGCCGCTCAGCTGTCGGAAGGCATCGCCGCAACCACGATCATTTCGACGGTATAGTCGGGTGTGGCCAGCTTGGCCTCGCCACAGGCGCGGGTCGGCGCGTGGCCTTCGGACACCCAGCCGTCCCAGACCGCATTCATCTCCGCAAAATCCGCCATGTCCGCCAGCCAGATGGTCGCCTGCAACAGACGGCTTTTATCGGACCCGACCTNGGCCAGCAGAGTATCTATTTTCTCAAGGCAATCAGCCGCTTGCTGGGCAACCGAGGCACCGGGCGTTCCGACCTGACCGGCCAGATAGATCGTGTCGCCATGCACGACGATCTGGCTCATGCGTTGGCCTGTGTGATGGCGCTGGATGGAGGTCATATGTCNGTCCCTTTCTGGGTGGAGCCATAAAAAGGCCTGAGGCGAAGATGACAGCAATCCCGGCCCAGGCAAGGTCATTCGTCGCCCTGCCCCACAGCAAATAGACCCAATGTCAGGACCAGAACGGTCGCCAGGACGTTAGGGGCCTGCTTAAGGGTTGGCCCCGGGCGTCCACCATCGCCTGACCTGGCACCAAAGCGTCATCAGCCGCGCCATCCAAACCGTCAAGCACGGGGTTGGCCGATCCGCTCANCCACCACAGCATTCCTGGCCCAGCCGTTTCAACGCGGCGCTGAACCCGGCCAGTGACAGCGTGACCGTGAAGGGTTGGTCATTGGTATTGGCCATGGTCAGANCCGCCTCATTGCCACGCGCCAGACTGGCCAGNTCGGCGTCGCTCAGCACTTTGGGGGCAATGCAGCCGCCCGGAAGGCAGGTGCGAAAGGCAATCGGCACCGGGTCGCNNCCGTCGATGGACATGGCGACCCCTTGCGACAGCAACAGACCAAACGGCGCGATCACCGTCAGGCCGGTATCATCGCGGGTCTTGCGCACGATGGCCGACAGCACCCGCTGGCCGGTATCGCTTTGGGTCAGCTCCTGGGCCATTTCGCAGGCCTGGTGTTGGCTGCCGTCCTGCACCGTCACCATGGCACAGCGCACCACCCAGTCCTGGAANGTCACCGTCAGGGAATTGGGCGCGGCCCCTGTGTCTTGCGCCCGCGCGGGGCCGGTTGCCAGAACAGATGCGGCCAGAACAAGCGCGGCCATCAGTGGTTTGAAAAAGCGGGTCATCGCGTATCCCTTCATGCGCCAGGTGTTTCAGGAGCGGCAACGGGCCGTGGTGCCTCGGCCGGGATCATGCCCTGATAGGTCACAAGTTTCGCCGCCTCATCCGAGGTCGGCGGCACCGCAATCGGGCAGACCGCGCCGGGGATAACACCCACGTCATACAATTCGCCAACCGCGCCATCGATGCGGAACCAGTCAACGCAGCTGCCCTTGGCAAGGTCAATCACTTGCACCCCGCACCAGGCCTCGCTGTCGGCATCCTTCAGCTTCTGATCCAGCGCCAGGCCTTCGAACCGCTGATAGCGCGNCTTGGACAGGCCGACAAAGGCCAGGTTGCCGNGGAACGACAACCCGCGCAGGAAACCGGGGCAGAAAACGCGCGGCTCGAACGTGCCATTTGCCACCACGCCCAGCTCGCCGGTGCCGGAATTCAGCAACCACAGCGCGCCGTTATGAATGCGCGGGCTGTGCGGCATCGACAGACCTTCGCAGATGATGTCGCCGGATTGCACATCCATAACAATGCCACCATCATTGCGCCGATCACGCCAGCCATCAATGGTGTCCGAGCGCGACACGGCGGTCACGTATTTCGGTTTGCCATCCTGCATCGCCAGCCCGTTCAGGTGACAGCGGTCTTCGTCCACCAGGGCGGAGATAAATGGTGGCCGCCAGATCGGCTCGAACGAATATTTCTCGCTGGGTACGGCCAAACAGTTGAAACGCGTGTTCACGAACACCGCGCGGCCCTGATCGTCGATGCCGATGTCATGGGCGTCCAGCGCGCCAGTCACATAGGTGATGCGCGGCACAAACGCCGTGTCAAAGNTNCCGTTTACCGCCTGTCCGGGGTCCAGCACGTTTTGAAACCGCATGATCTGATAGCCCGCGGTCATGGTTAGCCCGCCAGCATCGTCCAGGCACAGGCCCATCGGTTTGGGCATGATCGCCTGATGCACATTCACGCCACCCTGGGCATTGCGCCCNATCATATACAGAATGCCAGATTGATANGAAGTCACCGCGACCGAGATATTCAACTGTGCCAAGCGTGCCGAGAACCCAGCCGACACAGAATAGCTCACCTGATCCTGCGGTGCCTGTTGCGCGGCTTGGGGGGGCAGGTTGGACGCGTCTTGTGTCATGCTGAAATTGCCTTCCGTCTCGGTCTTGAAGCCCTGGCCGCGCCACTGTGCCCAATGACCGCTGGCTTGACCAGACCGAATGGCCGGCTGCGGCAACAAACCTTCCTGCCGCTACCAGCTTTTGGAAAATCCCGCCGACAGGGACAGGCCGAAATCGCCGCCCTGACCGCCCCCGGCAAGACGTTGGCGATAACGTCCGGTGGCAAAGAACGCCCCGCCCTGGCCCGTCTCCAGATTGCCACCCAGCCCCAGTTCAACCCAGGTGCTGGGGCCGCGTGCCTCCAGGGCGGTGGCGTCGACCATAACGTGGTTGGGACCAGAAAAATCGTGTAACAGATTGCCGATCAGCTGAACATTTCCAACCTGTTCCCCCGCCGCCGTGGGCAGATCGAAGGCGACCCCGGCCCGGCCCTGAAGACGTTCGTTGACCCCCAGAACGACGTGATTTCCCCGGGTGTCCGTCGCCCCGCCGCCCGACACTTTCATCCAGGTCAGGCTGGCCTGCGGGCTCAGCCCCGCGTTGAAGGGCAGATCGAACCGGTGCCCGACCTCGACGCCAAAGGACAGCGACGAACTGTCATGCCCGTCCAGCAACTTGCCCGTCACCGTGGTTGACACATCGCTTTCCTGCCAGCCCATCTGCGCCTGAAAATCCAACCAACTGCCGCCCGTCCCCTCCCAGGTTGCCGACAGGCCGATAGCGTGGCCAATCGCGTCGATTTGTGCCGTGCCCGTGTCCGACTGCACCGTGCCCGAGACCAGATCGTGGCGGGCGTTGGCCCCCAAAATCCATTGCCCACCAGCGCCGGGCTGGGTGCGCAGGTCAAGCCCGGCCTGAAGCCCGACGGCCCGACGCCGGGTGACATCCGCGCCCGATAACGTCTGAAGGCTGCTGTTCTGGATGTCGCCGACAAAACGCAGCCAGGTCGACCGCATGCCATCATCAGATGCCCAGATCCGCGCCGNCTGNCGGTCGGCAAGCGTCGGNAAGGCGGTAAAGCCCAGCAGCACCGACGGCGTAGCCTCAAAAGACGAGGCGATGATCGACAGCTCTTCGCCCAGCACCCACTGACCGTCATGCAGGCTCAGATCGTAACTGAACGCGCCGCGAAAGATCGGCCCGCCCGCCAGTTCAAAATCGCCCTCGCCGGTCACGCCAGACACGTCCACAAGGACAAGGTCGTGGCCTGTTGCCTCTCCCGCGCTCAGGTCGGCAATGGCCAGGGTCGTCACGCCGCTGACATCGCCCGCGATCTCCAATCGGTCCGCCGTGTCGGACGCGAAATCGGCGTCCAGAAACAGCGTGCCCGTGCTGGTGAAATCACCACCCAGACGGATCACATCCCCCGCGTCACCGTTTTGCAGGCTCATCTGCCCATCCAGCGTCACATCCCCGGTGATCGTCACCGCGCCATGGCCAAGATCCAACAGCGCACTGTCGGCCACATGCAACGCCCCCACCTCAAACAGCCCCGCGCCAACGCTCAGCGTGGCATTTGCGGCCAGATTGATCCGCTCCCACCCCGTCAGCGCTTCGGCCATCAGGCCCAGGCTGGTGTCGGCCAGGGTCAGTTCATCCCAGCCATCCGGGGGGTCCGTGGCATCGCCGCCGCCGTCCATCAGCGTCACGTCACTCAGGTCCGCGCCGGTGATGTCAACCCGGTCATTGCCCGCGCCCAGCACCACCGCACCACGGATCGCCGCACCCGTTCCGGCGGTAACAACACTGTGCCCCGCATCGTTATAAAGCGCGATATCACCGTTCAAAGTTGCGCCATCCGACAACGTGACCCGGCTGGTCGTCGTGTCATCCCCCAGCAGGGCCAGCGCCGTTGTCCCCGTGACCTGCGTGGCCAAAGAGACATCAACCTGGGCGGCACCCGCCCCGCGCGTGGCAATGCCATGGCTTGCGCCCTGAACCGGGCCTGACAGGACCGTCACGCGCAGATCGGCACCCGACAGGCTTTCGGCCAGAATGCCCGCGCCACTGGTCGCCGTGACGCCGGCATTGACCGTCAGCTGCGCCAGACCCTGCCCCTGATGGGACAGCGCAATGCCGTGCTGGCCGCCGCGGACTGTCGCATTGGTGGTGATCGTCATCTCTTCTGCCCCGGTGCCGCTGGTGGTAATCAGCCCAGCGCCGGTGCCCCCGGTGATCGGCCCCAAAACGGTCACGCCCGTGGTGCCGGTGCCAAAGTTGCGCAACATCAGCCCGGCCTGACCGCCGCTGACCGCCCCCGTGGCCAGGATCATGTCGCCCGCCGTGGCGCCGTTCTGCGCCCAGACGCCATGGCCCGTGTCGCCGACAATCGTGGCTCCTGCGCCGGTCACGGTCATTGACCCACCGTGGTTTTCCACCGCCAACCCATGTACCGCGCCCCGAAGGACCCGCCCCGCGCCCAGGTCGATCCGCATGGATCCGGTCACGTCATTGGCGCTGTTATAGGCCAGGATCGCGCTGCCGCTGGTGCCTGTCACATCGCCATGCAGGTCCAACACCAGCCCGGCCTGGCCGTGGTGTGACACCGAAATGCCGTCCGTGCCGCCACTGACAGACCCCGTCGTGGTCAGCTGTGTGCGCCCGCTGCCCTGGTTCACCAGGCTGATCCCCTGCCCCGCCCCGGTCACCTGCGCGCTGGACAGCACAAGATCCAAGGTCCCCGCCTGATTTTCCAACCGCACGCCGTCACCTGCAAGACCCGAGACCACCCCCAGGCTGGTGACCGTCAAGCTGCCGCTGGTCTGGTTGATCACGTCAATCCCGTCGCCGCCCTGCCCGGTCACGGCCTGGGTGGTCAAGGTGATATCACCGCCGCCCGCGCCCGTCTTACGCAGGGTGATGCCATCACCCGCCTGACCCAGAACCGCGCCGCCAAGGCCAATCACCAGGGGGCCGCTGCCGCCATGGCTGACTTGCAGGCCGACCGTTCCCCCGGTCAGGCCCGCCCCCGCGCCCGTGCTGATGTCCAGTGCGCCCGAATTCGATCCGGTGGTCACCTGCATCGCCGTGCCACCCAGACCACTGGCCGCCGTGTTCACCTGAACCGCCGTCGCCCCGTTGCCCTGGTTGTTCACCACCAACCCGCNGTTGCCACCATGGGCCTGGTCCAGAACCAGCGTCAGTTCCCCCCCCAGAGCGGCGCTGTTGTAGACCTCGAGCCCATGCGCGCCCGCGCCGGTGCCACGAAACACGCCGCTGCCCTGCACATGCAATGCCCCCGCGCCATTGTGCACAGACGCGCCGCCAAATTGGCCCGCGACGCCCCCCGCCCCGACCACAAGCGTGGTCGAACTGCCCGCCACGGCACCGGTGGTGGCAAAGAGGCCAAAGCCGCCAAAGCTGTCCACCGCACCCGAAATCGTCATCGACAAAGCGCCCGCGCTGGTGTGATCGACCCGGATTGCATCGCCCCCAGATGCACCGCTGACCTGCGCTCCGCCGCGCAGATCCAGCGTGGTCGCGCCAGTGCCCTGGTTGCGCAGCCAGACCGCGTGGCCGCCGCTGGTCTGCACCAGGGCGTGGCTTGTCAGGCTCAGCCCCGCGCCGGTCTGAGTGTTCAAATCGACCCCGGCGCCCGTGCCCCCCGACACCCCTGCATACGTTGTGACCAGAAGCGGGCCAGATCCGCCCTGAGTCAGGTGCAGCCCATTGGTTCCGCCCGTGATCGCACCCGTGCCGGTCAGCGTCAGGGTGCCACCCGTGTTCACCGCCCGCACGCCATCGCCGCTGGTGCCCTGGGTTGCCCCGCCCAGCGCAATCGCCAGATCACCACCCCGGTTGTCGATATCCAACCCATCTTGCGCTCCTACGGTCGCCGTCCCGGTGGTCACGTCGATACCGCCGGTCCCACCGCCATACAGCGTGATCCCCGCGCCTGTGCGCCCTTCAACCCGTCCTGTGGCCGTGACGACCAAAGCCCCTGAATCCAGATTGCGCGCAACAATGCCGTTGTCACCAATCAGCGTGCCCGCACCGGTGGTCACCCGCAACGCACCGCTGCCCATCTGGGTGGCGCTGACAGCGGCACCCTGTCCNCTGACCGCCCCCAACGCAAAGACCTCGGCATCGCCCAGCCCACCGGCCTGCACGGTCAGGCGAANGCCATGACCCGTCGTGCCCGTGACCTGATCCTGGNTGGTGATCCGGGTGCTGCCGGACCCGGCTTGCACAACATGCACCCCGTCCGTGCCGCCCGACACCGCCTGTGTCGTCACGNTGATGTCGCCAAAGCCCGTGCTGGCGTAAAGNCCGCTGTCGCTGCCCCCGACAATGGCACCCTCCGCGTTGACNGTCACCGCGCCCGCCGTTGCCAAGACCGAAATCCCGCGCAAGGCACCGGTGATCTGCGCGCCNGGGGTCGAGCTGATCTGCACGCCGCCTGTCAGNCTGTTGACCGAGAGACCATGCCCCATCTGGCCGCTGACCGCACCGGTCACGGTCACACCCGTGGGCCCTTGTCCCTGACTGTCGATCATCACACCATGGTCGCGCCCGATGACACCGCCCGCACCGATGGTCACGTCAATCCCGCCTAAAGCGACCGGGGTGGTGCGCAAATCAATGCCATGACCACCCAGGCCTTGCACCACCCCCACCCCAGTCGAGACCGACACGGCGCCATAGCCGTTCTGATCCACCACGATGCCCGCGCCGGACGGCGCAGTGACCGCGCCGCTGGTGTCCAGTGTGATGTCACCACCATAGCCACGCAGCCGGATCGCCTCGGCCCCGCCTGCTCCGCTGTTGGTTGGCCCCGACAGGGTGGCCGTGATTTGACCGCTGACCGGGGTCACAAGGTTGCCCATCTGGATGTCGATGCCACGCAGGCTGCCATAGACTGATACAGGGCCGCTCAGGCTGACACCGCCCCCAGCCGCGTTGGACAGCTGAATGCCGACCCCGCCCGGCAGGCCCGGACCACCGCCCTGGATCGAGCCCGCCACCTGCACAGTGATCGGTGCCCCGGAACTGGTCGTAGAGGCCATCAACCCCAGTTCAGTGGCGCTGAGCGTAACCAGGTTGGTCAGGTCGAGATCGACACCGGTTCGCCCATAGAGCGCAAATGCCCCGATCCCGATCGTATCTGTCGTGGTCAGGCCAAATCCGGGCTGGGCTGTCACCGTCACCGGGCTGGCCACAGAGGCCCCCAGAAACTGACCCGCATCGCCTGGCGCGGGCGGGCCGGTGCAGACCCAGCTGTTGATGCCATCCCAGGCACATGTTCCGGCCTGCGCTGACGTTCCAAGGCTGGTCGCCACGCTGACTGCCAAGCCAAAGACCGCCCCGAGGCTGGGCGCACAGCTGGCGGCACGGCCCGCCACCTTGGTCATGCGTCCGCCCCGCACGGTCAGATGCACCAACAGGCGGCGCGGTCCGGCCAAATCGGCAAGGGTCTTTGCCCCTGTACCGTCAAGCCTGCCAGCCATAGCTTCCCCTTTCCCCCGTCGGCTGGGCAACCAGCCGGATGAGGTGACATCGCGCGATGGGCTGATGCGGCGGGACCGCTGCACTCCCCTCGCTCAAACCGCGCGTGTCTCACTCATTCTCCTAGTTAAGGCTTATCACACCACGCCATGCAAACAAGGCGCTCTGTCATGCCGACCGGGGGACGTTGGGGGGATGAGGTGACGTGGTGACCGCCACGGGAGGGGACCGTCACGGCACAATCTGCGAACACATGGTCAGTCTTGGAGACGCACATGCAGGACGAACACGACAAACCGGGGGATGCGGATCACACGGCCACGTGGCGAGAAAGGGGCCCGGATGGGCCCAGAGCAAATTTTCAGGAGGCTTGAAGGCGCACGGCTCCCGCCACGATGCCCCGTTCCTGGCGCCTCACCCCGCTCATAGCGTCCTGCTCAATGCACGCTATGCTCTGCTCAATGCCCCCGGTTCAAAGTGCCCCGTTCAAAGCGCTCCGTTCAGGGCATACGTGTTTCTTGGCGCAGACCGGTGTTGACCCGGACGGAACAGGCCAGAAACGTCCGGCGCAGGTGAACCGCTCAGCCCTGCGCCGCGCGTTCTTCGGACAAGATGACGTGGGTGTGGCCCGCCGCGTGGCCTTCTCCGCCCGCCATATCGGGCGTGTAGATGGTCGCACAAGCCCGGCCACGATCCTTGGACGTATACAGGGCGACGTCGGCGTCATTCAGCATCTGGTCGGCACCAGGGTCGTCATATTGGGTCGANGACACCAGGCCAATGCTGGCAGAGATACGACATTCTGTGTCCCGATAGGGCACCGGTTCTTCCAATCTGGAAATCATCCGGTGCGAGATGGACATCAACCGTTTCGGATCGACAAGCCCCGGGAAAAGAAGCACGAATTCGTCCCCCCCGACCCGGGCGACCGTATCGTCATCGCGGGTCTCCTCGATCAGGATCTGTGCCACGCGTTGCAAAACCAGATCCCCCGCCGCATGACCCAACGTGTCATTCACCGCCTTGAAAAAATCCAGATCCAGATGCATCAACGTAAAGGGTGCACGGCGACTGATGTAGCGATGCAGCACAAGATCCAGCGCCCGACGGTTGTTCAACCCGGTCAGGGTGTCCGAACTGGCTTCGGCCTGGGCCTCGGTCTTTTCACCTTGCAGCTTTTCGGACAGCTTCACGCTGGCTTCCATGGCCGCGGTTTGCGCTTCGACCAGATACAGCATTTCGACGGTCAGGTCCGTGGGGGCAAAATCAGACCCGGCAAGGCCGTATCGCTGTACCGCGTCGATCACTGAAATCCCGAAGCTGAGATTGACCAGCACCAGTTTCTGGCCCGGCATGCAGGCCGCGGTGCCGATCATCTGCATTTTGTGCCCATCGCGCAGCCGCAGATAGACCTTGTCGTTGCCATGGGCGCAGACATCTTCGATTGAATCGACGACACTGGGCCGTCGCAATTCGAAAACCCGAAAGAACGACCGCCCCGTCTGGTCCGTGCCGCCCAGGATCTTGCAGAGCGTTGAGCCGATGTGGCAAATGACCCCTTGTGAATCCACCAGAACATGCATCGGCATCATCTGATCCAAAGCATCATGGTCGATCGAAACCCCCGTGATCATGTTCATTCGGCTGCCCCCATTGCCAATTCGAAATCCCGCGCTTTCTGAAATTCGATGTCCAGCAGCCGGATTGAAATCGTTTCTTCCTGTTGCGTGCCGCCCAGATGCTCCAACAAGGCAAGCGCCCCATAGTCATCTGCCAGCGCCCTGAGCGCGCCCAGCAACACGTGGCCAAATCCGGCCTGATCGGATCGGATCGACAGGGCAAAATCCCCGCCACCAAATTCCGTCAATTCAAGCTCAGGCAAGTCCAGATGCGCCACCGCAAGACGCGCACGCCCCGGCAGGTCATCCAAGGAATGCAGGAAATCTTCGTAATCCACCCCGCCAAAGCGCAACAGGCGGCGCACGCGTTCGGAACTGGGATCCGTTACCAGAAACGTGCCAAAATCTTCCAGCAGAATTTCGCGAGGTTTTTCCAGCCGGGCCGCAGAAAGGTCGATGACCTGATGTGTCAAACTGTCGGCATAGCTGAACATGGGTTCGAAACTGTCAAACCCACAGTCCAATTCCTCCATCACCGCAGACCACAGCTCTTGGCCATAGGTCCGGCGAATGAAATTCTCCAACGACCTGCTGATCAGACCGTGCATAACGCTCACCCTCCACTAATACTGTGAAAAAGGTAGCGGCGAGGTGTTAAAAAACCGTTCTCGATTATCCGAAGGGATAGATGGCCCTAATCCACGTCGCCCCTGACACCCTGGCCGCGCCCAACCAACCCTGCTCTGAGGGCCAGAAGACCACCCGCCTTGCATCGCCGTCGATCAGGGACGCGCGCGCTCAGAAATCGGTCGGCGCGCCTCCTTCGGCTTTGCGACGGGCCACGAATTCGGCCAGTTCTTCGCGGATTGCCGGGTCCATCGGCGGCGCTTCGAAGTCGTTCATGATGTCCTTGAACACCTGATGCGCGCGCGCGGCGGTCCAGGTCGCGCCGTTCATCTCCCAGGCCTCATAGTTGCTCCAGTCCGACAGGAACGGCTGATAAAACGCGGTGGTGTACCGATCCTGGGTATGCTGCGTGCCAAAGAAGTGGCCCTCATTGCCCACCTCGCGGATCGCGTCCAGCGCAATATCATCGTCGGTGGTGGCCCAGGTGGCGGGCTCCATATAACGCTGAAACTGCTGCAGCATTTCGCAATCTATAATGAACTTTTCCGGGCTGGCGATCAGGCCACCTTCGAGCCAGCCTGCGGCGTGATAGACCATGTTGGTGCCCGACTGCACCGCCGCCCACAGGCTGTTGGACGTCTCCCAAGTCGCTTGAGCATCCGGCACATTGGCCGCGCAAACCCCGGACGCGCGCAACGGCAGGCCATAGAACCGCGCCATCTGCCCGGTCATTTGCGTCGATCGGATGTATTCGGGTGTGCCAAAGGCGGGCGCGCCGGTTTTCATGTCGACATTCGATGTGAACGTGCCAATCGCACAGGCCACGCCCGGGTTCACGTATTGCGCCAGCGCGATGGCGCACAGCCCTTCGGCCAGCGATTGCGCCACGGCGCCCGCCATGGTCACCGGCGCCATGGCCCCGGCCAATGTGAACGGCGTCACCACCAAGGCCTGACCACGCCGCGCCAGCCGCAACCAGCCATCCATCATCGGATAGTCATGCTTTAGCGGGCTGGTTGAATTGATGTTGGTATACATCTTGGGGCTGGCATCGAATTCTTCGTGGGTATGGCCGCCCGCGATGCGCACCATCTCCATCACGTCTTCGACCCGTTCCTTGCCCAGCGAATAGGCATGCGCGACCTTGTCGGTCAGGGTCAGCTTGTCAAACAACACATCCAGATGGCGCGTGCTGGCATGCAGGTCGACGGGTTCCACCGGATAGCCGCCGACAAAGTGGATACAGTTGAAATACTGTGACAATTTCAAAAGGTTGGCGCATTGTTCGCGATTGCCGGGCACCTTCTTGCCGATCTCCATATCCCAGTAATTGGGCGGGCTGGACACGTTGCCAAACAGAATATGCCCGCCGCCAATGGTGATCTTGCGATCGGGATTGCGCGGTGTGATGTCGAACTGGCTGGGCGCTTTGGCGACCATCTCCATCACCCAATCGCGCCCCATGCGCACGTTGTCGCCATCAATGGTGCACCCGGCCTCGCGCAGGATGCTCAGCGCCTCGGGGTTCAGGAATTCGATGCCGATCTCTTCCAGAATACGCATTGCGCCGTTGTGGATCGCCTGTACGCCCTCTTCGTCCAACGGTTCGGTCGGCCTGTCGGGGTTGACCGGTAATCGCCACGGCATCTGCTGAATGGCTCCGGTCGGGCGGGCATGTCCGGCACGGCCACCGCTGCGGCGGCGTTTGGGTTGGTCTGCACACATGGGTTGCGCTCCTGTTCGTTTCCCACAGGATTGCCGCCTTCGCCCACACCACCAACAGCGTTAGCGACGGATCGTGTCGCTTTTGGCGCGCGGCACTCCATCACCCGCGCTGTCACGGTGGTTTCTGCTTGCGCAAGACCGCGGTCTGCCTGCGGGCTGGCACGCTTAGAGGCGAATGAGCAGCGCGGC
>JGI24724J26744_10000530_pt1 | contig 27941 bp, 30 predicted proteins | sample Cruoilmetagenom7_FD_26744 | JGI IMG/M metagenome (IMG submission 26744) | reverse complement strand
GTGCGGGTTGGAATCAATATCTCACCTTTGCAAATCCATAGTAGCGGGCTTTTGACCTTGATTGAGAACAAGCTCAGCGAAACCGGCGTCAATCCCGAGCGGATCGAGCTGGAAATCACCGAATCGGTCTTCCTGTCGGACAATGCCTTCATTCTGGACCGTTTGCAGAAGCTGAAGGATCTGGGTGTTCGGATCGCGCTGGATGATTTTGGAACAGGCTTTTCATCCCTGTCTTACTTGCAGCGCTTCCCGTTTGATAAATTGAAACTGGACCAAACATTTGTACGCGGCATTGAAACGAGTGATCAGAGCTGTGCGATTGCGCGAGCGACGATTTCCATGGCGCATGCGCTGAACCTGACGGTGACGGCAGAGGGCGTTGAAACGCAGGCGCAGGCCGACTTCCTGATCGATCAGGGCTGTGATGAGTTGCAGGGTTACCTGTATGCCTTCCCACAGGATGAAGCGGCGCTTGCCGACTTTTTGGACCGGTCCGACCATCAGTATGCGCGCCGGGCGCTGTTCAACGATTCAAAAGTGATCTCACTCGACCAGCGCAAGTTCGCTAAGCGCTGAGGGACTGGTTCCCAGTTAGATCAAGCTGAAACGACAATGTTTGCGGGATGTTGATGATTTTCTGCCAGAACGTTTAGGTGATATACTGAACGGATATTGGTGAGCCCGTAACAATGAAAACCCGCGATCGCATCCTTGATGTCAGTCTTCGCCTCTTCAATGAAGAAGGCGAAGTGGGACAAAGTGCGGTTGATATTGCCAACGCGCTGGATATGTCTCCGGGGAATTTATACTATCATTTCAAGGGTAAAGAGCCGATTGTTGAAGCTTTGTTTGATCGCTTCGAAGAAGAAATTCGGCTGATTGTGAACGGTGTCGATTCAANCGTTGCGTCGATTGAGGACAATTGGGTGTTCACCTATATCCTACTCGAAGAAATCTATGATTTTCGGTTTTTCTACAGGAATTTGGGTGATCTTCTGGCGCGTTATCCAGCGCTGGCAAGCCGGTTTCGGAGAATTCTTGGCTTGAAACGGGAAGCTCTGGTGACGCAAATGCGCAATGCCGAGGCGCGCGGGATTGTTCACGTTGATGCGCGATTGCAAGCGCCCTTGATTGATCAAATGTTATCGACGCTGACCTTCTGGCTGAACCTGGACATGATTGAAGGGATCCAGCGTACGGGCCCGCAACTGATACATGATACGGTTTTGCAAATGATGCTTCTGATTGTTCCTTATATGGGCGAGGCGGGTTTTGACGCCTTGAGCATGATGCTCGAGCATCACCAATCGGTTTCCAAAAAATAGGTTATTCCGGCAGATCACTGGCCGGCAGTCCGGCTTCACGCCGGGTTTTGAAATGATCTTCAAAGGCCACGATCAAACAGGCTGAGATGATGATCACCGCGCCGACCCAAAGTTGCAATCCGGGGACTTCGTTGAAGTAGACGATTCCAAGCAGCGCGCTCCAGATCAGAGCGGTGTACTCGAGCGGCGCCAAGCGTTGTGCAGGCGCGCGGGCATAGGCGAGGGTCATCAGATACCAGACGGTATAGCCGAGTAAGCCAAACAGGAAAAAGTAAGGCAAATAGCGCCATTCCGGGCCACTGGCATATGGGGCGCCGGGCTGGAGTAATTCGAAGAGGGGGAAGCCGATCAATACGGGCAAAAGCAGGAGGGCCGGGATCAGGTTTGTGAACATCGCGATTGTTGTCGCATCTTCTTTGGTGGCCCGCATTCGCAGCATGACGAGGACGAGGGCATATAGGAAGGCGGCAGCAAAACAGGCGGCCAGCCCAAGCGGGCGGTTGCCGGTTTCAGAGGCACTATCCGGTGCGCCGGAGATCGCCAGCGGCGGCACCAAAAAATCCGACAATTGTCGCCACCATAGCGATTGGCGTCACCCGTTCGCCCAGTAATATGCGGGCCACCACCGGCACCATCAGGGCGGCTGTGAAGCCGATAATTGTCGCCTCTGCCAGCCTTAGCTGCATAAGCGCATAGAAGAACAGGAATGCGGTGCCGAGCTGTACGATGCCGCGCATTGTGTGAAACCGGATGGCCTCTGCATCGGGCCTTGGGCGTTTTTGCAAGCGGAAGATACTGACGGCGATGATCGCTCCAAACAGATACCGCCAAGCGAGGAGGTGATGCAGACCGGCACCTGGCGCGATGCCCTTGATCAGCGCATCGACACAGGTGCCTAACGCAATCGCGATAAGGGCCACCAATAATGGCGCGGAGAGTACACGTGCAATCATAGCGCGCTCGCGGATGGTTCTGCAGGTTAGGTTGGTGTGAGTGGTCTATTTTGGCGGGTGTTTGAATAGGAANTCACGCCAGCCGCGGCGATTGAAAGGTTTCCAATTGCCTTCGGCTTGGGCAAGCCGGTCGGCCAAAGCGACCATCACCAGAGGGTTTACCCCGAGGCCAATATGGCTGGCAGGCACCATGATATTCTCAGTCTCAGGATGATCGTCATGTGAATTTTGAACCGATCCACGCCATGAAACGACCCCATCGGTTTTTGTCAGGATGGATGTGGTGGGGACGGGCGGTGCCTTTTCCAAATCACGGTAGCGGCCTTGCGATTCGGGTTGAGTACGCTTGCCATTAATGGCTTCAAACAGGCGGGCGGGCGCAGTGTGCCTGCGATTATTGCTAATCGGGCTGCCCAGCGAGATTACGGTACGAACCTTATCGGGATGAACTTTGGTGATTTCTCGGGCGAATACGCCGCCAAGGCTCCAACCGATGATCGAGACTTTCTGGTTGGTCTGATCGTGAATGGATTCGAGCAAAGCAAGCATGTCGGTTTCACGATCGCTATCGAAACGGATATTATAGCCTAGATCCCATCCGAAGGTTTCATAGCCAAGATCATCCAACAGTTCCCGCATTGGGCGGGTGGAGCGGTCACTGGCCATGAAACCGGGCAGGACGAGCACCGGGTGCCCGTCGCCTTTTGGCAGCTTTTTCAACGTCTTACGTAACAAGCTGAAGGATGCAAATTCGAAGGCGGCGCGCCACTCGGTAAGCGTCAATAATAGTGAAGGCGGTTTCGCGATCGCCGCAGCATTGGCCATATTGTCTTCCTCCCAGCGGCCGTTTTGTCCGGCCATTTAACTAGGCATGGGCTGAAATTCGGCACGAAGCAAGCCATAACCCGCCGCGAACGCGTTATGGCGAGAGCCTGATTAGTTCCCTAAATGGGGCGAGGACACAGCTTACCCGGCGCCGGTTTTGGCCTTGGCGCGCGGCTTTTTCGCGGCTGGCTTCGTCGGTTTTGCTTTGCTCGATGTGGCGCGGGCGGAGGCCGGTTTTCTGCGCGTCGCCGCCGCTTTTCGCTTGGCCGGTGTCTTGGCCGCGGCTGGTTTGGCAGGCTGTGTATCGATACCCGCCGCTGCGGCCATCTCATCAAACGATTCCTGCAGGCAGTCGGCATAGAAGTCCGGGTCTGGCATCAACTTACGGCAAGCCGTGAAACCAATCGTTGCCTGATCGACATAGCTCTGAACGACATGGCCGAGGCCAACGCCATCAACCAAGCAAAGCATNCCGTGCATTGAGACCATTTTTGCACCAGCCGAATAGATCGGGATTGGCGGTCCGGGGACGTTTGTCACGACAGTATTGATGATTGGCTTCATGCGATTGGCGAGACCAAACCGCGTGTACATTCTCGCACCAAGTGACATGAACAGGGCAGGTGAGGCCTTGCTCGCTTCAGTCATTTGGCGNGCGCCAAGGGCGTTCGTCATCGCTTTCGAACGACTGGTTTGATCAAGCACGTAGGCCATACGTTCAGCCGGGTCGGCAATGTGCGTGCCGAGGGGGGCAATCATTGCCGCGACTTGGTTGCCCATGGCGCCCTTTTCATTATCAGAGCGCACCGAAATCGGTGCCATTGCGGTCATCGTTGTTGCAGGAAGCTCGCCTTTGGCCTCGAGATACTTATGCAAACCGCCGCCGACTATGCTGAGGAATACGTCGTTCACCTTGGCACCCTCAGCCAGTGCACGCATCGCCTTGATGTGCCCGAGATTAACCGAGATGCCGCCAAACATCCGGTGAGGAGATACTTGCGTATCAAACCGGGTGCGGGGAGCCTGCATAGCTGACTTGATATCGAATTCGCCCTTGGCAACACCTTTCACGGCTCGAAATACACCGGGAACGGCTTGCGCCGAGACGCCGATTTGGCGGATCGGATTGATCCATGCGCGGACATAACCCTTGGCGAAAATACCGAGCTTCTTGGGCGCTTTTTCAGGCTTCCACGTGTCGGGCTCATTTGGCGGGGCAACACTTGGTGTGGCTGTGTGCAGGGCGTTTATGAGGTCGATTCCAGACATCCCATCAATCGCGGAATGATGGACCTTCGTGACCACCGCAAACGACCCCTTCGGGATGCCGGGGACGTTTTCGAGGCCCTCAACAACGGTGAATTCCCATGGCGGACGGTTGAGATCGAGCGGGCGCGCAAAGATGCGGGCCGCTTGAATGCAGAGCTGTCGCCAATCACCGGGTTTTGGCAAGGCGATGTGGCGAACATGATATTCAAGGTCGAAATCCTCGTCCTCGATCCAATACGGATAGTCGATATTGAACGGGACTTTGACGAGCTTTTGCCGCATCGTCTTGGACAGCTGCATTCGTTTTTCGTAGAAGCCCAAAATATCTTTGAAGCGCACAAATCCACCCGGCGCGGTCGAAGGGTCATAGATCAGGACCGAGCCGATATGCATCGGGGAGTTGGGCGTTTCTAGCGCGACGAACGACGCGTCCATGCCTTGCAATTGTTCCATAAATTAACCCCTATAACTAACTGTCGCACCAATTTTTCGGCGCTGCATACACATTTTTCCAGTATAATGCGGGTTTTATACCACTTTGGCGAGTCTGAGCCCGCATCACCGACCTGATGACGGGCCATAGCCAAAGTCGGTTGTGCCGTGTATGCGCGCGCAAAGATCAATGCGCTGAACCAGACGCCGCCCCGGATACATGACATGACTGAACTGACCTCCCTTCGCAATATTGCGATTATCGCCCACGTTGACCACGGTAAAACGACGCTGGTTGACTGTCTGCTGAAACAGTCCGGGACGTTTCGTGAGAACGAATCGACGGGCGAGCGGATGATGGACAGCAATGATCTGGAGCGCGAGCGGGGCATCACCATTCTGGCCAAGACAACCAGCGTTGAATTTGAAGGCACGCGGATCAACATTGTTGATACGCCGGGACACGCCGATTTTGGCGGCGAAGTTGAACGTATCCTGAGCATGGTGGACGGCGTGATCGTTCTGGTTGATGCGTCGGAAGGCCCGATGCCGCAAACCAAGTTCGTGGTGTCGAAAGCGCTGAAAATCGGTCTGCATCCGATTGTCGCGATTAACAAGATCGACAAGCCAGACCGCCGTCCAGATGAAGTGATCACGGAAGTCTTCGACCTGTTTGCGGCGCTGGACGCGACCGATGAGCAGCTTGATTTTCCGATCCTTTACGGGTCCGCCAAGAATGGCTGGATGGCCGATGACTATCAGAGCCCGACCACCGACATGGATGATTTGTTCCGGCTGGTCGTCAAACATGTGCCTGAACCTACGGTCGAAGATGGCCCGTTCCGCATGTTGGCAACGACGATCTCAGCGGATAATTTCCTCGGCCGGATCCTGACCGGGCGGGTGGCGTCGGGCAGCGTCAAACCGAACCAGAGCGTCAAGGTTCTGGGCCGCGATGGCGAACTGATTGAACAGGGACGCGTGTCGAAAGTGCTGGCCTTTCGCGGCCTCGCGCGTGAGCCGATTGAAGAGGGCATGGCGGGCGATATCGTTTCGATCTCTGGCCTGTCAAAGGCCAATGTCGCCGACACATTTGTTGATCCAAGCGTCAGCGAACCAATTGAAGCGCAGCCGATCGATCCGCCAACCATCTCGATGACTTTCCGGGTCAATGATAGCCCACTGGCCGGGACCGAAGGCGACAAGGTCACCAGCCGTGTGATCTGGGCCCGTCTGGAAAAAGAGGCTGAAGGAAATGTTGCGCTGAAGGTTGAGCGCTCTGCCGAGTCAGAGAGTTTCGTGGTGTCTGGCCGGGGCGAATTGCAGCTGGCTGTACTGATCGAAACCATGCGCCGTGAAGGCTTTGAGCTTGGCGTGTCACGCCCNCAAGTGCTGATGCAGACAGGCGAAAATGGTGAGAAACTGGAACCGATTGAGGAAGTTGTCATCGATGTTGACGATGAATATTCCGGCACGGTTGTGCAGAAAATGGCGGAACGCAAAGCCGACATGACCGAGATGCGCCCGTCCGGTACTGGCCGTACGCGGATCGTGTTCAACGCGCCGACACGCGGACTGATCGGGTATCAGGGAGAACTGATGACCGACTCGCGCGGCACGGCGATCATGAACCGTATCTTCCTTGAATACGCGCCGCATAAGGGCAAGATTCAGGGCCGGCGCACCGGCACGTTAATCGCAATGGAGACGGGTGAAGCGGTGGCCTTTGCCATGTGGAACCTGGAAGATCGCGGGCCGATGATGATCCATCCTGGCGATAAGGTTTATCAAGGCATGATTATNGGTGAGCACACCCGCGACAATGACCTTGAGGTCAATGTGATGAAGGGCAAGAAGTTGACCAATATGCGGTCGTCGGGAACCGATGAGGCGGTTCGCCTGACGCCGCCGCTACAGATGACGCTGGAAAAATCACTGGCCTATATTTCTGATGATGAGTTGGTTGAAGTGACGCCGGAGAATATCCGTTTGCGCAAAGTTCATCTNGATCCGCATGAGCGCAAACGCGCGTCNAAAAAGGCCGTCTAGCGCTCTTAGCTCCGCAGCGTGCCGTTTTNCTAAAACGTCTATCAACCGGCCCCCGCGCTCGCCANGAATAGCGCACCGAAGCGGCGGTNGACCCGGCCACTGAAACCGCTGNCCTNTNTCTTNATGCGGGGCCGCAAACGCGGCGGGATATTTCCAATCCGCATGGTTTGAACCTGACGGAATTTGCGCGGGCGCCGGTATCGACGCAGATGAATGTTCGCCAATTGGTCACCGCGCCGGAGCTTTTATCGCCGATAGAATAAGGCTTTAACAAGCTTGTTCACACCAGTTCGTCGCACGGGTCTTTAAAACTCAGTATTTGTACCTAATTGCAGGATATGAAGTTTCTGTCTCATCCCGGGGCTGGTTGGACCATACGGCGCGCGCAAAGCGGCGACCGCGGCGACATTGAAGCCTTGTTTGTTGACTGCCTGAAGGCCTTCCCCTGGCGCGGATCGGCGCCGGAAGAACTGGCCCGTATGCGCCGGACGATCCTCGCATGTGAGGTGTTTGTCGCCGAAGAAAAGGGCGCGGGACTGGTCGGGTTTTTGACCTTGGAAACGCTGAATACCTATGTGCCGCATGTTTTTGTGCATGAGGATTGGCGTTTTTGCGGCGTCGGAGCAGGCTTGCTAGAGGTTGCACGCGATATTACGGCCCAGCCCTTGCGGCTTGATGTTGACCGGATGAACACCAAGGCGCAGGCGGCCTACCAGGCAATGGGTTGGACAGTGGTGACACCGGCTGGTGGCCGCGCCAGCGACCAAATCAGGCTGGTTGGGCCTTAATCGGTTCACCTGTCGTCTAGCGCGAGTTCGACGGCGGCGCGGCAATGGATGAGCGCGGTGTCGAAGGGTGCGAGCGGGCTGTTTTCCGGGTTTAGCAACATACCAATTTCGGTGCAGCCGAGGATGACACTATCGGCGCCGTTCGCCGCGAGGGCATCGACGATTTCGATATAGCGGTCGCGGCTGGCCTGATTGATGGTGCCGTGGACCAGTTCGTCAAAAATGATCTGGTGAATGTCGGCGCGGGCAGCCGGGCCAGGGATGACCGGGTGTAGGCCATTGGCCCGTAGGCGAGCGGTGTAAAAATCCTCTTCCATCGTAAATGCGGTGCCAAGCAGGACGGGGCGGGATTTGCCAGCATCGATCAAAGCCGTCGCGCAGGTTTCACCAATATGAAGAAAAGGTAGGTCGGTCGCCGCCTCTATGGCCGGGGCGCATTTGTGCATTGTGTTGGTGGCCAGCAGGATCATATCCGCGCCAGCCCCCGCGAGGCCGCTGGCCGCGTCGGCCAAATCCTGACCAATCTGTTCCCAATCCCCAGCGACTTGCGCGGCATGGGTTTCAGCGAAATTGACCGAATGAAGCAGGATTTTCGCGCTGGCATAGCCGCCCAAGCGCGCCTGCGTCAGCTGATTGAGCGTCTTGTAGTAGGTTGCGGTCGATTCCGGGCTCATGCCGCCAAGGATGCCAATTGTCTTCATCGTGCGCCGTCCTCAAAACCTGCCAGTGTCCATTCCGCGAAGTCTGCTAGATTGCCGCCGGTAAACAGGAAGCCGCCGATTTCAGCCGCTTTGGCAGCAGCAATGTCGGTTGGTTTGTCGCCAATTAGAAAGCTGTATTCGCGTCTGACGCGATAGTCAGCCATGGCCTGTAGGATCATTCCGGGGTTNGGTTTGCGGTCGAAACTGTCTTTGCGATAGTGCGGAACGGTGCCGTCAGGATGGTAGGGGCAATGATAGATATGGTCGATACTTGCCCCCGCCAGCCGCACGTCGCGAAGCATCGCCTCATGCACCGCATCCATATCGGCGGCCGTGTAGTGTCCAAAGGCGATCCCGGACTGGTTGGTCACCACGAAAACCAGCCAGTCGCGGGCATTGAAAGCTTTGATACAATCAAGTGCGCCATCGACCCATTGAAAGTCGTCAACTTTGCAGACGAACCCCTGATCAANATTCAGTACNCCATCNCGGTCGAGGAATAGGGCCGGGCGAAATTTGCTCATCGGGTTGCTTAACCCAGACTCTCGGTGTGGGCGAGAGGACTTGTCGAAATGCGTGAATTCTGGTCACTATTCGGCAGAGGGCCGATAAATGAGCCCTCAACGTATACCTTGGGAGGGTACGCAATATGGAACAATTTCTACCTCTAATTATGAATGGCGTCGGCGGCGCAATTCTTGGCCCAATCGTTTCGAAGCTGCTTGGCGGTAAGGGCGGCACTGGTGCACTTGCTGGCATTGTTGGCGGTCTCGCCGGCGGTTATGGCATGGATGCTGCGGGCATTAGCCTGCTCGGCGGCAGCAATATCATGGGCCACCTGAACGAGCTGCTACAAGGCGGTATTGGTGGCGGCCTGATCGGCGGTTTGATCGGCCTGTTGACCAAAGGCAAGTAAGTCAAACTTGCATTGCATTGAGAGGGCGGCCTTTTACGGGCCGCCCTTTTTTGCATCTATTGGGCAGCCGCCTCGGCCGCAAGTGCGCGGCGATTGACGCCGACCCCGATCATGAAGGGGACCAGTGCCAGCCCAGTGATGATGGCCGCAAGCAGGAAGGCTGCGCCGGGAAAATGGATGGCGGCACCGTCAACCGAGAATTTCGACAGGGTTTGCGTCATCAATAGTGGGCTGAAGATCAGGGTGAGNGCCTGAATACTGGACTGTGCGCCTTGCAGCTCGCCCTGCTGATCGCGCGGTGTCAGGTTGGAATTGACNGTATTGATGGCGGGCATGGCGATACTGCTGAGCAAGGTGACAGCCATCACCGAATAGACGATCCACGGCGCGCCAGCCAAAGCATAGCCGGTCAAGGCGACGATATTGAAGATAATACCGATAATCGCCGCGCGGATAGCACCAAACCGTTTAATAATCCGCCCTGTCAGAAGTGCCTGAACCAGGCCGGAGATCAGCCCGACAGCGCCGAGCGACAGGCCGATCTGAAACTCTGACCAGCCATAACGGATTTCGCCGTGATAGTTCCAGGTGCTGGGATAGACCGCATGGGCAATGGAATACATGCCAATCGCAGCAATGAACCANGCCACACGCGGCAGTTTGGCAAAATGGCGAAGGGCCCCAAAAGGGTTGGCGCGTTTCCAGTCAAAGGCGCGGCGATGTTCGACCGGCAAACTCTCTGGCAGCACGAAATAGCCGTACAGGAAGTTGATGCCAGCAAAGCCCGCAGCGACAAAGAAGGGCAGGCGGTGATGGATTTCACCCAATAGACCACCCAATACGGGGCCAAGGACAAAGCCAACCCCGAAGGCTGCCCCGGTCATGCCGAAAGCGCGCCCGCGGTCTTCCGGCTCGGTCACATCGGCAATATAAGCGTTGGCGACTGANACGGTGGCGGAGAAAAAGCCAGACAGGGCGCGCACNACAAACAGGATTGCGAAGGTCGGCGCGAGACCCATGACCAGGAGATCGACCGCCAACATGCCGATCGACAAAAGCAGAATCGGGCGGCGGCCATAGCGGTCAGAAAGCCCGCCAAGGAACGGCAAGGCCAGGAAGTTGGCAATCGCAAAAACGGCCGCGAGCCAACCGGCCTCGATCACGGCTTCTTCGGCGCCCTTGCCGGTCAGCTCCTGAAGCAGAGCAGGCATAACCGGCATGATGATCCCAAATGAGATCATGCTCAGCGCCACGGCGACGACAACGAACAGAAAGGCGTTCTTTCCGCCTTTGCGGGGAGGGGACTGACTGTCACTCATCTGCGGGCTTTGCGGGAGGCCGTCAGCCGGGTCAAGTCACTGTTGTGATACTAGTTGGTCGCGATTTCAGCGAACGCCATACCAAGATCGCGGTAATAGCCGACCCGGGCCTGTTGCTGCGGCGAGAGCTGGATCAGCCTGTCAGCGCCGCGCAAAATTGCCGGCGAGTGATCGGCGTGGGCGACGGTCATGACATCGGACCATATGCGCGCGGGCAAGCCGCCGCCGGTGACATTTTTCATCGGTGTGTCATCATCGTTGCCGGTCCAAACGCCGGCAAGGATTTCGGCGCTATAGCCGATAAACCAGGCGTCACGTGAGGATTGACTGGTGCCGGTTTTTCCGGCCACCGGCCAACCGGGGAAAGCCGCATTGTGGCCGGTGCCATCGCTCACCACTTGTGCCAGCATTGCGGTCATCAATTCCGCCTTGTCGCGCGGATAAACGCGCGGCGCGTCGTAATCGGCGCGTTCATAGAGGATTTCGCCGCGTGATGTTTCAATCTTTTCGATCAGATAAGGATCAATGCGCGTGCCGCCGGTCATGAACGGGCCATAGGCGCGCGTGATTTCCCACAGCGTTACTTCCTGACTGCCGAGGGCGATAGAGGGGAAGGGTTCCAGCGTCTCTGTGATGCCAAACCGGTTGGCGAGGCTGATAATGGCTTCCTCGCCAATTTCCTGGCCGAGAATGGCGGAGATTGTATTGAGACTGTCGCGCAATGCTTCGGCAAGAGTGACCGGACCCATATGCACGCGGGTAAAGTTTTTCGGCGACCAATCGTCAATCGTTACCGGCTGATCGATGCGGACGTCATAGGGACTGATGCCTTTTTCCAGCGCGGCAGCATAGACGAAAGGTTTGAACGCGGACCCGGGTTGGCGTTTGGCCTGTGTGACGCGGTTGAACTGGTTTTCAAGATAGTCGCGTCCGGCATAGAGGGCGAGGACATGGCCGTCGCGATTGATCAGGATGGCGGACGCCTGACTGGCATTGGTGTCGTCGGCTTCTTCGCTCATCCGGGTTTCGATCGCAGTGGCGATCTTGGCCTGAAGTTCTGTGTCGATCGTGGTGGTGACCACCAGATCGTCTGGTAGTTCCGGCAGCAGGCTGTTGACCCGCTCGGTCGCTGTATCAAGGATATAGCCGAGCTGCGGGTTGCGTAGCGGTTCGGCGGCGATGGTGACGTCAGATTCCGCCGCGATGCGGGCGCTTTCACGNGTGATGAAGCCNGCATCAACCATTTCAGCCAGGACATAGGCCTGACGTTCCTTTGCGCCCTGCATATTGTCGTCCAGGGCATAGCGCGACGGCGCTTTGGGCAGCGTTGCAAGCAAGCTGGCCTCAGCCAAAGTCAGGTCGCGTGGTTCCTTTTCAAAATAAAATCGCGAGGCGGCGCCCAGACCGTAAAAGCCGGAGCCGAAATAGACGCGGTTGAGGTAAAGTTCGAGGATTTCTGACTTGGTTAGCTGTTCTTCCAATTGCCGGGCGAGGCGAACTTCCTGTGCCTTCCGTTTGAGCGTTTGTTCGGGCGACAGGACGAGGTTCTTGACCAATTGCTGAGTCAGGGTCGAGGCCCCGGACACGGTTTTGCCGGACGTCAGATTGGAGACGGCGGCGCGGGCAATGGCCTGCGTATCGGCGCCATCATGCAGATAAAAGCGTTTATCCTCAGCCGCGATGAAGGCGCGGGGGACGTGTGAGGGCAGTTCGTCGAGCTGAATGGCGCGGCCATAGCGCGGGCCGCGAATCTCCAATGTGTCACCATTACTGTCGAGGAATTCAATGGCCGCTTCGCGATTGGCATCCCAAAGCTCAGCCGTGGTCGGCAGGGTTGGCATGTCGCGGTAGAGGCTTTGCCAGAACAAGTAAGCCCAGATTGCGCCAATGGCGGCAATACCGGCCCCGGTAATCAGGCTCCATTTCAGAATTGGACGGGGTTTTCTACCGAGACGGCGTACACCGCTCCGGATGGAGGGCAGGCCTGCCTTTGGCTTCTTCAAGCCCGGTTTTCCATTGCTGGCGGTCAAGGCCTGCTCCCAGTTGCACTCCGTGCTGGTCTTATTGCAGATAGATTGCGGCGGGGTGAAGGCAAAAAGGCTGTTTAGTTACGCGGGCGGGGGCATTCGAGATGAGGCGGTCGCCGTGATCCGGGCGGCGCATTTTCGACCAATAGCCGGGCGAGATTTAGGCGTTTTTTCATGGCTTCGGCGGTTTTGGTTCTTGAGAAACAGGTGATCGGTTCGCCTGTATCTGAGGCGACCACCACAGCAATCGCAGTGGCGCCGCCATACCAATCCCACAAATAATCGACCCGGTGATCACCGGCTAATTGCTCAGCGTTGGCCAGAGTTTCGGCCCGTTCCAGCGCACTATTGCGGCGGCTGGCTTCGGTCATATCGAGATTGATGATTTCGATCTTACCGGGATCGAACCCGTTGACCGCTTCGGCCAGCCGCGGATTGAGAATTTTGCAATGCGGACACCAATCGGCGGTAAAATTGATAATCTTCAAGACCGGTTCGGCCTGTGCGTTCGCCAATGCCATTAGCGCAGTTGCAAGCCCGGCGGCGAGAAGAGGTCGGATCATCATCAGGATGCCTTAGCATAGATCAGCCAAGGCAGGGCATCACAGCGCTGTTATGAGCTGCGCCCGAAGACGCGTTTGAAGATATAGTCGATCCGTTTGAAGTGGTAGCCGTCATCAAACAGGCTTTCGAGCTTTTCGTCGGACAGTTTCGCGGTGACGTCAGCATCGGCTTTCAAATGATCAAGGAAGGCGCCTTCGCCCGCCCATGTCTTCATCGCATTGCGCTGAACCATTCGGTAGCTGGCTTCGCGGCTATTGCCCGCTTCAATCAAGCGAGCAGGGCGCGCTGTGAATTGTGCAGGCCGCCCATCTTGTCCATCACCGCTTGCATATTCTCTGGATAGATAAGCAGGTTTTCGACCACGCCCGCGAGGCGGTGCAGCGCGAAATCCAGGTGAACCGTGCTGTCCGGGCCAATGCCGCGCTCAACACTAGAGTGCGAGATGTCGCGTTCATGCCACAGGGCGACATTTTCCATGGCGGGCACAACGGCCATGCGGACCAGCCGGGCCAGGCCGGTCAGGTTTTCGGTCAGAACCGGGTTTCGTTTATGCGGCATCGCACTGGAGCCTTTTTGGCCCTTGGAGAAAAACTCCTCGGCCTCCAGCACTTCGGTGCGTTGCAAGTGGCGGATTTCAGTGGCCAGGCGCTCAATCGACGAGGCAACAACGCCAAGAGTGGCGAAGAACATGGCGTGGCGATCACGCGGGATGACCTGTGTCGACACGGGTTCTGGGCTAAGGCCAAGCTTTTCGGCGACGTATTCTTCGATCCGTGGATCAATATTGGCGAATGTGCCGACCGCGCCGGAGATCGCGCATGTGGCGACCTCTTCGCGGGCCGCGACGAGCCGCGCCCGGTTGCGAGAGAATTCAGCAAAGAAGGTGGCCAGCTTGACGCCGAACGTGGTCGGTTCAGCGTGGATGCCGTGACTGCGCCCGATTGTCGGGGTCATTTTATGCTCAAAGGCACGTTTCTCAATCGCCGCGAGCAGGCGGTCCAGACCTTCCAGCAGCAGATCGGCTGCGCGAACCATTTGCACGTTCAGGCAGGTGTCGAGCACGTCTGANGAGGTCATGCCCTTGTGGAGGAAGCGGGCGGGTTCGCCGACATGTTCAGCAACATTGGTCAGAAAGGCAATGACATCGTGTTTGACCTCAGCCTCGATTTCATCGATGCGGGCGACTTCGAAAGCCCCTTTTTCGCGGACAGTNGCAGCNGTGCCTTCGGGGATTTGGCCGAAGCTTTCCATCGCCTCAGCGGCGAGGGTCTCAATCTCCAACCAGATGCTGTATTTGCTTTCTGGTTCCCAGATAGCGGTCATGGCGGGGCGGGCGTAACGAGGAATCATGGCGGGCCTTTTTGCTTATGGCGCGCGTATATCCCGTGTTTGTCACCGCGGCAATCAGCGGCGCTTTAAGACGCAGATGAAAGCACGCGTGGGAGTTTGAAGACGACGTTTTCTTCAGCCGTGGTGATGGGTTCTACGGTGATCTCAAAACGGGCGCGGCAGGCGGCGATTAGCCCTTGTACCAGGTCTTCCGGTGCGCTTGCCCCCGCCGTCAGACCAAGCGTGTCGACGTCTTCGAACCAATCCCAATCAACGTGATCAGCGCTGGCGACCAGCCGCGAATCAGCGGCACCGGCGCGCAAGGCGACCTCGACCAGGCGTTTCGAATTTGAAGAGGTTTCCGCACCAATGACCAGAAATAGATCAGAGCGTTGCCCCATCACCTTTACCGCATCCTGACGGTTGGTCGTGGCATAGCAGATGTCCTCCTTATGCGGCGTGCTGATCGCCGGGAAGCGCTTTTGCAAAGCCGCAACAATGTCGGATGTGTCGTCGACGCTGAGCGTAGTTTGGGTCACGAAAGCGAGATTTTCTGGGTCGCGCGGGGTGAAGGCAGCCACATCCTCAACGGTTTCGATCAGGATCATGGAGCCGTCTGGGGTTTGGCCCATTGTGCCGATAACTTCCGGGTGCCCGGCATGGCCGATTAATATGATTTCGCGGCCCTCNCGGTGATGACGCTCAGCCTCAACATGGACTTTTGAAACCAGCGGGCAGGTCGCGTCGACATAGATCATCTCGCGGGCCTGAGCCGCGGCAGGAACCGATTTGGGCACGCCATGCGCAGAAAACACGACCGGGCGGTCGAGCGGGCACTCGTCCAGNTCCTCAACAAAGACAGCGCCCATNTGTTCAAGCCGGGAAACAACGTGCTGATTATGGACGATTTCGTGGCGCACATAGACCGGCGCNCCCCATTTTGCCANCGCTTCTTCGACGATCTGAATTGCGCGGTCCACACCAGCGCAAAATCCGCGTGGGGCCGCCAGCAAAATGGTCAGTGGACGGGGCATCTTAACACTTCCTCACATATTCGGCGCAGATAGGGCGTTGCGCCCCGGCGTCACGCCCGGTAACACTCACGACAACAGATGGATAGCCTCGTCTTAGGGGCCAAGTGTGACAAGGCAATATTATGCGCTTTTTTGTTCTAATGACGGCAATGGTCTTCCTTGCGGCTTGTTCCAGCCGCGGTGGGCTTGGCGGCGCCTTTGATACGCGCGTAAATTCAGGTGCCTGCCCGCCAGCCGGGTCAATCTATAATGCGTCGAGAATCGTTGAGATTGACGGCGACACCCCGACCTATGGCAATATCGCCTATAGTGGCGAGATCGTCGATGTGCGCTTATTTTGTCGCTATGCCGATGGCAATCCGGTTCGGGCCGAGGTCGAGATTGATTTCGCCTTTGGGAAGGGCGCAAAAGGGACAGAAAACCAACGCGACTTTACCTATTGGATCGCGGTGACACGGCGTAGCGGAAAGGTTCTGAACAAGGAACATTTCGTCGTGCGGGCTGATTTCTCCGATGGCCCTGTAACCGGGGCATCAGAGCTCATCCAGCAGATCACAATTCCGCGCGCGGATGATACGGTTTCGGCGGCGAACTTCGAAGTTTTGATCGGCTTCGAACTGACTGAAGAGCAGGTACAGTTCAACAAGGACGGTCGCCGGTTTCGTTTGAACGCCGGGCAATAGTCTAAGAGATTTCGGAGATAGATGATGAGAGATCTCGCGGCGCAATTGGCGGACGCGTGTGTTGCCGCGTTTGAGGCCCAGGGGCTGGATGCGCGCTGGGGCACGGTGAAACAATCCGACCGGCCGGAACTGGCTGACTTTCAGTGCAATGGCTGTATGGGCGCGGCCAAACAGGCGGAGATGAATCCGCGTGAACTAGCAGCGAAAATCGCGCCAGCAATCGCCGCGCACGATGCGGTGGATCGGGTCGATATTGCCGGGCCGGGTTTTTTGAACATTCTGGTGACCAATACCGCGCTGTCCGGCGTTGCCGAACATGTGCGCCGCGATGAAAAAGCGGGCGGTGCGGTATCGACCACGCCGGAAAAGATCATGGTTGATTTTGGTGGACCGAATGTCGCCAAACCCATGCATGTTGGACATTTGCGTTCCGCAGTGATTGGCGACACGCTGGTGCGTCTCTTGCGGTTCATGGGCGATGACGTGACCGGGGATACGCATCTGGGTGATTGGGGGCTTCAAATGGGCCTGCTGATCATTGCGGTGATGGATGAGCAACCCGGCCTTGCATACTTTGAAGCCGGTAATGAGGGGCCGTTCCCACCTGAGCCGCCGGTCAATATGGATGACCTTTCGCGGCTGTATCCGATGGCCTCGGTGCGTTCGAAGGAAGACGAGGCCTATGCCAAGCGCGCGCAGGCCGCCGTTGCCGAAATGCAAGCCGGACGTCCCGGCTATCGCGCATTGCTGAAGCATTTTATCGATGTTTCAGTCGCGGCGCTAAAGGTCGATTATGAGTTTCTGGATGTGCATTTTGACCTGTGGAAGGGCGAAAGCGATGTCGATCCACTGATCGCACCGATGGTTGAAGACTTGAAGGCGCGCGATCTGGCGCGTCTGGACGACGGCGCGTGGATTATCGATATTGCGCGCGCCAGCGACACCAAGCCGATGCCGCCCTTCATGCTGGTCAATTCGCGCGGGGCCACCGGCTATCACGCAACCGACCTTGCCACGATCATTGACCGGACAGAGACGATCAAGCCAGACCGGATCTTATATGTTGTCGATGCGCGCCAGGCCTTTCATTTCGAGCAGGTTTTCCGGGCCAGTGATAAAGCCGGGATAATGGCTGAGGATCGGCTCGAGCATATTGGGTTTGGCACGGTGAATGGTACGGACGGTAAGCCGTTCAAGACGCGTGCCGGGGGGACGCTGCGCCTAGCCGACCTGAACGATATGGCGTTGAGCGAGGCGACCAAGAAAATTGGTGAGGCGGGCCTGTCCGGTGAGATTGATGCAGATGAGCGGGCAGAAATCGCCGCACTTGTCGCGCGTTCGGCCTTGCGGTTTGCTGACCTGAAATCACAACGCACCACGAATTATGTGTTCGAACTGGATAAGTTTTCGAGCTTTGAGGGGAAGACCGGGCCGTATTTGCTTTATGCGGCGGTTCGNATGAAATCCCTGCTACGCCGGGCCGCTNAGGCNGGGCANGCGCCGGGCGANATTGCGGTTGAGAGCGCCGCNGAACGCAAACTGGTNCTGGCGCTGGATGGGTTTGCGCTTGCCCTCAATCTGGCGCGTGAGAAACGCATGCCGCACTTTGTCTGTGANCATGTNTACGGCCTGGCGCAGGCATTCAGCGCGTTCTATGGCGCGCACCCGATTGCCAAAGAGGCCGATGCGGCGGTGCGGGNTTCGCGGCTTGGCCTGTGTGAGGCAGTGCTGGCGCAGCTTGAGATCGGGCTGGGGATTTTGGGCATTTCAACGCCGGAGCGCATGTAGGCGCGACTGCAAAGGTAAACAGATCACCGCGATCTGTTTACCCCGGCCTAACAGGGTTTAACTCTGCGAACCGTACAAATGAACAATCGGCGCTGTTTTGGTAACTTTCGTGCAACCCGAAGGGGCTAGTCTTGGCTTAACCCAGCCGGACGAGGAGCCCATAAATGCTAAGAAACTTGATAAAAACAGCCGCCCAAGCAACCGAATTGACCCAAACTGAGGCGCGCGCAGCAATAGGGATCGTTCTAAACACGGCAGAACGACAGGGCTCTCCACTGGCCGAAGCGATTTTTAGAAAAATGCCGGGTGCGCGAACCCTCTCTGCCTCGGTTGGCGCAGAGACGGGGGCGGCCACGGGCGTGATCGCACGCCTGATTGAACAGACCCCGGGCGGACGCCGCCATGTTGGGGAAGGCATGTTTACCAGCCTGCACAAAGCCGGGCTTGGTCATGCGCAGATTGCGCTACTTCTGCCATCGATCAGCACCTATATGAAAACGACGTATGGCATGGATGCCTTTGGCCATATTGGCGATCTGGTGGTTGCGGACATGATGCCGACTTTGGAGACGGCAGCCGTGGCGGCATAGCTGGCAACACTACTGGGTATTTTAAGAAGGCCTGCTGCGCGACGTCGCGGCGGGCCTTTTCTTTTGCGGGCGCGCGCTCTAGGTCCAAGGCATGAGCACTTTGACCGATCTGACCATCCCCTATTCAGCGCTGGAATTTGATGGTGATGCGCGGGCGGTCCTGAAGCAGGGCGCACATGAACATGACGTGCTGAGCGCACTGTTGATCGCTACGGTTTGCCGGTTCGGACGCGTTCTGGCCGATGGCGCTGAGACGGTTCCGGTGTCGACAACAATTGATGTGACCGGGGTGGCAGAAGCGGGGAAAGCGGTTGAATTTGACGCGAAGGTGGACCGTAAGACGCGGACGCTGCTGTTTATCGGCGGTGAAGCGGCGCAGGCGGGTAAGCCACTATTGAAGGCGACGGCGGTCTACCGGATCGTTTAGGATTTAAGCAGCGAGATCAATGCGCGCGTATTGGCTTGGCGGACCTGGTGGGTGCGGGAGATTTCTGCGGCGAGGGCGGTGCGTTCCTCGCGGGTTTGACCGTGATCGTAGAGGTGGAGCGCAGTGGCCAGCGCGGTCAATTGATCGGCAGTTGGCGGCATGCGGCGACCTTCATCTTCACCCCAGCGACCGGGATGATTGGGTAAGGTCATTTTCGGGCGTGTGTTGGCGAGCGGTAAAATGAAGTCCCATTCCGATGAAACATTCTTGATGACCATGTCGGGGGCGATGTGCAGCCAGTCCTGATGTTGCTGCCAGCGCCAGTGATTGGGGCTGTTCTTGCCGCGNGTTGTCAGGCCGATAATCATCAGGCGGCGCTGCACCGCATTCCAATCGACGCCGTCTTGTTCGGCCTGCAATTTGAGCAGGCGAACNAGAGTTTCCATCGTGCCGCCATAGGCGACGAAATCAACCAAAGCGAGCGGCCGGGACTGGNTCGCGATGCTGGCNGGATCAACGCCCTCATCGCGGAAATAGGNCAATAGCGCATCGCGTTTCTTCTTGGCGATGCTTTCAACCCCGCCATTTCCGGCCCATCGCAACGAATATTGAACCAGATGTAGAGCTGGGGCGTTGTTCAGCCCGGCAAACGCGCCGGACAAATAGTCAAAGAAGTTCTCTGGCGTGCGGCCAATGAAGGCCAAATCAGCCCCATCGGACAGGGCGAGAACCCGCGCCGCGGCCTCCCGCAACTGGGCCAGAAAGTCCGCGGTTGGCGCTTGGGCGTCATAGGCATAGTTCGGCCAATTGCCGAGCTGCTCACGTTTGGACAGGCTCCAGCGGAAGGGTTTTGTCATTTACATCGGCGTATCGCGAAGGGGGAGCAGATCGGGGAAGTCTGGATCACGTTTTTCGACTTTGGCTTTGAAGGCTTCCTGCATGTGCGAGGGTGGGAACATCGAAGCGTTCCAGACCCCAATATAATCGAGCGTGTCGGCGGTGGAGTGATCGCGTCCGTAATTGATCAGGACCTTTGAGCCGGTTACCGCGACAGGGTTTTTGCTGGCAATCTCCTTGGCCACGCCGAGCACATGTTCGAGGAGGTCTTCATGGGTGGCGAAGACATCATTGACGAGGCCGATCTGTTTAGCCTTGTCGGCATCTATACGCTCGCCGGTATAGGCCATCTGTTTGACCCAACCCTCTGGAATATAGCGCTGTAGCCGCGGGAATGTACCGACATCGGCGGTCATCCCAATATTGATCTCCTGAATGCAGAAGAAGGCATCCTGCGAGCACCAGCGAATGTCGCCCGCACTGATCATATCAATCGCGCCACCAATCACGCCGCCTTGAAGTGCGAACAGGACCGGCATGCGCGCGTCTTCCAGTACACTGAACGAGGATTGAATTTGGCGAACGTTTGAGCGGAACGCCTCGGCAGCAACGTAGCGGTCAACCTTGCCACCTTTCTCGTTGCCGGAGAAAACGCTCAGGTCCATGCCCGCCGAGAAATGTTTGCCGGTTGAGGAGATAACGATCACACGGGCAAGGGCATCCTTATCAATGGCGTGCACGATGGCCGGTAGTTCGTTCCAGAAGGCCCGATTCATGGCGTTCATCGCGTCGGGGCGACTCAGGCGAATATGTGCAATTTTATCATCGATTGAAACACTGAAGCATTCATAGGTTTTCTTGAGCATTGGTCGGCCTCCATTGGTCCGGCGAGTATAAGCCGGTCGCGATACCGATGCCAGTCTGACCCCGCGAGAAGCAGAAGTCGCTATTATTTCGCCACAAAATCGGCTTTGATGTTGCTGGATAAGGGATACGGAGATTGTCATGCGGAAATTCGTTGTTGGAGCTATTGCTCTCTGCCTGGTGCCAGCGTCTTGCGAGGGTGGCGCGAGCGGCGACTTGGGCAGTGTTCTTGGCGAAGTTCTGGGCAGTGTCGCGACCGGTGAGAGCGGTGGCCAAAGTGGTTTAAGCACGTATGAAATCGACGCGGCCCTGCGTCAGGCTCTGGAAATCGGGACAGAGCGGGTCGCTGGGCAGATCGGTGTGACGGACGGATTTTGGAAAGATCCGCGCATTCAAATTCCGCTGCCGGGCCGTCTCGGTGATGCGCAGCGTCAATTGTCCGGTCTTGGATTGTCGGGCCCCCTTGATGACTTGCAATTGCGTATGAACCGGGCAGCCGAAGATGCGGTTCCTGCCGGTAAGGCAATTGTCATTGATGCGGTCAAATCGATCACAATTGAAGACGCTGTTGGCCTGCTACAGGGCGGAGACACAGCCGCGACAGATTTCCTGCGTCGAAGAACCGAGGCAGGCTTGCGCGATACGTTTACGCCTTATGTCGAAACAGCGCTGGAATCGTCGGGGGCGTATCAAGCGCTCAATTCGGTTACGTCGAGCACGCCAGTGCTGGCGATTGCTGCCATAGATTACAAGTCAGACCTGACCAATCATGCCGTCCAATTGGGCTTGGATGGCATGTTTGATTATCTCGCCCTTGAAGAAAAGAAGATTCGGGAGGACCCGGTTGCGAGAACAACGGCCCTTCTGCGTAAAGTATTTGGATCCTAGTAAAATATGCGTCGATTTACGTTTGAGACCCCGCAGGGCGACATGGCCGCGCTTGAGTTCGGCAATCCTGCCGATCGCCTAGCTGCGGTGTGGCTGCATGCCACCGGATTTAATGCCATGACCTATCAGTCCATCCTGGCACCGCTGGGCTTGCGGACGAAAGTGCAGGCGGTGGACCTGCGCGGGCATGGGCGTAGCACACTGCCAGCCGTGCCGCGCAAAATGAAATCGTGGAAACGCCACCGCGACGATATGATTGCCTATCTTGACCGCGAATCGCCGACCAAACCGGTCGTTCTTGGTGGGCATTCCATGGGCGCAACCGTGGCCTTGCTTGTCGCGGGCGCGCGGCCGGAAAAAGTCGCCGGCTTGGTTCTGGTCGACCCGGTAATTATGGCGCCGGAAGTTTACCGGGCAATGCATCTTTATCCGATGTTTCTTCGACGCAACGCGATGTCGCGCCAGGCGCGGCGACGCCGGGCTGAGTTTGGATCGCAAAAGGAAATCGTCGAAAGCTATACCGGGCGCGGCGCTTTCAAGACATGGCGCGAACCGTTCTTGAATGATTACCTTATTGATGGGTTTGACCGGGTGGATGGCAATGATCCCGACAGTGATGACCAGTCCTGGAAATTGCTGTGCACGCCGAAATGGGAGTCGGCGATCTTTGCGGCGCAACGAAATCGGCCATGGGGCGCTTTGGCCAAGGTCAAGAAGCACAAGATTCCAATCTCAATTTTGCGGCCGGAGCGCGAATCGGTGCTGAGCGACCGGGTGGCAGCGCGGCTCATGCGCAAATGCCCGCAACTGGAACTGAAAGAGCGGGCAAACACGACGCACTTCCTGCCCATGGAGGCGCCATATGATGTGCGGGATCAGCTCTCAGCCTTCATTTCGACACTGATTGAAGGTTTTGCCAAGGATGAGCACGGGCCGGTGAAGCGCAGCCTGCGCTATTAAAGCCTCAACCCGCGCGGTGCCATTTTTTCCAGCGCTTGCATCTCTTCGGCCGGGGTCGGGATGACTTTGCGTGTGGCTAGATCAAACGTCACCGCGACAGCCTCGCTGGTCAACCAGGCATCACCAGTATCGGGATCGAGAATCCAGTGCGCCAATGTGTGGGTTTTCTCGGCGACGCTGGCCAAGCTGGAATGGATGACGAAGCGGTCACCGGCGCGTGGCCATTTCCGGTAGATCAGCCGATATTCAAGCACGGCTCCGCCCATTTCGGCTGCATCGGCCTGCGCGGCCACGGTGTGACGCCAATCAAATAGCAAGTTGGGGACTGAGTCGGAAATTCGGCCCATAAACCACGGTGCCCACATGCGCCCATGAATATCGCAATGACCGGACGGAACCATGCCGCTGCCAATCTCTGGTGCGCGCACCTGCCTGACGGTGTCGAGATTGGCCTCTGCCGTCTCTATCGGTGGGATGGCAATGTCCAGTCCGCGCGGTTTGGTATCGTCGGGCGGGGTATCGACCAGTGTTTCGAATGCGGCGCGCGACTTGTCGTTCCAGGCGAAGGGTTTGCCGGACTTGCTCTCAATATGATGAAGGCGGGTGCGAAACGCGGCGGCGGGTCGGCCATCATCATGGCGCAAGTCCTGATAGAGTAGTATGCTGGTTTCATCCCAGTCCAGAACGCAGCCGGTCATTTTTAGTGGCCGCCCGGGATGCACCTCGCGGATGTAACGAATATGGTGCTCGGCGGGGATCAGGGTCGAGGGGCTGTCTTCGCGAAAGGCGTGTGGCATATGGATCGCGCTAGCGAACCGACCCAACCCTTCCATCGCCTTTTCGATATAGACGCGGACATTCATATGCCCCATCTCGTCGCAGTCCCAAGTGTTTGCACTGCCCTGCCAGAGCGTGATCACGTGGTGCACTTCCGGCAGGTGCCGCGGGCCTCAATCACTGCGCGTTCCAGATGGAAGCCCGCCGAACTGGTTTCCTGGTTCAGGGCCTCTGACGTGGCGACCGCGTGCAATTCTTCCGCGCTGCCGCAGGTATCGCAGATCAAAAATACGGCCGAGTGACTGTGGCTGGTATGGCCACAGGCAACAAAGGCATTGAGGCTTTCGATTTTGTGGGCGAGGCCGACTTCGAGCAGAAAATCGAGCGCGCGGTAGATGGTTGGCGGCTTGGCCGCACCTTCGCCGTCAAGATTTGCGAGCAGGTCATAAGCCTTCGATGGCTCGTCGCTTTCGAGCAGCAATTGCAGGACTTTGCGCCGGATACGGGTCAGGCGTTGGCCCTTTCGCGCTGCCAGACGGTCGGCTTCGGCGAGAAAGGTCTCAACATCTTGCGGGCTGCACGGCGTGTTCACATGCGTATGGGCGTTGGATTCGGTCATGGGTCCATTCTCTAATGATTACGCGTGATTGTGAAGGGGGCGTTCCATAGGTAGGTCGGCCAGGCCGCGCAAACAAGATAGAAGGCGAGCACGCGACGTCACCGTGTCGGACCTGACCAGCATTGCCTATTGCATAGTTTTTCAGAGCAGCATGACCCGGTCACTCCGTGAACTTACCTAAATGGGCGGGCATGCCGCGCGGTGTTTGTACGCGCGTCAGAATGTAAACTTTGTCTAACAAAAACAAATGGTAAGCGGTCGAAATTAGAACTGTTCTGAAGGAGTTTCCTATGAAATCGCTTGTCCTTTCAACCCTGATGGCATCGGCCACAATTTTCGGCGCGGCATCGGCGAATGCTGAAGACAATCCGTGGATGGTACGAGGGCGGATTTTGAGCGTCATGCCGGATGAATCAGCTGACCTGTCGGTTGCCGGAACCGCATTGGCGGGCGACGCCAATATTCAGGAACAATATGTGCCTGAATTGGATATCTCATATTTCTTCACCAAGAATATTGCTGCGGAGCTTATTCTCGCCGTGTCACCGCACGATGTTGGCGTGGTTGATGTTACCGTGCCGGGCGCCTTGACGGATGCGGATATCGATCTTGGTGATGTCTGGCTGCTGCCGCCGACGCTGACCCTGCAATACCATTTTGATACTGGAACGCAGTTCAAGCCATATGTTGGGGCGGGGATAAATGTGACGATGTTCTTTGACGAAGACGCAGGCCCGGTTGCCGATGGAATAGACTATGATTCCAGCATCGGACCGGCGGTTCAGCTCGGGTTTGACTATGACCTTGATGGCCAGCCGGGCGGCTGGGCCGTGAATGCGGACATCAAGAAGATTTGGATAAATACGGACGTGACGGTCGATTTCACGACGGCACTTGGTGCGCAAGTTGATGCCGAAGTCGATATTGACCCGCTCGTGATTGGTTTGGGTTTGGGCTATAAATTCTAGCCCTTCAACCTCCGTAATCAAACCAATCCATACTGACCCCGGCTATGTCCGGGGTCTTTTTTGTCTAACTTCTCGACAGTACGAACCTTTCATGCCGACTTGATTGGTTCCATATCAGACGCATGCTGATCCAAGACGACCGCCCGGCGCGGCCACCGATCTATCGTTACAGTCCCCCGGTCCTGCTGGTTTTGACCGGCGTGATCATCGCGGTGAGCCTTTTTCAAATGCTCGCGTCGCCAGCGATTGTGCAGGTTATGCTGGGCACCGGCGCGCTGGTCGACTTGGGGCATTTCCCGGGGACGCNNCAGNAGCTTGGGCCCTATGCGTCCTATGTTTTGCACGTCTTCCTGCATGGCGGTTTGATCCATNTGGCGATGAATATGTGGGTGCTCATTTCGCTCGGCACCGTGATCGCATTNGCGATGGGCAAGACATCGCGTGGCGGATTGGCATTTCTCGCTTTCTTTTTTGTCTGTGCGATAGGCGGTGCCTTGGCGCAGGTGGCCCTGTTTGAGGTCCAGGCTGAGGGCGGTTACGCCGTCGGGGCTTCGTCAGCCATTTCCGGGCTGCTGCCGGCATATGGTTTCTTACAAGGTGGCTGGAAGCGGGCCATCCGGATCAGCATCCCGTGGTTGGTGATCAATCTTGCGCTTGCCTTGTTTGGTGGACTATCGCCGATTGCCATCGCGTGGGCGGCGCATCTTGGTGGCCTTGCTGCCGGGTTCACATTTCCGGTTTTTCTGAACTGGGCGCGGGATCAGGGATCGTGGCGTTTGAAACGATAGAGCTCGGCGGGGCGGCCACCCGTGCTGCTCATCTTGCCGGTGCCTTCAACATTTCCGGTCCGGTCTAATGCGCGGCGGAAATTTTGTGTGTGTAGGCTCTGGCCGAGCACAGCTTCGACCGTGTGTTGCAAGGCCGTCAGGGTAAATTCGTCCGGCATCAGTTCGTAGATAACCGGCCTGTAGCGCAGCTTCGAGCGCAGGCGCGACATGGCGGTTGCGAGGATGCGGCGGTGATCGCTGGCCATTGGCTCACCCATGCGAAAGCCGGGAACCGGCAGTCCCCGATCGCGGGCACATTCCTCGACCAGGCCCGCTTCGTAGAGCAATTCATAGCGCTCCAACACGGTCTCATCATTCCATTCATGATCATCCAGCCCGAAAGCGAGGGCGGCGCGTGACTTGCGGTCGCTATTGCCGACGGACCAGGTGCGCAGATGCGGGGCGAGCTTACGGTCGATAATGGCCGGGCGCCCATTGCGATGGTCTTCCCACGGGAAGTGGCGGTACCAGCCGCGCCAGCGCGCTTCAAACGTATCAGGCAGGCGTTCGGCCTCTTGCGTCAGGGCGAGATAGCCGACCGAGACGATCCGTGCGTCCGGGGCGGCATTGAACATTGTGACATCAGGCGTTTCCCGATCGCGATCGCCAAATGTATATAGCTGTTCGACATAACCGAGCTGGAAGCCGGTCTGTTCTTTTACCCAGCCGCGCAGTGCCAGTTCAAATGTGCGGTGCTGATCAGGGTCGAACGCGCCGAATGGCAGCGCGGCCAGATCGCCCTCGCGCAGTGTTGTCAGGACTCGCGGTTTTTCGCCATCATAGGCGACAATCACAACAGACAGGCCGATCAGCAGGCTCATACTTTCGTCTCCATCTGGGCCAGCAGGTCCGCGGTGCGGGCGACCATCTCAGCCTGCGCGACCTCAGCGGGTTGTGGCACGAGGTCCAGAACCACGCCGCGAGGCGGGTGGCCGAAAAAGCGATCAGACTCGATTTCTGAAAATCCGGCGAGTTGGGTTGCTTCGAACCATGCGCATATATTGTCGGCTTTCTTGATCAGCCGCTTCAAACTGGCAGGGGTTTCGGCAGGCAGGCCAAACCTCGCATGAATGGCGTGGGCCAGCCGGGATTCGATATCCTTATAGCCATCCCCGAGCACGGCCTTGAACGGGGAAATCATATCGCCAATGACGTATTCCGGGGCGTCATGTAACAAAGCCAGCAAGCGAGAGCGCGGGTCGATACGCGGTTCAAGATGGGCACACAGAGCCTCAACAATGACGCTGTGCTGGGCAACCGAAAAGGCGTGCGCGCCCTTGGTTTGGCCGTTCCAGCGGGCGACCCGGGCGAGGCCATGGGCGATGTCGACAATTTCAACATCAACCGGTGACGGATCAATCAGGTCCAGACGCCGACCGGACAACATGCGTTGCCAAACGCGGGCGGGTGATTTGCGAGTTGATTTCGAACGGGTCATTGGCCCTTGTTTACGCAATTGAAAGCCCGGGTAAACAAGCGCCCCGCTTTTGGTTACAAATTGCCTCGTTTGAACCGGGTTTGACTCAGGTCTCGTTAAGACGTCTGGCCCATCATAGGGACATCAGAGGCAAAGACCCGAGGCAGTGGTGATGATGAATGCGATGGTAGAATGGGCTGGACAGCCCAGTACGGCGTGGCTGGTTTTGGCAGGCGCGGCGGTTTACATCGTCGTCCAGGCGACCCGCGCTAGTAAGACGGTCCTTTGGGGCGACTTGATGGAAGACGAAGAGTAGGGCAGCGACCTTGTCTCTAAAAAAATGGAAAGCGGCGCCGGTGGGACGCCGCTTTTTTATTGGCTTCAGCCCGTTTTCTCGACGAACACCGTCCCGGCGGAATAGCCCGCGCCGAACGAGCAAATCAGGCCTTTTTCACCCGGTTTGAAATCGTCCTGATGCTTGTGAAAGGCGATGATCGAGCCGGCCGAGGATGTATTGGCATAGGTGTCGAGAATGGTTGGGCTTTCATCTGGCGTGGCGTCACGGCCCAACACTTTCGATGAAATCAGCCGGTTCATCCCGGCATTGGCCTGATGCAGCCACATGCGGCGCAGGTCAGCTGAGGACAGGCCTAGGCGTTCAAGTTGGGCACCGATCATCTTTGCCACCATTGGTACGACTTCGCGGAACACTTTTCGGCCTTCTTGCACGAATAGCTTGTCCTCGGCACCAATACCTTCCGGCGC
>JGI24724J26744_10000527_pt1 | contig 28034 bp, 23 predicted proteins | sample Cruoilmetagenom7_FD_26744 | JGI IMG/M metagenome (IMG submission 26744) | reverse complement strand
CGATGGTCCTCGTATTCGATTGAACACAGCGAATGTGTAACACCGTGCATTGCATCGTTTTGGCCTTGTGCCCAATCATACATAGGATAAATGCACCATTCCTTATCCGTACGATGGTGAGGGGGTTCGTGAATAATCCGGTACATGATTGGATCGCGCATATTCATGTTCCCATGCGCCATATCGATCTTCGCACGCAGGACGCGAGATCCATCTGGAAACTCGCCAATTTTCATCCGCTGCAACAGATCAAGATTTTCTTCAACCGAACGATTCCGGCAGGGGCTCTCAACGCCTGGCTGGGTCCAAGAACCTCGATTCCTTCTGACTTCTTCCGGGCTTTGATCGTCCACGTACGCTTTGCCTTTTTTGACTAGTTTGATTGCCCATTCACAAAGCAAACTGAAGAAATCAGACGAATATAAAACATTTTTCCATTCGATACCCAACCAATGAGCATCCTCCTGGATAGACTCCACGAATTCCGTTTTTTCTTTAGCTGGGTTCGTGTCATCGAATCGAAGGTCCAGTTCCCCACCAAAGTCCTTGGAGATGTTATAGTCGATTAAAAACGCCTTGACATGACCGATATGCAGATAACCATTCGGTTCTGGAGGTAATCGTGTCTTTATGGATGAAAAACGTCCATTTCGCAGATCTTCAGCTACTGCTTCATGAATAAAATCAGTAGGTTTGGGTGTTTCGTCAGTCATGAAAGGTCCTTTCAAAACGATACAGAGAGCAAGTATTAGAAATTATAAATTAGGGCCAAAAAGATTAGTCACGAATATTTCTTTTGGAGCTTGAATCTGGTAAATAAAAATAGCTAAATTGAATTATATCAAATCATACCGCAGATACTTTTATAATGAACAAATTCAAGATAGATATACCTCATACTTGCGTAGCTAATAAGACAAAGTTGATGAAGTTTTCTCACAATACAGTTTCTATAAACTATTGTTGGCACCAAAATAGTTCTTCAGCTATCTGCGGGAAGCGGGTAACACCACCTTTTGGGTAGTGAAAGAACTATTAATCACTTGGAAGAATCACAATGCATGCTCTTGGCTTTGTGAGATATTTCCTGAAAAGTGGTAAAATAATTTCCGCACCCTTTTGGGGGCTCGTCTAACGGCAGGACAACAGACTCTGAATCTGTTTATAGAGGTTCAAATCCTTTGCCCCCAGCTAAAACAGCTCTTCTGGAGCTGTTTTTATATTGCCTGAATTAATCTTTTGTTCAGGTTTTCAAAGCTCGCAAGGAAATCTTTACGGTCACGGATTAATTTGGCTTTTATTTCCTTATATTCTTCAAATCTGCTTGACTTACAATACAACCCTTTTGGGTTGGTATAGATCGTATCTATTGGGGATGAATCACTGGTCACAATTTGATATCCAAAATCATCATCATTTTCCCAAATAATCTCGTTTTTAAGAAGTGACTCGATCAGTTTTTTGCTATGACCAATCGTTACTTTCTTTGAGGATTCGGAATTTTCTTTCCCCCCGATATAACCTGTATTTAACAAGTAGACATCCACATTAGGAGAGTTATCCAATAAACCTAAAAAACGATTTCCCTGGGAAGCGTGATGCAGAGGAAAAAAAGGATTCGTACCGGGGATCCGCAGTGCTTTGCCCGCTTCTGATATTCCGCCAGCGGAGGTACCAGTTGTCTCACCAAGCATGAAATACGCAGCAGCCTGCTCGTGATTGAGCTTTACGATAGCGGGAAGAATGTCAAAATTACGATTAAGAATTAATANCATTCTGAGCGGTGGAATATCGTGTACATTTCCATGGGGGATGGAGTCTAGCTCAAAAGTTCCTCTGCCGTTTGTGGTATGGAAATCATTGTGGAAATCGACATGTCCTTTATCGTTCACAAATGTATTTTCGAACCAGGCATCTCTTTTTATTAAACCCGCGTAGATAAGCGGTTCATGTTCAGGATCTAAACCGAATGTCTTTGCGAAGCACCCATTTTCGGAGGCGAATATTTCACCGCCGGGGAAAAAAGCGCAGAAATCATCTTGAACTGGCTGCGAATCAAGATGAGAGGTAAAGGTTGTGGTTGTTTTTCCTGTACCAGAAAGACCGATGATGATGATCGAGTAATCAATATTCTGATCGTCAAGATATGTTTTACATCCCGCGTGCAGAGCTAAACCTCCTCTATCAAAAACCCATTTATTCCACATTCGAAGGCCCGCTTTTTTTGATTCTCCGAAATAATCTGTTCCCGCGATTCGAGTTGTGTTGTTTTGGAGGTCAACTACAATGCAGCGGTTATCCGGCCAATCAACTGCGGGCATATTTGGGGTATAAACAATCTTAAAGTCTGGTTTGAAATCTTCTTTAGACTGAAAATATAGTTGTTTTTGCATGGCCGCAATATTTGGGCAGGATTTTTCAATAAAAAGAGAAACATTTGCCTGAATCTGAGGAGAAATACCGATCGAACCGTCGATTCTGATCGCGTCATTTTTATGTAAATAGGAATCCTGCAGTTGAGCAAATCGCTCGTACTTTCTTCGGCTAATGCTTGGGAGGGAAGAAGGGCTATCTCCGATAATGAAAGTGGATTGGGGTGACCGAGCTTTTACTCGGGTAATTATATTGAAATTATCCCAATCTGTAAGGCACGCATTGGGCATTTTCTGTGTAAATGCTCGCAATGAATAGTAGGAAGGATTAATAATTATCATATATGAAATATCTCATTGCAATTGGGGGAATGGTAGCACAGGTAAATTAAATGTGGTTTATATTCATCCATAAAAACGTGTGGCATTTATCTTAATATTTCTTTGATTAATCATCCTGTGATAAAATTTATTATCTGAAACATCTTCGAGTTTACTTTCCTAAGGAGAATATCTAAGGAAATAAAACCGATAGGGTATAAGCGGAAACGCTTATGCCTCCCGTGTTTGGAAAGGAGATGACATGGCACCTTCAGTTGAAGGTAATAAAATGCCAGCACTCTTTTTCAAGTGCTGGCATTTTATTATATTAGGAGAGAGATTTGGATAAAAAGAATAATTATTATTTCAGCACACGTGATTTGATGATGATGGCGGCATTAGCCGCTGTTGGAGGGATCTCCAGCACATATATAAATATGATTGGTGATTTCTTCCAGTCATTTCTCGGATTCGCGGGGACGACACAGTGGGCCGCGGGGTTGCATATTGTTTGGCTGATGCTTGCCGCTTCATTGATTCGGAAGCCTGGCGCAGCAACAACTGTTGGGATGATTAAGGGAATTGTGGAATTTCTGACAGGAAACACCCACGGTTTAATTGTTCTGATTGTGAATATCACGGCTGGTTTAATCATTGATTTGGTTCTGATAGGAAATAAAAAAAATAAAATCAACCTTTCATACTACTTAGCTGCAGGAGTTTCATCTGCTTCTAATATTATTGTTTTCCAATTTATTGCCGATATTCCCTCCGACGTCTTGACTTTAATTGCGATTCTATCCACGTCGGTAGTTTCTTTTGTATCTGGCGTAGTATTTGGAGGAGTAGTTGTTAAGGCACTATTAGCTGCAATTGAAAAAGCTGGAATTTTTCATCCAGAGAAGTTGATTAAAGGGAATAGAAAGAGATCTGCTTTTTATCTGATCGGCAGTATTTCAATATTTATTATATTTGCGGCGCTCATGTTTATTTCTCTTGGCAAGAGAAATTCAAAAAATGTGAAAATCTCTGGGGAAGTTGATGCACCATATGAATTTTCGGCAGGAGACACCGAAATTGAATTGCTTGAGATATCTGAAGAATACAATGGGGTGGAAAGAGATTACACAGGCTATGCATTAATTGACATAATATTGGATGCTAACCCAAAAATCGAAAACGGATTGATATTAATGGAAGCGAATGATGGATATAGCTATTTTGTTTCTTATCTAGAAGCTTTAGAGAATAACCACGTCATTTTAGCTGTTCAAAATGAAGGTAAAAACGTTTCATACAACTTAGTAGGCGCTGAATCATCCAAGGCATGGGTAAGGGGTGTTTCAGAGTTAATTCTCATGAAGAACGAGGGAATTCCGGTAAAAGGAGAAGTTAACAGGTCGTTTATTTTTCTGCCAGAAGAATGGCAAAATTCAATGGATAGCGCGAAAATCGATTTTAGAGAGGATAAGATAAAACTGCAGGGAGTGGAACTGCGCGAAATTGTTGATTATTCTGATCCAAAAGATGAAGCCGTACAAATAGTGCTGTTGTCACTTGATGAGAATCGGATCATTTCATTTGAAGAACTAAATGGAAGGTTGAAAGAATGCCGTATTTTTATTTCCCAAGGTGATTCTGGCGTTGAGTATATTCTCGCAAAGATGAACGGGGATATTCTCCTGAAAAATATACTTACTTTGGAAGTTGCGAAATGATCTCGGTGCGTAATTTGTCCTTCAGATATGAAGGAAGAGAACATAAGACTTTAGATAATATCAATTTAGATATTAATTTGGGCGAATTAATTGTGCTTACAGGTGAGTCTGGTTGTGGAAAAACAACTTTTGCTCTTGCCCTAACTGGGTTCATATCTCATCTCTTTGCGGGAGAATATTCTGGAACCGTAAGCATATACGATGAAAACATAGAGAAAAAGTTACTCACAGAAATTGCAGAAGATATTTTTCTTGTGCAGCAGAACCCGCAGAATCAATTTGTAACTTTAACGGTCAGAGATGAAATTGCTTTTGGATTAGAGAATAAAGAAATAGATCCACAGAAAATTGATATTCGAATAAAGGAAGCTTTACATGCAGTATGTGCGGAGAACTTAATTGGTCGAAATATCGATTCATTGTCAGGAGGAGAAAAGCAAAAGGTCGCAATCGCTACAGCGATCGCGCTCAGGCCCAAGATTATCATTTTAGATGAACCTACTTCTAATTTAGATATTAAATCCACAAAGAACGTTTACAAATTATTAAAACAGCTTATAGACAAGAAAGAAATCACTTTAATTATCATTGAGCATAAGCTAAAAGAGTTGATGAATTACTCTCCAAGAATATTTAAACTTATCCAGGGAAAAATAATTCCCTTGAAAAACAACCAAAATATTTCTAATATATCGGGGAAAACACGTAAAAAAGCGAAAAAAGATAATAGGCGCGAGTTTGATCGAGAGATAATTCAATTAGAAGATTTTTCTATCCACCGAGAGGGATATGAAGTATTGAAGATTAGCTCGTTGGAAATTCATCAGGGTGAGCTGGTGTCGATTCTTGGAGATAATGGCGCGGGGAAAAGCAGCTTCATTTTAGGTTTAATGGGTATTCTTGAATCTGCTGGCCGAAAAAGAGTTATTTTTAATAATCAGATTACAGATATTAAACGCCAGAAACATCTAGAGAAGTTTGGCATGGTTTTTCAAAACCCCGACCATCAATTCTTTTGCGACACTGTTGAAGACGAAATAACCTTTCCGTTCAAGAATTTTTTCCCTTCAGACACCTTAGATCCCAAAATAATTTGTAATGTGAGTGCATTTGCTGATCTTTCTTGTGAATTGAAAAGACATCCAATTAAATTAAGTTATGGGCAGAAAAAAAGATTAAGTATTGCTGCTGTGCTTGCGTATTATCCAGAAATATTGCTGCTAGACGAAATATTTATTGGTCAATCAAATTCTGACGTTATTCGAATAATGTCAACAATAGATGAATACAGGAGAAAGAACAATGCTGTTGTTTTAATCGTCAATCATCAACCAGGGATTGTTCATCAATATGCTAACAGAGCCATATTTTTTGAAAAGGGACGTATCTTATTTGACGAAAATATTACTAAAGTGGAAGAGAATTTAATTTATTTTGAAAAATTAGAATATCTGGAAGAGATGCATGAGAATTAAGAATCAAAGAATTCAGTATCTATACCAGGACACAATTATTCATCACTTAAATCCAATTGTGAAAGGAACTTGGGTCATGATGATTTCTCTGACTGCTTTTCTCTACAATGGTTATTTGGAAGAGACTATTTTGTTAATGATAGTTTTATTGATTGGAATTATCAGCCGTTTTCCCTTTTTACGAATAAGAGCAATGAAAACATTATTTTTAACGGTGTTGTTTTTAGCCATAATTCATGTCATTTTTAATAAACAAGGAGAAGTCATCGTTGATATTAATATGATTAAAATCACCAGAATTGGGGTTGAAAAAGCGGTTTTTATCGGCGCGCGTTTTGCAGTCATCGTCCTGATTGGTTTTATATTCATTTTTACAACAGATACAAATGCATTGTTGTATTCATTAATGAGAATAGGGCTGCCATACCGCTTTGGTTTTACGATTATCACATCTATGCGTTTGATCCCTGTCTTTGGAAATGAAATTGATCAAATTTATTATGCGCAATTATCGAAAGGAGAAAAATACCGAATTTTTCCTATTAAGAAGTTCATAGGAACCATCATTCAATTTCTAAGATCACTGATGATATCGATTGTCAAACAAGTTGATGCAATGGTGATCTCAATGGAAGGCAGGAGTTTTGGTTTATCAACNAGAAGATCATTTTCACGAGAGGTTGAATTCTCGCGTATAGATTACATATCAATATTCGTGGGAGTTGTCTTATTAGTAGCAATTTCTATTGAGAAAGTATTCTAATCCACAAAGAACAATAATTTTGAATCCTTGGATATAAATAAGAAGAGTTATATATATGTGATTGTTGTAACAGCAAGAAGCAGGAAGGAATGGAATATTAATGAGGAGGAAAATATTGCGAAGTAATGATTTGATTAAAAAAATAATTATGGNTGGCATATTTATTTGCGCACCATTCTTGTGTTCATCATGCAGTTCTCAATGGTCAATCAGTGTTCAGGAAGACCAAGAAGAATTCATATTGAATAAAAGAAGTTTTGATGAATATCAATACTTAAAAAATAAAGCAAGCGAATGTGAAGGATTGCCATTAGAGATTGCTTTCTATCAAAACGGTATTTATGTCATCGATAATATTGTGATAAACGATCCAGAAGAAAATCAACATACATTCCTTTGGGAAGATATTGCAGAAATAGCATGCATAACAAAAAAAGGCATGATAATCATTGAGGAGGAAGAATACCATCCAGAAAAGGTTGTTGTAAATGTTGATCAATCTAATAGCCTGGAGTATTCATTGATAGACATTTATCCAACTGTTGCGTCAGCGTTGGAGATAGAAATCGATGAGGAGTTATTTAATATTCCATTGGTCAACCATAAAAGCGACCATGTTGTTCTTTTCTTTTTAGACGGATTGAGCGGGTATCAATTTCAGAGTGCAGTTGAAGAAGGTTTTATAACGGCATTACAAAAAACTGAATTTTATTCACTTGCACTGACAATTTATCCGCCCAGAACAACGATTGCTTCTGCGGCAATCATCACCGGAAGAGGACCTTCAGAAAATGGTGTTAATAAGTCTGGTATTCGCCAAGCAACTTTAGAGACTATTTGTGATGTAGTTGCTGATCTCGGAATCACAGCAGTAGCTGTGGAAGGGGAAAGTTTATCCTTCAATTTGGGGGATTGTGAGACCGTTTTATCAGGTGATCGTAATTCTGATGGAAGCACTGATGATAATGTTTTCCGAAATGTCGTCTCCGTGATTGAAAATAAAATGCCCAATTTCTTTTACATCCATTTCCATGGCATTGATGACGTGGGCCATACATATGGACCAGATAGCCAAATAGTTATTGAAAAAATAATTGAAATTAATGGTTATTTAGAACAAATTATTGAGCGTTTGCCGGAAAACACAATGGTTATCACATTTGCTGACCATGGAATGCATCCAATCGACGGAAAACAAGATAAAGGCAATCACGGCAATCTCATTGCACAAGATATGGTTGTTTTTATACACATTTTAATAAAGTAAAAGGAGAAAACATGAGAAGAAGATTTGTAATAACAATATGTATTTTGTTTTTGGCTGCAAGTATTGCCGCTTGTGATACAGTCCCAAACGTTGAATGGGAGTTGTCAATTAGCGGAACAGTTGGTGAGCCTTATTTAATTACATATCAGGAATTGCTTGTGCTTGATCAAACAGATTTAGATAATGTTTTTATGGATAAATCTGTTGGTGAGGATGAATATGGTTCGTGGAGTGGTGTTACANTGGATTACCTTTTATCAAAAGCTGCTGTAGATCCTGATTATGTAACAGTTACAGCTGTTGCTGCTGATGGATACGCGATTGAAATTAGCAAAGAAGAATTAATGGGAAGCATCGTAGCACTTAAAGAAAATGGCGAATGGATTCACAAGGCAGATCCAGAGCATGGCCCTATTCGGTTAGTATGTCCGCAAATTCCTGCAAATCGATGGGTGTTTCAGGTGTTGGAAATACAAGTTAATAAATAAACTTAGAAAAGAGAGGAATATTTGATGAAGAGGTTGAAAGTGTATATATTTCTGCTGTTGGCATTAATTATTGTGGTTTCCTGTAGCAGCAAGGGCGATCCCATTCTTTTTGTGTCAGGATCGGCCGAAGCATCCTTCACGCAGAATGAATTAGAAAAAATGGAAATGGATAAATCAGAATTTACCAATAAAGATGATGAAACAACCGTTTATANCGGCGTGCCGATTATTAATATTTTAACCGAGGNTGGATCTGGAGATTTTGCTAAAGTTGAAATCGTTGCATTGGATGGCTATGGTGCAGAAGTGACATCCGAAGAGCTAAAAAGTTGCTCGGGGTGCATATTAGCTTTTAGTGAAGATAATGGGTGGCTTGCAGTGATGCCTGGTTTTTCTGGAAAACTTCAAGTAAAGAATGTTGTTGAATTAAAAACAGAATAGAAATCACGAAGAAAATAAGTGGTGATTTCGCCACTTATTTTTCATCCTGGCTTCACCCGAAAAGCTTGCATGATGTTTGGAAGTGATTCAATTATTGCAAGAATCTTGCTGAGTTGATTGATATCACTTACGTCTAACATTGTCTTGATGGTGGCCAAGTTGCTAGAAAAATTAATATCAATGTCCCGCAAATTAACTCCTTCATTGCTAAGGACGGTAGAAATATCACCTAATAAACCCTGCCGATCATAAGCTTTTATTTGAACAATCACAGGAAAGGTTCTCTTCGGTTCCCCCCAGCTTACTTTGACGATGCGATCTTTGTCTTTCATCCTCAGAATATTGGGGCAATCTTTGCGATGAATGGTTGCACCTCGTCCTCTTGTGATATAACCTACAATACCATCACCAGGTACGGGATTACAGCATCTAGCATAATTAGTTAGGATTCCTTTTAGACCTAAGACTTTTACTGATTCGCTGTCTTTTCTGTCTAATGATGTTGTTTGAATGGGGAAAAACGGATCGTCTTCTCTTGCTTCAAAATCTTGGAGATGATTGATAATGCGCCGCATGGAAAGGTCACCACATCCAATGGCAACGAACATATCCTCAGAAGATTTGAACTCAAAAGATGCAGCAAGGTCTAAATTATCAACATCTGTAATGCCAAGCTTGTGAAATTCCTTTTCTAATAAGGATTTCCCTTGGGACAAGTTGTGCTCACGTGCCTGCTTTTTAAACCATTGGCGGATTTTTGATCGAGCGCGTTGAGAATTCACTAAGCCAAGATGAGGGTTTAGCCAATCACGTGAAGGTCCGCCTCGTTTTGCTGTTAATATTTCAACCTGGTCGCCTGTTTTCAATTGGTAATCCAGTGAAACAAGTTTTCCGTTCACCTTAGCGCCACGGCAGCGATTACCCACCTCCGTATGCACTAAATAAGCAAAATCTATAGGAGTGGATCCAAGAGATAGGTCAATAATGTCTCCTCTTGGAGTGAAAGCATATACCCGATCTTCAAATACGTCACTTTTTATAACATCAACAAATTCTTGGGCATCCTGAACATCCTGCCGCCATTCCATAAGTCTTCGAAGCCAATTAATTCTTTGTTGATAATTGTCATCCTTGCTCCCCATTTCCTTATAAAGCCAGTGNGCCGCGATACCATATTCTGCNTCNTGATGCATTTTTGGCGTTCTGATNTGTACTTCAAGCGGTTTCCCGTCTGAATATATCACTGCAGTATGTAAGGATTTGTAAAAGTTGTCCTTTGGGGCTGCAATATAATCATCAAATTCGTTGGGTATTGGTCTCCAGTTGGTGTGAATGATCCCAAGGGCAGCATAACACGATGGAATATCTGGAACAAGCAACCGTATTCCTCGCAGATCGCGTACCATCTCGAAAGGTTTTTCTTTTCGAATCATTTTGATATAGATCGAATAGATATGNTTTGGCCTTCCGCTTATTTGTACCTTGATCCCGCCTTCTTCTAAAAGTATTTTTATTTCTTCAATGATCTTCTTTACTTCCGATTCTCTGTTTGACCTGCGGTCAGAAAGTTTTTGAGCAATTTTTTTATACTCTTTGGGCTTTGTATAACGAAATCCAAGATCTTCTAATTCCCATTTAATTTGCCAAATACCTAAACGGCTAGCAAGGGGAGCAAAAATATCTAAGGTTTCTTGCGCAATCCTCTTTTGTTTATCTACAGGCATATAACTTAACGTACGCATATTATGTAAACGATCCACGAGCTTTATTAAGACAACTCGTACATCGTCACCAATTGCCATAAGTGTTTTTCTTAATGTTTCTGTTCTTAGATCTTGATGCCTACTTTTGGAATGGGTGATTGGGACTGACTTATGCGAGATTTCTCCTGTGTTTGTTTCGCTTTTTTCTGGAAGTCTGTCTGCCCGTGAAACATGAGGAATATTTGATAATTTAGTCACGCCATCAACTAAAGAAGCAATATCATCACCAAATATTTTACTGATGCCATTCAATGTGATAGATGTATCTTCAACTGTGTCATGCAGTAAGGCGGCTGAAATAACGATGGCAGGAACTCTAAGCTCAACCAGAATATTAGCAACGGCAATGCAATGTGAGAAATAGGGTTCTCCAGAAGCACGTTTCTGGCTTTTGTGAGCGTCTTTAGCAAAAAAGAAAGCAGATCTAATCTGTTCGATATCAATTGCGCTGTAGCTATTAGGAAATGATTTTGCTAAATCTTCAAAGTTCATCTTGTTTTTTGAATAATATCCTTATTTTATTCTAACAATGGATAGTTGCCTCCAATATTTATTTTATATCTTTCCTTGGAAAAATGTGTTCCATGTTCATAGCAAATTGATTGCCGGGATTTAAATTCTGAAATTTCAGTTTTTAGAACTAATCCATTAAATTAAACAAATATACCTTTTTTTTCATATATTAAATCTTAGTTGGTAAATTCACCGATTTCTAGAAGGTTGTCTATGTATTTAAGGTCAGAAAGTAGGTTCGAGTTTATGGGTACGCCTTTTTCTTTTATCGTTTTCTCTATTTCATATTCTTTTTCACCCGCCGTGAAAATCCGATCTTTGCTTGGAAATTTATTAACCGAACGTAGTTCACGGAGTAGATCCCCAATATTTTTCTTGAATTTTTCTATTGGTAAAAAGTTTTCGATATTTAATGCGAAGAAAAAGTGTCCAACCTTGAAGCGAGTTTCTTTGCCTTGTGAATCAAAACCGGATAATGCAAAAAGAAAAGCACCGCTTTGTAAAGAAGAAGATAATATTTCTATGATTGTGGACAATCCATATCCTTTATGGCTTCCAAATTCTTCTGATACTCCTCCTAATGGTAGAAGAGCAGCTTTCTTTTCCATAAGCATATCTAAAATGTTTTTTGGATTTGAAAGGGGGTTGCCATTTTTATCAATCACCCAACCTTCAGAAGCGGGTTTTTCCTGCCTGTTCAGTACCTCAATTTTCCCTCGTTGTGTTATTGATGTAGCCGCATCAAACAGGAATGGAAAATTTTCGTCAGTAGGCGCACCAAATGCGATCGGATTTGTTCCCAATGTAGGCTGGTTACTGAACGTTGGTGCTACTGCGGGTCTCGCGTTTGTAAAACTCATCCCTATCATATTATTCTTGGTTGCCATAAGTGGATAATAGCCATCTATACCAAAATGTGTGGAATTCCGTACAGCAACTGCACCAAGACCGTACTCTTTTGCTTTCATTATGGCAAGATTCATGGCGCGATAACCAATGACCATCCCAATCCCGTGATTACCGTCAATAACTGCGGTTGTAGGTGATTCCTTNGTGATCTCAGGATTACNATTTATCTCAATTAAACCTTTCCTAATTCGGTCTATATACATCCNAAGTCTTCCAATCCCGTGTGATTGAATTCCTCTTAGATCCGATGTAATTAATATGTNGGCGCAAATAACCGCATCTTCTTCTGATACNCCAGTTTTTTGAAAAGCGATTTTTATGAAATTTTGCAGAAATGGAGCAGATTCATAAATAATTTTATTCGTCATATTTATCCTTTATTAGTTATATTATGGATTTTAACATTTGTTAACCTTAATTTTATTATTTACCTACAAAAACCCTGTTATTAATGTTAAAATCGTTGCGAAATTGTTTTTTGGAGAGAATATGAAGCGAATCGCTGTATTAACAAGTGGCGGAGATGCCCCGGGGATGAATGCTGCAATCCGATCTGTTGTTAGAACAGGTTACAAAAAAGGGTGGCAAGTGTATGGAATTCGCGAGGGATATTNCGGGTTAATTAATGGGAAATTTTTACCTTTAGGACCAAGAGACGTAGGAGGAATCATTCAAAAAGGGGGTACTTTTTTAGGAAGTGCGCGATGCGAGGAATTTAAAACAGAAGAAGGNCGATTAAAAGGACTGCGGGCACTAAATGAGAATGGGGTTGATGGACTTGTAGTTATCGGAGGAAATGGATCACAAACAGGAAGTTACCTACTTCACAAACTGGGTTTTCCTGTTGTTGGCGTTGCTTCAACGATCGATAATGATTTAGTTGGTTCGGATGTGACAATTGGTGTAGATACTGCTCTTAATATAGCGCTAGAAGCGATTGACCGCCTCAAGGTAACTGGCGCGTCACACCAACGGGGATTTCTAGTGGAAGTGATGGGGCGAAATTGTGGGTATTTGGCTCTCATGGCTGCAATTGCGGGTGGTGCCGAAGCAGTAGTTATTCCAGAAATAGAGACAAATCCTGGGGATATTGCAAATATTTTAAGAAAAGCATATAAGCGGGGAAAATCACACGCGATTGTTGTTGTCGCAGAAGGGGCAAAATATAATGCAAATAGACTTGCGGAATATTTTAATAAACATCAAGAAAGAATCGGGTTTGTTTTAAGAGTAACTATCTTAGGGCATGTTCAAAGGGGAGGCACACCAAGTTCAGCGGATCGAATATTAGCGAGTAGATTGGGGGCAGGNGCTACAGATTGCCTTGAACGCGAAGAAAATGGTGTTTTGGTTGGTTGGGTAGGAGGAAAAATACAAACAACATCTTTGGAAGATGTTGTAGGTAAAACTAAAGAAATAGACCTTGATCTTTTTGAATTGGCGCGGATTTTGGATTAATCCTACTTTCACTTATCCTTTTTCTGAAGGTATGTTTCAATAAAAGCGTTTATATCCCCATCCAGAACTGCGTCAATATTACCTGTTTCATAATCTGTCCGGTGGTCTTTCACCTTTTGATATGGATGTAAAATATAAGATCTGATCTGATTACCCCATTCCGCTTTTTGGTATTCACCACGGAGTTTACTTAATTGTTTTTCCTGTTCAGCAAGTTTTATCTGATAGAGGCGTCCACGCAGGACCTTTAATGCGTTTTCTTTGTTTTGTAATTGTGAGCGCTCATTTTGGCATGAAACAACTATTCCTGTTGGACGATGAGTGATCCGTACTGCTGTTGCATTTTTTTGGACATTCTGCCCCCCCGCTCCAGAGGATTTATAAATATCGATCATAAGATCATCTGAGTTAATTGTTATTGAAGGATCTTCAGCGGTTACTTCGGGGAGGACCTCAACCTGAACAAAGGACGTATGCCTTCGGTGGGCAGCGTCAAATGGTGAAAGACGGACCAACCGATGAACCCCTTTTTCTGCTCTGAGGTAGCCATATGCATAGCTGCCATCAATATGAATTGTGATGCTTTTAATTCCAGCTTCTTCACCATCCGATTTATTAATTATTTCACTTGAATAGTTATTTTGCTCTGCCCATCTTAGATACATCCTCATAAGCATTGCTGCCCAATCTTGGGCATCTGTTCCACCTGCGCCGGCATTGATAGATAAAAGTGCATTACCTGAATCGTATGGGCCGGATAATAATGTTGTGAGTTCGAGTTTATCAAGTTTCTGTTTTAATNTTCCAATTTCTTGAAGAAGTTCGTCGTGAAAGCTTTTATCACCCGTGTTTGCAAGGTCAAGTAGATCTCTGGTTTTTCTGGAGATTGCGGCCCAATTTTCAATCTCGTTTTGTAAGCTTGCGATTTTGCGCATAACTAACTGGGCGGATCTGTTGTCTGCCCAAAAACCATCTGCTTTAGATTTATTAATTAATTTATTTAATTGAGCATTCTTATTTTCTAAGTCAAAGATGCTCCAAAAGGATAGAGATTTGCTTGTTCAATTGTTCGATTTTTTCGATAATATTTACCATATATCCTCCAAAACTACAATAATTGCGGATAGATTAATGTTTATGAATAATCTGATCGTTATTAGATGCCTGCGAGTTGGCCGCAACCTGCTTTTATATTTGATCCTTGACTGTTTCTAATTGTAGTAGAGATGTCATTCCTCAATAAAATATTGCTGAAGTTATTTATGGTTTTTATGTTGGGAGGGTTCTCTTTAAAATGAGAACCTTGATTTAATGAAATCAGGTTGACATGGCAATTTTGATTTTTTAATAATTCTGCAAGGGCTTGGGCGTGCTCGCGAGTTGAATTTATTTTATCGATTAAAACATACTCGTAAGTTATTCTGCGATTCGTTTTTGAGATGTAATATTCAGCTGATTTTAATATCTCTTGAATTGGGTATTTTTTCGCTATTGGAATCAATATTTCTCGAATTTTATCATTAGGCGCGTGTAAAGATATTGCCAATTTGAATTGCCGCTGCTCATCTGCAAATTTTATGATCTTTTCGACTATTCCTATTGTGGAAATTGTAATTTTGCGTGCACCAATATTGATTCCTTTTGGGTCATTGAAACGTTTTACAGATTGAAGTGTCGCATTGTAATTTAAAAATGGTTCACCCATTCCCATTAGAACAATATTAGTGATCTTTTGGCCAATTTTATGAAGGCGTCGAGAGAAAAACAGCACCTGTCCAATTATTTCGGAAGTGTTTAAATTACGGAAGAATCCATTCTGTCCCGTCGCACAGAATACACAACCTACAGGACATCCAGCTTGGGTGGAAATACAAATTGTATTTCGGTTTCTATTGATCAAGTGAACAGATTCAATTAGATTACCATCGGCTAACCGAAATAGCACCTTGGTCGTTTTTTCATTGATTGTTGTATTCTCTTTTATTGGATCAAGAGCGAGGATCTCAAATTGATGAGAAAGTGAAGTTCTTAATGAATTTGGTAAGTTTGAGAAATTATCCCAATTAGAATAGTAAAGTTTATATAAACCTTCCCAGATTTGGTTAGCTCTAAATCTTGGTTCATTTAATTGCAGGATCTTTTCTTCGAGTGTTGAATATTCAAGATCAAGGATATTTTCCATAATCTTATAATGAGAAGAGATCCATTATATTATTTAATAATAAATTTGGTTTAGGAGACCATTTTTCATAATCTTTGATAGTCGAAACTCCTGAAAGAACAAGAGCGGTTTTACATCCAGAAATTTGCCCTCCTTTGATATCAGTTGAAAGGCGATCGCCAATTACTATTGTTTCTTCTGGGTTTGAATTAAGTCTTTCCAAACCAACATTGAATAAAAAAGGAAAGGGTTTTCCTGCGAGTTGTGCTTTAACACCTGATGCGGTTTCTAAAGCAGCTAACAGGGTTCCTGCTCCTGGAAGAATTCCCTCTGGAGAAGGGTAGGTTGGGTCAGGATTTGTAAAATAAAAAGGAATCCCTTTTTGGATCATGAGAGAAATATTTTTCACCGTGTCGTAATTAAAGTTTTTTGATAAACCAGCAACCACTGCTTGCGGGTTTTTTTCAGAATGAAAGAGGTTAAATTCTTCTAATGCATTAAAAAGGGCTTTTTCTCCATAAATATATATTGGCCCACCATTAGGAAAATGCTGATTTACTAAAAAGCCGGTTGCCATAGCAGATGTTAATATTTGCCATGGTTCAATATATACACCAAAACTATCAAATTTTGAGATATACCGATCGATGGTATTTAGTGCGTTATTTGTTGCCATAAGAACTTTTATATCCATCTCTTTAAAAGTGGAAAATAACTCTTTTAAATCACATAATGGTTCATTAGAACGCCAAAGTACTCCATCCATATCCAATATTGCTGCTGAAATTGGTGCGTTATTGACTAATATCATGAACTTCTCCAAAAAGATGGATAATGCATTAATAACAATCCAGCTGTAGTTTTGTGCGAGATAAACACTTATTTTTCTGGCGGATTCAGAATCTTGTCAACTATTCCGTAATCTATCGCTTGTTCAGCGCTTAAAAAGAAATCTCTTTCTGTATCTTTTTCGATTACCTCCAATTTTTTCCCTGTACTTTCAGAAAGAATTCTGTTTAGGCTGGATTTTAAACGNAGGATTTCTTTAGCNTGAATTTCTATGTCAGAAGCTTGTCCCTGGGTCCCACCTAAGGGTTGATGCATATGTATAGTTGAATGTGGCAAAGCATACCGGCTGCCTTTGCTGCCTGCTGCTAATAATACAGTNCCAAATGATGCGGTTACTCCAACCGCGACAGTGCTAATCTTATTAGGAATCATTTGCATAGTATCGTAAATTGCCAAACCGGCATANATCTGCCCTCCGGGGGAATTGATATACATGGAAATATCACGTTCGGCATCTTCTCGGCTGAGATAAAGTAACTGGGCGACCACAAGATTGGCTACCTGGTCATCGATTGGAGAACCAACAAAAATAATCCTTTCCTTTAACAGAAGTGAATATATGTCGTAGGCTCGTTCACCTTTCCCTGTTGATTCAATGACCATTGGAACTACTGCATTTAGATATTTATTCATATTTTTCACCTATGATGTTTAATTAGCAAGAATCTTAAGATATTTTGAATAATTTATGTGTTAAATTATTATTTGAAATATCTTCTATTCGTTTTCTGATTTGTCAGATTGTTTCTTTTCGGAAGGCTCCTTATTTTCCGGAGTATTATTTTCATCAGATTCTTTTATTTCACCATTTGCTATCTGTTTTAAACGATCGAGCGTATTCTGGTGCATTATTCGGCTGGCAGCCTGCATTACTAAAGCATCTGACATTTTCTTCGTAGTCATTTTTTTTCGAAGTTTTTTATAATTTGGAGCAGATTGCATTTGAACAAATGATTTAGAAAATTCTGATTGGAGCTCTTTCTGNTCAATTTCAATTTTTTCTAGTTTGCTTAATTCATCTAATACTAATGATTGTTCTAAGCGTTTCATCGCTGCAGGTTTTATATCCTTAGAAATAAACTCCTCTTTTTCTCGATTGTTAATTTTTAGATAGGTATCAAAGTCTAANTTTTGTTGAGCGATATTTTTCTCGAAATTGTTAAGAACATCNGTCACTTCGGCTTCAATCATTTCNGGGGGGTATTTGATGATNGCCTTTTTGATTAATTTAGCAAGTAGTTTGTCGAAATATTTGTTTTCATATTCATTTCTCTTGCTTGTTTCAAGTTGATCCCTAACAGATTGTTGAAGATTATCAAAGGAATCAACTCCAACCATTTTTGCAAAATCATCATTTAGCTTGGACTTGATAAGTTCTTTAATGCTTTGAACTTCGATAGAGAAGCTTACGTTTTTTCCTTGTAAATTTTCATAGGATGAATCTTTGGGATATTTATGCTCAAATTCTTTTAATTCCCCTTTTTTCAGACCGCTTAGCTGGTTCATGAATCCTTTATAAGGGAATTGTTCATCTTCTAAGTGCTCACCTAAGATCACCTGATGTGGAGTATCATGTAAAATATCAGCTTTTTCACCTTCGTCTGGTTTAGCTAATACTGCATTTATCTTAACCGCAACCAGATCGCCATCCTTTGACTCTCTCGTAACATCTTCCGCTGTTGCGTAGTTGGTTTGAAGATCTGAAATTACCAGATCAATATCTTTCTTCTGAACCTTTGGCAATTTATAAGCTTGTTTAACGTTCTTGTAGTCTTTTAGAATAACTTCAGGCTCAAGAGGAATGATAAATTTAAATTTTAGCGGGTTCTTACTGATAATTTCATCTAACTTTCCCGGCCCATATGGTTTAATTTTTGCTTCATTAATCAATTCCGGGTAAATTTTATTAACTAATTCCTCAACAGCACGTTCCTCGATTAGTTCTTCACTATACGTTCGTTTCACAACATCATAAGGAGCTTTACCTGGCCTAAAACCGGGAATCTTTGATTCTTTTGAGATATTTTTTGCNGCCAATGATTTATATTGATCAAATTGNTTCTGATCAATTTCAGCAATTAATTCAACCTCGTGAGTTTCTATTTCTTTTTTTTCAAATTTCAATGTTTTACCTCGTTTTTAACAAATTTTATGGGGAAGGAGGGACTTGAACCCTCACGCCTTGCGACACGTGATCCTAAGTCACGCCTGTCTGCCAATTCCAGCACTTCCCCAAAGCGTTCAAATTATATGCCATTGAAAAATATCCGTCAACAGAAAATCGGATTTCATATTTCTGAAGTAAACGTAGATGAATGGTTAGAAATATGATATTAAAAATAATTATAAGACAAGGAGTATTTATCGAAAAGCGGTGTCTGTCAATTAACCAATTACTTTGTATTAAAGAAGAAAATGAAAGTAATATTGCCCTGTGTTTCTTGAATTAATTTCGATTATGTGAATAATTTATTTTTCTAAAAAAAGGCTGTGCTAAAACCACAGTCTTCTTATTTTTCGCGATTTTATTTTTCCGTGAGGAGGATTCTGGCATCCGCTACTTTTAGACCATCTCCCTCATCATAAACCAGTACAGGGTTTGCGTCGGATTCACTTATTTCATCTCGCAGGTCATAGACCATGTAGGCGAATCGACAAATAGTATCTGCGAGAACTTCACGATCTTTAGGTTTTTCTCCTCTAACCCCGGAAAGAATAGGGGCTGCATTTATTTCGCCAAGCATTTCTGACGCCTGTTTTTTGGAAAATGGGGCAACTCTAAACGTGACATCCTTTAATACCTCGACAAAGATGCCACCCAATCCAAACATCATGGTCGGCCCAAAAGTCGGGTCATTTACAGACCCTAAAATAACTTCTGTTCCCCAGGGGGCCATTTCTTGAATGACAATCCCATGAATGTCAGCATCTGCATTGTATGCTTTGGCATTATCCATGATTTCATTATAGAATTTCCTAACCTCTTCAATAGAATTCACGTCAACCCTAACCCCCCCCGCATCAGATTTGTGAAGGATATCAGGTGAGACAATCTTCATAACAATTGGGAAGCCAATTTCATCAGCCAAAGAAACCGCTTCATCTTCGGATGTGGCAATTTTTGCATGAGTAACCGGTAAGCCGTATGCATTAAATACTTGTTTTGCTTCGATTTCGGTTAATGCTTCACGCCCATCATTTCGCGCGAAATTGATGACATCCAATGCTTTTTCACGGTTTACATCATCATAAGTCATTGGGGTTTCATGAGTACCCTCTCGGATTTTTGCATATTCCTTTAAAGCACCAATTGCATTTAATGCCACATCAGGTCCACCATACGCAGGAATCCCGTTTTCAACTAACCAACGCATTGCTTTAATTGATCGTTCGCCGCCAACGAATGATACGATAATTGGTTTGTTTTTGATACCCGTATCATCTACTGCTTTTTTAATGGACTTGGCGATTCCCAAAGGATCGGTCATGGCTGTTTCGCAATACAGGATAACAAGTCCATCAACCCAATCATGTTCAAAAGCTATTTTAACGGTATCGTGATACCAAGCATCCCCCGCCATTCCTGTCAAATCAACCGGGTTTTTAGCAGAACCAAATGAAGGCATGTATTTCTTTAATTCTTCTTGCAATTCAGGGGGGGCGAATTTTAGTGGAATACCGAATTTTTCCGCTGAGTCGGTGGCAAGAACGCCAACGCCACCGCCATTTGTAATGATTAGAACATTATCCCCTTTCATGGGTGGTTGCAANGAAAGCACAAGTGTCCGATCAAATAAATTATCAAGATCCTCAGCTTGAATGATGCCAGCTTGGGCAAATGCAGATTTGTAAATTTTAGATGTGCCGGCTAATGATCCGGTATGTGAAGCTGCGGCTTCAGCACCATGAGCTGAGACTCCTGATTTAAGAGCGATAATTGGTTTTGAGGCTTTTCTTCCTGCATTTATGACACGTCGCCCATCATTCAATCCTTCAACATATAGGGAGATGCATGAGGTATTTTCATCTTGATCCAACCATTCAATGGTATCAGCGAAATTAACATCAGACATGTTGCCAATAGAAATTAATTTATCAAACCCAATACCACGAACGTATGTCTGCGCGTCAATTCCAATAAGGAGAGCACCACTTTGAGAAACAAGAGATGCAGAACCTTTGAACGGAAGGAATGGCGCAAAGGAACCATTAAAGTCGTCGGAATTTGAGAGCACACCTACAATATTTGGGCCTAAAACACGCATCCCGTAGCTGTGGGATTTCGCGACAATCTCTTTTTCAAGTTCATCTAAACCTACTTCAGAAAAACCGGAGGTAATTATCATCAAACCTTTAATACCCTTTTCACCACATTCATCCACTATTTGTGAAACGAATTTTGCGGGAATTGTGATAATGGCTGAATCAATTTGTTCTTTAACATCAAGAATACTGCTGTAGCATTTTAACCCTAGAATTTTGTCAGATTTTGGGTTGATTGGGTATATCCCACCCTTATATTTGCTTTTTTGTAAATTATCTAGTACTGTATATCCAATTTTACCGGGAGTTGCAGAAGCACCAATTACAGCAACTGATTTGGGNTGAAATAACCCATTTAATAATTCAATATCCACCATGTAAACACCTCCAAAACTTGATAGTTTTTGATAGTTTGCAAACTTACTCAATAAATTATGAATTTGCCGCAAAAATTAACGAATAACGTTTATCAACATATTTAATTCACAAGACAATATTTTACACTGGTTTTGCATTAATTTATATAGTAAAGGTGTAAAATGATAAAAAACCTGAAAATACGGAAATAGATCATGAAAATATCTCTCGTCCCATTAAAAGAAAAATTGGGGAAAGACATTAATTATATTGTTAACCAGACACTGTTGTCTGTAAGTCCATATCATTGCGTTTCTGATAAAATCGATATTCAAGGAAGTGATCTTTTTATATTTGAAAAAAAGATTAATCTTAATAAGGTAAACAATATATATGTAATTGGTGTTGGAAAAGCAGTGATTCCAATGGCTGGGGCAGTGATCGATAAGATCGGCAATAGAATTAAATCAGGATTGTTAATATCTAAGCATCAAATTAATTTAAATGAGAATGGGTTTGGGGAAAAGATACATATATGCTATGGCGGACATCCTGTACCAAGCGAGCAGTCTTTAGAAAGCACAAAAATATTAACAACATTGTTNAAGGACGTAACTGGAAACGATTTAATAATTAATCTGATCTCTGGTGGAGGATCTGCATTAATGGTACTGCTNCCCGAAGGGATAACCTTGTATGATATTAAACATCTTACAACTGTTCTATTAAAAAGTGGTGCAGATATTCATGAAATAAATACAATAAGAAAACATGTTGACATGATTAAGGGCGGAGGGTTAGCACGAATGACTTACCCGGCACATATGGAGACATTAATACTATCTGATGTTCTGGGAGACCAAATTTCGATGATAGCTTCTGGCCCTACATCAATAGATGAAACTACATATAATGATTCCTGGGAAATCATACAAAAATACAAAATTGAAAATGAAATTCCTATGAGCATAATCAATCACCTAAAAAAAGGCATGAGAGGTGGTTTGCAAGAGACAGTCAAATCTGGTGACGAGGTAATGAGCAAAATATCCAACAATATAATTGGAAGCTTGACCACAGCAATTACTTCCGCAGAAAGAGCGGCGAAAAAATTAGGATACAACACAACTATCCTTTCAACCAAGTTAGTAGGAGAAGCACGAGAAGTGGGAAAAGTGTTTGGGTCAATATTAACTAACATGGTAGAGAGCGATAAACTAATACAAAAACCAGCGTGTGTTATTGCTGGCGGAGAGACAACAGTTACAATTTCTGGAAACGGAAAAGGTGGGAGAAATCAAGAATTGGCATTAGGAGCAGTTGGGCAAATTGATAATTTGCCTGACTGTTGTTTAATAACCNTAGCAACGGATGGCGAAGACGGCCCGACTGATGCTGCGGGTGCATTCGTAACAGGAAGAACGAAATCAAGAGCTGAAGAAAAAGGGTTAAACCATGAGCAATATTTGGCTAACAATGATGCATATAATTATTTTAGAATAACCGGCAATCTTGTGAAAATCGGCCCAACTGGAACTAATGTGAACGACTTGCTATTCTTATTTGCGGTTTAATACAACAATTAGGCCTTAGGTTTGGAATATCGGGCGCGAATTGCAGGAATTAAGTATTTGTTAAACGAACGATCCATGTCATAATCTGGTTCCCACCCCCAATCATTCCTGGCCGGCGAATCGTCTACATCAATTGGCCAACTATCAACGATTGCCTGACGGCTTGAATGAATTTTATAATTTATTTCTGAATCAGGGAATGCTTTTATGGCGTATTGCCGAATCATTGCTGCACTTGGAGAAAAGCTTGTAACGTTATAAATCAATTGAGAAAGTGAATTGCATGGAGCTTCTTCCAGAGACAGCAAAGCTTTAATTGCATCTGGCATAGCCATAAAAGGTATTTGAGTGTTTTCTCGGACAAAACATTCGTACGGTTTATTTTGAGCTGCATGGTGTAACATTTCGGGGCCATAGTCACTAGTTCCTCCGGTGGGAATAGTGTCCGCGCTTATCAATCCTGGAAATCGAATGCATCTAAAATCAATTGAATTTTTAAAACGGTCTTTAGCTAATTGGCGATAATTCCTTGAATAATATCTACCAAGATGTTCGCAATAGATTTTATTGCACCCATACATTGTGATAGGTGTGCACCATTGATATTCTTTAATTTTCCCTTCGCGAATCTTAGTATCAATATCTGGTAATCCATACACTGCAATCGAACTGGGGTAAATAAATTTAACGGGATTGCCCTGCCAATGCGCTAATTCAACACCCAACCTTAATAAATTTATGGTTCCTTCAACATTGACCTTATGGGCTGCTTCAGGTGTATATTCCGATTTAGTAGATAAGATTGAAGCCAGATGGAAAATAGTTGTTATTTCATATTCAGCCATTAACCTGCCAAGTAACATATTATCTAAAATATCCCCTTGGATAAAGTGGTCGCATAATTCCAACAAACTTTCATCAAGTGGTTTCAAATCAAGAGCAACAATTTTTGCCTGTTTTTCTTCACCAATTCTCGAAATCAAACCATGGCCTATTTCGCCATTTGCGCCGGTGATTAATACAACTTTTTCTCTCATGAAGGATCCTTTTAACTGATATTAGCTGATTTTCAGAAATAAAAAAGGTTCTGTTTGTCATTTCTGAACAGAACCTTTGTAATGAATTTATGCTTTTGAAGCATGTGGTTTTCTAAACCAAGTTTTCCATTCTTTATTTTCCCATACAACAAGTATAGGTGCAGCGATGAAAATTGAAGAATATGTTCCGCTGAGCAAACCGACAAGTAGAATAATACACATCTCGCGAAGTGTTTCTCCTCCAAAAAGTGCCAAAGAAAGCAAGAGGAATTCCACGGTCATTAATTGCGTGTTGATTGATCGTTGAAGAGATTGAATTATTGAGTGGTTAACTAACTGTTCAAAACTGATCTTTCGTAATAAAGGAGAGTTTTCTCTTATCCGGTCAAAAACAACGATTTTGTCCTGTGTGGAGAATCCAATAACGGTCAAAAGTGCTGTAAGGAATAAAGAATCCATTTGCCAACCAAAGATTTGACTTCCGATAGCACCAAGGCTAATGACAATCAATATGTCATGAATCATTGCAATAACAGCACATACACCATACCGAAATGCATGATCTATTTTCCGAAATGCGAAAGTAATGTAAAGAAGAACTGCAATAGAGGAAAATAAGATTGCCAAGAGAGCTCTTTGAGTAACCGATTCACTGATAGAAGGTCCGACTGTATTAAACCTCCGTTCGACTAAATGCTCATCGTAGTTTTCTTTTAGATGAGAGACGATTGATGTATATTGATCTTGCACTAAGGAAGACGATTTTATAAGAAGGATTTCTCTCCCTTGGTCAGAAGAAGTCTGCACTTGAGCATCATTTATCCCATTTGATACATATAAAGATTGGAGCTCGGAAAAGCTGGGAGCTTTTTGTGAATCAAATTCGAGTTCTATTAATGACCCTCCGAGGAAATCAATGGAAAGTGGAAGGCCATGTAAACCAATAATCACCGATCCGGGGATAATTAACAATAAGGAGATTGCGAAAAAAATGTATCGTTTACCTATTATATTCATAATGTCGATTCCTGCCTTTTAAATTCCAAACCATTTTGTTTGGTCACGGTCTTTAAGTAGTGGGGTGAGAGAGTTTAGTATTCCCCGTGTAATTAATAGTGCTGTAAATAAACTTACGCTAACGCCTAATGCTAGAGTCAAGGCAAATCCTTTAACGATGGTTGCTCCAAAAGTTGAGCCAAACCAGAAAAGAATTGCGCTTGTAATAATCGTTGCTAAATTTGAGTCTCGTATAGATGGCCAAGCACGTCTCCACCCCAAGTCAATTGCTTGTGTAACGGAACGGCCTTTTCTTAGTTCTTCTTTGATCCGTTCAAATTGAAGGATGTTCGCGTCAAGTGCACTCCCTATGCCCAGAAGGAAACCAGCAATTCCAGGCAAGGTCAAGGTAATTGGAATTAATAGATATATTGCGTAATTTATCATTGCAAAAAAGATAATGGAAATTATTGCAACCACACCGGGAGCGCGATAGTAAATCATCATAAATAAACAAACGATTGAAAAACCTATCAGACCCGCGAGGAGACTTTTTTCTAAAGAATCCTGCCCTAATGAAGGTCCTACTACTCTACTTTCTGCAATTTCCAAGGAAACAGGGAGAGTTCCATAAAATAAAGTAACCCTCAAATTGTTTGCGTCTTCAAGGGTGAATGCATTTTCACCAGACCCACTGATTGCACCTTCCCCATTTTCAATTGGTTGGGAGATAACCGGTGTTGAAATTATTTCCTTATCTAAAACAATAGCCAATAATTTTCCGGTGTTGTTTTTAGTATGGTCCGAAAATAATTCAGTGCCTTCAGGTTTTAAACGAAATAGGACAATATAACCCTCGCCTGGACGTTGAGGGGGAGCAATACTCACTGAATCTAAATCAGCACCAGTTATTACTGTATGATACATGTTTCCCGAAATGGTTTTATCTACATCAATATCGGACTGCCCGATAGATAAAGGAATTGGAGTAGGTTCAATTTCTAATTCGTTTAAATCAGCTGTAACACCGTAATCTGTTCGTACTATTGTTCCTGGCAAAAGATAATCATCGCCAAGGTCAACAAATTCGAGCATGCCTGTTTGTTTGATAATCTCAATAACCTCATTTACATTTTCCAGGCCAGGAAATTCTCCAACTATGTAATTGTCACCGGCAATCTGAAAATTTACTTCACTTACACCTAGCGCGTTACTGCGGTTCTCTAAGATCGTGGAAGCTACTTGTAAAGTTTCCTGATCGATGTCATATCCCTCCGGGGCCTGAAGGACAACCTGCATACCACCCCTTAGATCTAATCCCAATACAGGTTCAAATTTTCGTCTGAAAATACTGAACTTTAAATCATCGAGCCCAGGAAAGACAATAAGAATAACCACTAACAACATTATTAAGAAAAATAACTTATAAAACCATTTATTACGCATAAAGTATGTGCTCCTAGAAAATATTAAAAAGCGAAATGTATTATACACTCATCGCTTCTCTGAAGAGAAAAAAGCATTTATTTTTTGCTTGACAAGATCAAGGCTATGAAATTATAATTTGAACTCTTAATTATTGATTGTTTTATGTAAGGAAAATTGAAATGACACCATTACCAAAAAGAAAGATTTCAAAAGCGCGTAGAGACCGAAGGCGGGCACATGACGCTTTAAAGGCAAGAAATCTTGTGACTTGCAGTAATTGCGGAGAATCAAGATTGCCGCACACAGTTTGTCCAAATTGTGGTTTTTATAAAGGGCGTGAAGTAATAAGCGTTGAAGCAGAAACAAAGTAAAAATAATTAATAATAAATAAAATCGGTTTTGCCGATTTTTTTATTTAACAGTTTTTTTGAATGGTTTGTATCGCTCAAAATCGGCAATCATTCGCCCAGGAATGCTTCCGCTAATAAGAACAGAACCTACACCATGTTCTATCTTTTCAATTTTCCCAAATTGATGAAACAGAGAAATCAGTTTACCGTTTTTATATGGGATTTTTGCTGTAATTTTTGTGTACTTCTCGAAAAGTAATTGATCAATCTCAGATAAGAGCTGATCAATACCAATTGTTTTCAGCGCAGATATTAATATCCCATCTGCATATTCCGGGTACCTTCTTTTTATTACTTCATAATTTTCTGATTTATCAATTTTATTTAAAACAGTTAATACTGGAATATTTCCTGCGCCAATATCTATCAGTGTCTTCATAACAGAATTCCATTGCGCGATTGTGTTCGTGTGATCAATGTCAATCACATGCAAAAGCAGATCTGCTTCTGTAATTTCTTCTAATGTGGCTCTAAATGCAGCAATTAAATTGGTGGGAAGCTTTTGAATAAATCCGACAGTGTCTGTTAATAAAACAACATTACCAGACGGGAGAGATAAACGACGGGTTGTGGGATCAAGTGTTGCAAATAATTTNTTTGCTGTAAAAACATCCGCATTTGTGAGCAGATTAAGAATAGTAGATTTTCCCGCATTGGTATATCCAACCAATGCGACAACTGGTAGTTGTGATGATTTTCGATTTTTACGGTGAAGCTGCCTATGCCGCCTTACTTTTTCCAGGTCTTCTTTTAATCGGCTTATCTTTGCTTTAATTCTTCGCCTGTCAACTTCCAGTTGTGTTTCACCAGGACCACGCAAACCAACACCGCCTGAACTGCCAGCTCGTCCTCCACCGCCGCCAGCTTGCCGTGCAAGGTGAGACCATGCTCTGGTTAAACGAGGCAATAAGTATTCATATTGCGCTAATTCGACTTGTAATTTCCCCTCTCTTGTGTGTGCATGCTGCCCGAATATATCGAGTATCAGTGTTGTCCGATCAATAACTCTGATGTTATTACCAAATGATTCTTCTAATTCCCTGAAGTTTCTCGGTGATAATTCAGTATCAAATATTATTACATCTGCTTTTAAACTATCTGCGAGCATCTTAACTTCTATCACTTTACCAGAACCGATAAAAGTAGCAGGGTTTGGTCTCGATAGTGTTTGTGATTCAATGCCAACAACTTCCAGTCCTGCAGTTTTTGAGAGTAATTCAAGTTCTTGTAATGAATCTTCAATAGACATATACTCATTTNTATTTTTAATTGATATTCCCATGAGAAATGCTTTTTCAATTGCTCTTTTTGTTTCGATAATATTTTTCAAATGACCTCAATAAATGAAATTTGAATGACCGAATAATTATATCCCTTTAAGAAATGAGGGATTTTTATTAAATTTATGCTTGAAATACTGATAAAAATGTGCTATATTGTTATCAGTACTTTGAAATAGGGACACGACAAA
>JGI24724J26744_10000524_pt1 | contig 28114 bp, 28 predicted proteins | sample Cruoilmetagenom7_FD_26744 | JGI IMG/M metagenome (IMG submission 26744) | reverse complement strand
TTGATTAAACTCATGTGTAAATCCTTGAAAATAATTCATTTGATTAGTTTATCAAATGAATCTAATTTTTAAGGTTTACACAGTTAGATTTACACTCTCTATTTGAAGAAAATAAAAAAGGGCTGTAAAGCCCTAATTTAAGGTGTTTATAGTGACTATGAAACAGTAACTTCTACAGGTGTACCTTCCCAGATACCATGTTTTGTACAGTAACCATGTGCTACAAGATTTAGTTTTTTCCCTGTTGGGATAATTGTAAAAGTTGTTGTATTATGAGCTTTAGTATTTCCTAAAGTTCCTGGTACATAAGTAGCTTGAGCTAATTTTGTTTCACCATTAAATAGTGTAATTGATTCAATATAGTGATCAAAATCATCTGGATGAGTATATTCATTTCCCATTCTTACTGTTACTTCAAATGGCTCACCTACAGTTGCAGTTGATGCACAGTGAATAAACGGACTATGTCTATCTATTAAATCTTTTTTCGCTTCTCTTTCTACTTGGTCTATATCTACATATTTGTTAATCTTTGGCATGTTAATTTCCTTGCTTTTAAATTTGAAAAATTGTACTATAAAAACTTTTAATATATAAGATAAAAATTGTCTTAATAGATAACTTTAAGAAAATAGTAATCTTTTACGAAAACTATTTTACATTTAGACCTGTTTGATTTACATTGTGATTGAGTCCTAATTCTTTAGGATCGATTCCAAGAGCAATTCCTATCATTTGTGGTAAATGCAGTATTGCAATATCTACAGGTCTTCCCATCTCTTTAGATATACCATGTTGTTGTACATCCATTCTTAAATGACATAATGGACAAGGTGTTACCATCATATCAGCATTATTATCAATTGCATCAAGCATAGCTGTTCCACTAAGTCTATTTGCTGTTTGTGGATTTTGCAACTCAACATGGAAACCACAACATTTATTTTTAGATTCATATTCAACTGCATTTCCACCAAGGGCAACCACAAGATTATCTAATGAAGTTGGTTTATAAGCATTTTCTCCACCATTAGATTTATTTTGTAAATGACTTGGTCTAATATTGTGACATCCATAAAATGATGCTACGTTTATATCTGCTATTGGGTGCGTAACTTTTGTTGCAATTTGATCATATCCGTAATCATCTTGTAGTGCATATAAGAAATGTTTTACTTCACTAGTTCCTTTATATTCAAGTCCAACTTCTGCTAATTTTTCATTCACTTTAGCTTTAAGTTCAGGATCACTATCAAGTCTATCTTTTGTAAGTGCAGTATTTAATTGACAAGTATTACAAATAGTTACCATTGTAAGTCCTAGTTTTTCTGCATAACAAAGATTTCTAGCATTTAAAGTTAATGATAACATATCATCAAAATCTTGTAAGTGACTTGCTCCACAACAACTAGCTTCATCAAGTAATACTAATTCAATACCAAGTTTATCAGCAATAGCCATTGTAGATTTTAATAATTCAGGAGTAGATTCTCTAGCTGTACAACCTGTATATAGTGCATATTTTAATTTTTCCATTATATTACTCCCTAGTACTTCACTGTTGAAGCTATCTCAACAAGTTTTTTAATTTCATCTAAATTTTTAGATTTTGGCATATTCCAAGGCATTACTATTTTCCCTTTTGCAAACATTGCAATAGCTTCAGGGATATGTTTCATAACCCCAATATTTCCTTCACTATATCGTACAAGTTCACCCTCATCTAATATACCATGTTTTTTAATAGACCATTTAAATCCAACAGCATGTTTCACTGCTACATTATTAAGAGATTTTTCCTCTTGGAATGTTTGCAGGTGTAGTTTGGTGATTTTTCCAATTGGGTCTAACTCTTTTGGACAGGCTTCTGCACATTCATTACATTTCACACAATCCCAAATACCACTTCCAAGTTTTTGTAATGTATCTAATCTTTCATGCTGTGCGTTGTCTCTTACATCAGCATTAAATCTCCAAGCTTTTGTAAGTGCCATTGGTCCAATATATTCGCTATTTACTTCAACAGCTGGACAGGCATAAAAACAGTTCCCACAAGCGATACAATAATCAGCTTCATCAATAAGCTCAGCTTCTTCTTGGGATACAATATTTTCAGAAGTTGGAAACTCATCTATATCCGTAACAACATAAGGTTTTACAGCATCATATTTTTCCCAAAAGTTTGATTTGTCTATAACCATATCTTTGTAGGCTTTTTTGATATCTTGAGGTTCTAATATTAACTCTTCACCAAAAACTTCTACAAGATCAAATACATTGTCTTTACAAGCTAAAGTCGGTTTTTGATTTACTTTAATTGCACAGCTTCCACAAATACCATGTCTACAACTTCTTCTATAAGAGAAGCTCCCATCATGTTCCCATTTGATTCTGTTCATTATATCTAGTACTAGTTCATCTCTTGTTACTTCCATCTCTACAGTATCATAGTGTGGTAAATAGTCAGTATCTTTGTTAAATCTAAATACTTTAAATGTTAATTTTTTTGTTTCAATACTCATCATTTACCCCTTAGTATGTTCGTTCTTCTGGCTCAAAATATCCCATAACTACATCCATATATTCTGTAGTTATATTTCCATTTTTATCCATATAAGCCATTGTGTGTTTTAAGAAGTTTTCATCATCTCTTGTTTGATATTCTTCTCTATAATGTGCTCCTCTACTTTCACGTCTATGAATTGCCCCATCAACGATAAATGAACTATAATCCAACATATGACTAAACTCTATAGCTTCTTGAAGATCAGTATTGTATATTTTTGACTTATCATCTATTCTTATATTTTTAAATCGTTCTTTAAGTTTCTGAATATTTTCTTGTTGTTGTAAAAGTGACTTTTCAGTTCTAAATACACCAGCATTATCTGTCATTCCTTGTTGTAACTCTTCTCGTAAAGCTGGAACTTTTTCATTCCCACTTGATGTTCTAACTGCTTCAATTCTTTGAAGGGCAGGAGTTGAATCTTCCACTTTTGCATTTTTAAATAAGATACCTTTTTTTACATCTTCAACAATTGTTTGTCCAACGTGTCTTCCAAAAAATAAAGCTTCAAGTACAGAGTTTGCCCCAAGTCTATTTGCTCCATGAACACTTACACAAGAACACTCACCAGCAGCATAAAAACCTTCTATAAATTCTTTTCTGTTTTTTCGCACATGTCCATGTTTATTGACTGGAATCCCACCCATAGAATAATGTGCAGTTGCAGCAATGCTTATAGGCTCTTTTATCATATCTTGACCTAAAAAAGTAATAGCTAAATCTCGCAACTCTGGTAATCTAGTCATAATAATTTCTTCACCCAGATGTGTAAGATCAATAAGTACATGGTCTTTATCTTCACCACAACCTCGACCTTCTAAAATCTCTTGAGTAATAGCACGACTAACAACATCTCTTGAAGCAAGTTCAAGTTTATTTGGAGCATATTTTTTCATAAATCGCTCACCTTCACTATTGTAAAGAATACCACCTTCACCTCGAGCTGCTTCTGAGATAAGTACACCACTTCCAGCAATTCCAGTAGGGTGAAATTGTACAAATTCCATATCTTCTAAAGGAAGACCATGACGTGCCACAATTGATAAAGCATCACCTGTATTTGCATGAGCATTTGAGTTTATTTTAAAGGCTCTTCCATATCCACCAGTTGCAAACATAACAGCACGAGCATTAAAAATCATAGGTTTACTATCTACTAAATCAAAAGCAAATACACCATTTACTTTCCCATCTTCATAAATTAAATCAGAAACATAATATTCATCTTTAAAATCAACACCATCTCTATGTGCTTGCTCATAAATTGTTTGAAGTAGTGTTAAACCTGTTCTATCTTTTGCATAACAAGCTCTTGGTTTACTTTGACCACCAAAAGGTCTTTGTGCTATTTTACCCTCTTCATTTCTAGAAAAAACTGCACCCATTCGTTCAGCCCATCTAATTGTTTCAGGAGCTTTTTCACACATAAGTTTAATAGCATCTTGATCACCTAAATAATCAGATCCTTTTACTGTGTCAAACTCATGAAGCTCAACTGTATCTTCTGCACTTAAAGCTGCATTGATACCACCTTGAGCTGCACCTGAGTGGCTTCTTAGTGGATGAAGTTTTGTTAGTACACATACACTTAAACCAGCATGTGCAGCTTCTCTAGCAGCAGCACATCCAGCAAGTCCAGCACCAACAATAACAACATCATATTTATGAATTGGAATACTCATATCTTTGTCCCTTATTTTGGTATATTAAATTGAAATTTAGAAGATTTTAGCGAATAGTTTTATAAATTGTGATTAAATATAGAAAAAATGAAATTTACCTAAGTAATATATGTTACAAAGTGAAGCAGTAGAAAAAAAGTAATAATTATACTTTTTTCTTATAATTTAGGCACACCTATAAATTAATTTATAGGTGTGTCTAGTTATTATTTTTTGATAATATGTTCAGCTATAGCAATAAAATCTTTTTCTTCTAAGCTAGCAACTTGACCTCTCATAATCCCTTTCATAGCTCCACCATAAGTACCTGCTTTGTATCCTTGAAGAGATGTAACTATATCTTGTGCAGACATATTTGCTACAATTTTTGATTTACCTAAAGCTGCTTTTTCGGCTTTTACCCCATGACACCCAGCACATTTTTTATAAAGAACATCTCCACCACTTGCGAATAAACTTGTTGTAGCAATAAGGGCTACAGTTGCAATTATCTTTTTCATTTTGAACTCCTTGTTTTATAATAAGAAGTATAAAATAAAATTGTGGATTGATTGTGAAGTGATCAAATTGAAATAAAAAACTTATTTTAGTTTTCCAAATACTTTGTATTTTTCCCAGTAGATATTGATAGCCTTTTGAAGCTCTTCATCTTTAAGAGTTGTTTTTCTCTTGATACCATATCTTTTGATAAAGGCTTCGGGCATGACGGTTGTGTCTATTGTTGGATTTTTTAGATATTCAGTAAGAGAGTTCTTCATATTTTTTTCACTACTATATTTTAAAAGATATCTAAAAAAAAGTTTTTCTAATGTCACATCTATTTTATTATGGCAAGGGATACAATTAGTTTGATAAAGGTCTGCAAGTAAGATATTACTCATTAGCAGAAAAAGTATTATTTTTTTTACCATGTGATTACCACCTTAGTTTCTTGATTTTCTATTGAATTAATCTTGATTGAAAGATTATACTCTTTTGCTATCATAGATACTATATTTAAGCCTATACCAAATCCACCAACACTTTTATCAAACCTACTATATCTATCAAACATTTTATCAATCTGTTCTTTTTTTATCCCTCTTCCTGTATTTTTAATGATAATAGAATTTTTTGTAAGGAGAATATCTATGGTTCCATTTATAATATTATATTTAATAGCATTTGAGAGAAGATTATCTATAAGTTTAGAAAATTTTATTTTATCTATATAAAGAGTTGTATTATTTTCAAGAATAGTATTTATTTTTATTTTTTTTATGTTCGATAGTGTTTTAAAATATTCTATTCTTTGTTTGATTATTTCAGTGATATTGAGATTTTCATTTTGTGATATGATTTTATTGTTAAGTGTGAGATAGGTTAAATCTTGGTATATATTTGAGATTGTTTTTGCACCTATATCGATACGATTTATTTTTTTTAAAAGTTTTTCATCAAGAATATTTTTATCTATCATCTCAATATTTGTAACAATGGTACTCACAGGAGTATTAAGCTCATGAGTAGTATCTTTGATAAATCTATCAAGTAAATAAAGTGCATCTTTTAAAGGTTTTAAAAAAAGTTGTAATAAAAAGTATCCAATAAATGTCATAAATATAAAAGCCAAACTTCCATATAAAAGAATATTACGTTTAACTTTAATAAGCCATAACTTATCGTCATTAATCTCTATAATAATATATTTTGAACCTAAATAATAAGATTCTGGCTGATTGATAAAATGTATTTTATTATCACTTAGATAAATAGATTTATCAAATTGAATCTCTTTTGAAGATAATGTTGAGAAAATTTGTATTTTATCGCTATCGTAAATTGCTGACTCAAATCTACCATCTCTAGGATAGTCTTTTTGTGTTTCAAAATTAAGATGCATATATTTTATAATAGTTATAAAATCATTTGAATAATCTTCTAAGAGAACCCTTTTTTCTTGAAGCATTAAATCTTTTTGGAAATTATAATACAAAAATGATATGGTAGTTATAATGATTATTGTCAAAAAAGAGTATAAAGCAAAAAAACTAAAAAGTGTTTTTTTTTCTTTTTTAATTAAATCTATATCCAAGCTTTTTAATACTAACAATTTTTTCTTTTCCTATATGTTTTCGTAAGTTTTTTATATATGTTCGTAGTGATGTTTCACTAGGAGTTTCATCATATTCCCAAAGTGTATCATATATTTTTTTATGAGACAATGGTATATTTTGATTTTGTAAAAAAAGTTTCAAAAGTTTTATCTCTTTTGTATTGAGCTGTATTTTTTCACCTTTTACTATTAGTAAATCTGTATTTATATCAAAAGATGTTGTATCATCAATTTCAATAGAGTGTGAATTNTTATGAAAATATCCTCTTTTTAAAATAGTTGCAATTCTAAAAAGTAACTCTTTAAGTTCAAATGGTTTACGTATATAATCATCACCGCCACTTTTATACCCTTGTTCTAAAGAATCTATTGAGTTAAGTGATGTGATATAGATTGCAGGAGTTGTGATATTATTTTCTCTTTGCTCTTTTAGTAGTGTGAAACCATCAATATAGGGAACATTTACATCGAGTAAAAAGAGGTCAAATCGTTGTTCATAGATAATCTCCTGAGCCTCTTTCCCATCATAAGCACATATTACTTCAAAATTATTATCTTCAAGAAACTCTTCTAATGTTTGACTTAAACTAATATCATCTTCAAGAAGGAGTATTTTCCTTTTCATACTATTTTTCTTTTCATACTATTATTATTTTGTATCTATTTTATGTTTATTTTTTTCATAGATAGCTTTCTCTTTTTTATTCATACTAGCTTTTCGACTTTCTAACTCTTTTATGAATTTTTTTTGATTGACTGGTTTTACGTAACCAATGATTGCTAAGAGTTCCTGCGTACTCATCTCACTATAATCAACACAAAAGGCACTTTGAATAACAAATAATGATATTAAAAGAGGTTTTATTATGAAATTAGTCATTTTTCAAATTCCTAAGTATTCTTTTACTTTTTCTAATTTGAAGAGTTATAATTTCACAATCTTCTTGTAAATCTTGTATTTTTTGTTTGCTTCTTTTAGTTTTTATTTTATTTTTGAGGTCTCTTCTTTTTATTTTTAATTCTTTAATAAGTTCTTTGATTTTATCTTTTTTATTTTCTTTTTTTGACACATTTATATCAAAAGCATTTTTAATTGATTTTATAAGTTTTTTGATTTCCATTTATGTTCCTTTTAATTTTTATTTAGTAGATCATCAATATCATCATCATCTACTAAAATATTGTTTGCAATAGTTGCATCAACAAATATTACTTCAGCCATATCTATAAGAGATTTACTAATATCATAAACATAGGTACTATCATTCATCAAAGAGGTTGCCATCTCAGCTGTTATGAGGTTTTCTCTAATAAGATTATCAAGTCTTCCATTGGCTAACATATCATATTTTTGAGAATGTACTTTTGCTTTTGAAAGTATCAAAACTATTTCATGTTGTTCTTTTATTGAACTAAGAGAATTTATATCTCGTAAAAGTACTATTAAATCTTCTCTTAGTTGATTATATTGCTCTTTAAGATATTTATTTTTGCTTGTTGCGTATTTTTTAAGGTTTTTTTGAAGATGTTTTGTATCTTTGACAGCTTCTACAATATCTCTTGCAGCAACTTTTAATTTATAAAGATATTCAACATTATGAGAGTTTTCTGCATCATTCATATTTCCTTGTGCTCTTGTAGCAAATTCAATAATTTGTCCATAAATCCCTTTTATTTGGTATCTATAAAATGATTCTATATCGATATATTCATTGGCATAAGTATCCAATAAAACTTTTTTTGGATCCATATCAGCAGTAAGATTTTTCTTTTTTATATTGATACCATGAATAATAATTTTAAAACCATTTTGAAATAAATGTTGTACCTCTTTTGTAATAGCACTAATAGCTACATCAGGCATTGATAAAATAGAATTATCTAAATATTTTGCTTTTCCTACTTCTGTACTAGTTTGGATAAACCGTTTATTTAAAAACTCTACAAGATATTTTATAAAAGGGGAAACAATAATAACTCCAAGTAGATTGAATAGTGTATGAAATAAGGCTAGTTTCATAGCATAATTGTGAGTATCAATGCCAATGATTGTGGATAAAAAATCAACTACATAAGTTAATTGATATATAAAAATAATTGCAACAGAAGCAGTAATGACATTAAAAATAAAATGTGCAAGTGCTAACCGTTTTCCATTTTCATTTGATTTTAAAGCTGCAATAACAGCAGTTACTGTTGTACCTAAGTTTGCACCAATAGCAAGAGCAAGTGCATTTGCGTATTCTATTTGACCAGTTGCAAGTGCTGTAATAACAATAGCCATCGTTGCAGCACTAGATTGGATTACAATAGTAGCGATGGCACCAACTAAAACATAAACAAAAATTCCTAAATATCCATCCATAGCATAAGAAGCAAGATTCATCCCCTCTTTTAAAGTTTCAAAACCCTCTTTCATATAACCAATACCCAGAAAAATCATCCCAAGACCTATTAAAATAGCAGCTATCCCTTTCCAGCCTTTATCTTTAAGAATAATAGGAATAAGAATACCCATAACAATCATAGGCATTGCATAAGTAGATATTTTAATCTGAAGACCAAACATAGAAACAAGCCAAGCCGTTGTAGTAGATCCAATATTTGAACCAAAAATAATACCAATAGCTGAAGATAAAGTGATAAGTTCTGCTGTTAAAAAAGAGATAACAATAACAGAAAGTAAACTGGAACTTTGTACTATTGAAGTAGCTATAAAACCTGTAGTGATAGCTTTTGGCGTAGTGTTTGTAAATTTTTCTAAAACTTGTTCTAGCATCCCTCCACTAAAAGTTTTAAAACCATTTTCCATATATTCCATACCAATTAAAAATATTGCTATTCCCCCAAGTATCATACTAATATTTGGATAAATTCCCAAAAGTACTAAAGCAACTAATAATATAGATAGTATAATTGGCATTATGAGTTTTTTATAAAAATTGCTTTCGATCATTACACAAGCCTCTATTAAAAATAATTTATTGTTATATATTGTACAGCTACTATTCTTAAAAAGATATACTACACCTTGGGAAACATTAATTTCAACTTGCCATTTTATTGGTTTAGAATTTTTTAGTATTAATAATAAATTTGATATAATCTTTGAATATTTAAAATATGAGGACTGATATGAATTATAATTCGATAAAAGAACAAATGGTAAGTTTTTTAAAAAATGAAGTATCAAGTATTGGATTAGAAAAAGTAGTAGTAGGTATAAGTGGTGGTCTTGATTCCGCAATAGTTGCAGTTTTGTGTAAAGAGGCTTTTGGAAACAATATTCAGGGTGTTTTTTTACCATCACATTTTTCAAGTGATGCAAGTATTATTGATGCAAAAGAGCTTTGTGATAAATTTAATATCTCTTATGAAGTTGTAGAAATCGCACCTATGGTTAGAGGATATTTTGATCATATAAAAGATGCAACACCATTACGAATGGGAAATTTTAGTGCTAGAATGAGAATGTCAGTTTTATATGATATTAGTGCTAGAGAAAATGCACTCGTTGTAGGAACGTCAAATAAATCAGAGATACTTTTAGGATATGGAACTTTGTTTGGAGATACGGCTTGTGCTATAAATCCAATAGGGCAGATGTACAAAAGTGATGAGTTTGAGTTTGCACGATTTTTAGGAGTGCCTGAATCAATTATCAATAAAAAACCAAGTGCTGATTTATGGGAAGGTCAAAGTGATGAAGAGGAGCTTGGCTATTCTTATAAAACTATGGATGATGTTTTAAAAGAGCTTGTAGATAATGGTAAAAGTAAAGAAGATTTAATCTTAAATGGTGTAGATGAAAAACTTATCCATATGTTAGAGCATAGAATCATTTCTAATGCTTTTAAGGGAAAATTACCAGCAATTGCAAATATAGACTTTAATAAATAAAAGGAAATAAAAAATGATAAAAAATGTAAAAAATAAAAGAACAATACCTTTTTTTAGACCAACAATAGATGAAGAAGAAAAAGCACAAGTTCAGTCTGTATTGAATTTAGAAACTGGAATAACAAGTAAAGTTGAAGAACTTGAAGATGAGTTACAAAGTTTTATAGGTGCTAAGCATGCAATAGCAACTAACAACGCAACATCAGCTTTACATCTTGCTTTGAGTGCAATGGAACTTAAACGAGCAGATAAAGTTTTAATGAGTGTAAACTCTTTTGTAAATCTTCCTGAGACAGTAAGACACTTTGATGCGGAGCCTATTTTTATAGATATTGAGACAAATGGATTTAATATAGATTTAGATAAATTAGAAGCTTATTTAGAAGAGCATAATAGTAAAAAATTGAGAGCTTTAATGTTAACTTTTGTAGGTGGTGAAGTTCCAGATTTAAATAGAGTTTATTCTATTGCAAAAAAATATGAGATAGTTGTTATTGAAGATGCTACAAGTGCATTGGGAGCTATGTATGATGAGCAAATGGTAGGATCTTTACAAGCAGATATGACAATTTTTTCAACAAATTATTCAAATAGTAAAACAGCTATTAGTAGAAGTGGTTTTATTGTTACAAATGATGAACAATTAGCAACTCAAGCAAAACTTTTAAGAACACATGCAATTAATAGTAGTTTTGATGAATTTGGTAACTTAGACTATATCTATGATGTGGTTGATATTGGTTATAAATATGATATGACAGAATTAGAAGCTGCTTTTAATCTTGCACAATTTTATAAAACAAATAGTTTTTGTGAACGAAGACAAGAGATAGCCACAATTTATAATAATAAACTTTCTGGTTTAAAACATATTACACTTCCAGAATTTGATGCGGAACATATCTTTAGTCAATATATTATTAGAGTAAGTAAAAATAGAGATGGTTTTGCAAGAGTTTTAAAAGAAAAAGGTGTATCAACTGGTTTGCACTATATCCCTTTACATCTTTTGACATACTATAAAAAGAAATATAAATTAAAAATTACAACATACGGGAATGCTTTAACTACATATGGACAAGTTTTATCTCTTCCAATATATCCTGCAATGAGTGATGAAGATGTTGAATATGTATGCGATACTATTAAAAGTGTAGCACAAGAATGGATCTAAAGCTTATCAAAAGCTTTTTTATAAAATGGATTGAACAATATTTGTTCTTTCCTACCCCTTTTCAAAGACTTATAGGGATACTTTTTTTGCCCTTTACCGTTCTATACTGTTTAGTTACTACATATCAAAGAATTTCAAAAAAAGAGATAGATTTAGGAATACCTGTTATTAGTATAGGAAATTTATTATTGGGTGGAACTGGAAAAACTCCTGTTATTATATCTTTAGCAAAACAAAGAAAAAATGTAGCTGTAGTATTAAGAGGATATGGGAGAAATTCAAAAGGTCTTTATGTAATCTCGCAAAATAGAAAAATATTAGAGGATATAGATACAAGTGGTGATGAAGCGATGCTTTTAGCCCAATCTTTACCAAATGCAACAATAATAGTGAGTGAAAATAGAACAGATGGAGTTCTTAAAGCTAGAGAATTAGAATGTGAAGTTGTCTTTTTAGATGATGGATATAGACATCATGAGATTAAAAAATTTGATATACTTATTCGCCCTAAAGATGAACCTACAAATATTTTTTGTTTACCAACTGGTGGATATAGAGATACTAAAATGATGTATTCTTTTGCTGATTTGATTTTAAAAGAGGGTGTTGATTTTACCAGAGTTGTAACTTTCAAACAATATGGAAAAATAGTTGAAGAGATACCTGCTAATACAATTTTAGTAACGGCCATATCAAAAGCTTATCGACTTTTAGAATATCTACCAAAAGATATACAAACAGTTATTTTTGAAGATCACCATACTTTTACAAAAGAAGATATTGATATGATAACTAATAAATATCCAAATATTCCAATAGTAACTACGGCAAAAGATATGGTAAAATTAGAACAGTTTGATTTAAAAGATATCTATCTTATGGATTTAGAGATTCAAATAAATGATAAAGCTATCAAACGAGTTGATAACTATATAAAAACAAATGGTTAAGCCCAAATTTGAAGATGAGGTATGTTTGATACAGCGTCTATAATATCATGACGCGTAATTACCCCTAAAATATTTTCTTCTCCATCTACAACTGGAATTGCATTTAGATTAAAATCTATCATAACTTTTGCTACTCTTCTTATATCTGATATGGGATCAGTAGTGATAATCTTACTTTTTACAATATCTGATAAGGGAGTATTTAGAATATTTTTATTTTCTATATTATTCATAAGATAGTTTAAAATATCATGTTTTGTAACCATTCCTTTAAGATGGTTAAAATTATCTGCTTGAATGAGTAGTTGTTGTACTTCGTTTTCTTGCATTATTTCATAACATTCATCAATAGTTTTATTGTCATTGATAATAACAGTAGTGTGAGACATCACTTGCTCTACATGAAATACTTCAACTTTAGTATTGATGTTTGCCATCTGTTTATATTTGTTTTTGGCTTCTTGATCAATCTTACCTTTGTAAAAGCTATCAAATTTATTATTGCTATTATTGCGTTTTTCTTTCATATCATTTTTGACACGTTGAACTCTTTCAACTTCATGTACTGTGTAAAGATTATCTATAGTACTTCTAAAATTTAACCCATCGTCATCATACATTGAAAACATAATACAACCTCTTCGTCATTTTTAATATTATGACATATAAAAAAAAATAAATCAAACTCTAATTTTAAATAAGATACCATTTATTATAAAAAATTATTATATAAGGATTTGCAATGAAAACGGTAACACTAAGAGACAACCAAACTAAAAAAGAGGTAGATTTCAATATCTATGATTCAACATTAGGAAATGGTGTTATTGATATATCTCTTTTAAATAAAGAATTTGGATTGTGGACTTATGACAATGGTTTTGGAATGACTGCTGGATGTACTTCTGAAATAACATATATAGATGGTGAAAAAGGGGAACTTCTTCATAGAGGTTATCCTATAGAATATCTTGCAAAAAATCATAACTTTTTGGAAGTATGTTATCTTTTATTGGAGGGTGTGTTACCTACAAAAGAAGAGTTTATAAAATATGAACAAGATATGAGAATTAAAAGATATCCAAATGAAGGTATCAAAAAGATTTTTGAAGCATTTCCAGACAATGCTCATCCTATGTCTGTATTATCTTCAGCAGTTTCAGCTTTAAGTGCTTTTCATCATCAACATTTAGATATAGATAATGAAGAGGAATATCAGGATATGGCCCGAAGAATCATTGCAAAAATCCCAACACTTTGTGCATATACTTATAGAAACTCTATGGGATATCCTCTTGTATATCCTGATATGGATAGATATTTTACTGAAAACTTTTTGTATATGATGCGATCTTTTCCTGGTGGTCATGAACAAATAAGTGATATTGAGGTAAAAGCTTTAGATACAATCTTTACACTTCATGCAGACCATGAACAAAATGCTTCTACATCAACTGTAAGACTTGTATGTTCAACAGGAGCACATCCATATGCTGCAATTAGTGCTGGGATAAATGCACTTTGGGGAAGAGCACATGGTGGAGCAAATGAATCAGTTATTGCTCAACTGGAGATGATAGGTGATGTGAGTAATGTAGATAAATATATTGCTAAAGCTAAAGATAAAGATGACCCATTTAAACTTATGGGATTTGGGCATAGAGTATATAAAAATTTTGATCCAAGAGCAAAGGTATTAAAAGAGATTAGAGATTCTTTACAAAAAGAATTAGGAATAAATTCAAAACTCATTGAGATTGCAAATAAAATAGAGCATATAGCACTTACTGATGAGTATTTTATAAGTAGAAACTTGTATCCAAATATAGATTTTTATTCAGGAACTATTCTTTCAGCTTTAAATATCCCAAGAAGTATGTTTACTCCAATTTTTGTAATAGGAAGAACAGTAGGGTGGATTGCACAATGGATGGAACAAAAAAGAGATACAACAAATAAAATTGTAAGACCAAGACAAAGATATGTAGGACCTACAAGAAAAGTTTAAAAGTATGAGAATATAGCTTTATAATTATAAAACTATATTCTCTTTTGTAACAACAACGCCATCTCTATCTGCATATAAAAATTCACCAACTTTAAAAGATACATTTCCAAAGTTTAGTTCAATATTTAGTTCTGCTACTTGTTGTTTTTGACTTTTGAATGGATAAGTTCCAATTGCCCAAAGTCCTACAGGTATTTGAGTAGTTTGATGTGTATCTCTTACATATCCATTGATAACAATACCTTCCCAACCATTGTGGTAAGCATATCCCATAAGTGTTTCACCTACAACTGCACAATAATCACCCTCTACTTCTACAACACATATTTTTCCAACACCTTTGTTGTCACGTAAGAGCTCTACTAAAGCTTTGTTATCTTCAAAAAGTTTCACTGTAACTATTTGTCCGTGACACATAGAAACACCACCAAAAGAGTGTAAAATTGGGTCTAATACTTGCACTTCATGAGGATGTTTATCGCAGATGTCTGCTGTATATGATTTCATTAATTTTCCTATTTCTGTATGTTAATTATGAGATTATATCAAATAATACTTTTAATCACTATTTTGATATAATTATAGAATTTTTAAATAGGAATATATGTGAAAGTTGTAACAGGTGTAGTTGGAAATGATATCCATGTTGTAGCAAATAGACTTATTGATATCTCTTTACAAAGTAGGGGATATGAGGTATTTAACCTTGGAGTTAATACTTATCTAGAAGAGTTTATTGATGCAGTTATAGAGACAGATGCGAAGGTTTTACTTATCTCTTCACTTAATGGTGAAGCAGAAGGGTGGTGTAGAGATTTGATGATTTTAAAAGATAAGTATAATCTCAAAGATGTAGTATTTGTTATTGGTGGAAATTTGAGTGTTGGAGAGGGGGATGAGAGCCTAATAGTGCCAAAATTCAAAGAGTATGGTTTTGATTTGGTATTTCATCAAATTGATTTGATGGAGGGTTTGAATATTCTTGATAACCATATGCAAGGGTATTTAATATGAGTTTATTACAAAGAGATAGAGAGATAATAGTTGCAAATCAATATGTAGATAATTTTGATTTTGCAGAGGTTGAAGAGTTTATTAAAAATGCAAATAAAGAGCTTTTTATATCACATAAGTTTAAAACACATAAAGATAAAACACTAGTACAACCAAGAGGTGGTTTTCCAACTTTTGATAAGATGTATTCTTTATATGAACAGTTTGCACCAGTAGTGGATATTTTACCTATGACTATTGATTCACATACTAGACTTAATGACTATGGAAGTGCTGCAAAAATGCTTCGACTTTCAGAAGAGACTGAAACTGACCTACTAAACGGTTATCCACTTATAAACCATGGCTATAGAACTACACGAAAGATGGTAACACATTTTAATACGCCAGTTAGTTTACGACATGGAACTCCAGATGCAAGATTGTTAGTTGAGATGGCAATAGCAAGTGGTGTTTTTGAGATAGAGGGTGGACCTATTACATATATCCTTCCATATTCAAAAAACTTTCCACAAGATAAAGCTTTTTTATACTGGAAACATGTGGAGAGAGTTTGTGCTCAATACTCAACACTCAATGAACCAATCAATAGAGAATCATTTGGACCATTGACTGCTACACTTGTGCCTCCTTGTATTACTATAGTTATACAAATCTGTGAAATGTTATTATCTTTGGAAGAAGGTGTAAAATCTTTTTCAGTAAGTTTCGCTCAAACAGGAAGTTTAAATCAAGATTTAGTTACATCAAAAGTATTAAGAAAAGCTGCAAATAAGTATGCCGAAAAAATTGGTGTAACTGATGCCACTATAAATTTAGTATATCATCAATGGATGGGAGCTTTCCCACGAGATAAGTTTAAATCTGATAGCCTTATAGATATTGGTGCGATGATAGCTGGTATGGTAAAAGCTGATAAAATTATCACAAAAACAAGAGCAGAAGCTTTTGGAATCCCTACAAAAGAAGACAATGCACAAGCTGTATCAAATGTACAATATACACTAAATGCTTTAAGAGGAATACCTACTTTTGTAGATGAAGAAGAGGAAGAAAACCTAAGCAGAGAAGTAGATGAGATATTTGAGGCAATTTTCAACGATAGTGCAGATACACTTTGGAGAAAAGTATTCAACTCTATTAAAAATGGAATTATAGATGTACCTTTTTCACCACATATTATAAACAACAATGAACTTATCACCGTAAGAGACAAAAATAGCAATATCCGTATTTATAAAAAAGGGAAACTCCCTTTAAGTGATAAAAGTTTCAAATATGAACAATCAAAAATAGACCTAGGGGAAAATCCAAACTCTGTGGTAAATCAAATAATTCATGATATTGGAGTTATGTTATGAGCAAAATGTTAATAGATGTAGGAAGTACTTATTTTAAAGTATGTGATGAGGGGAGTATCTCTCATCATTTTAGAAATTTTGATAAAGATATTTATGATGATTTACTTTTTAAATGTGGTGATGATATAAAAAAGCATAAAAAAGAAGAGATACAGATTTGTAGTTCTGCAAACGGTGGATTAAGTACACTTATTATTGGACTTACAGAGTCTTTTAGTTTAAAATATGCTTCAAATATAGCGTATAACTCAGGTATCAATATTATTGAAACAGTAGTGTACTCTCAAATTGAAAGTTATGCAATACCATCTGAAAATCTTGATGTGGTTATTGTTGTAGGTGGGATTGATAGTGTTGAAACAGTATTTGATAAGACACTTATAAACTATCTTGAAAAATTAACTTACTCAAATATAGTGTATGTAGGTAGTTCTACACAAGTGGAGTTTTTAGAAAAAAATATTGAAAAATTAGTAGTATTGCCAAATATCATAGACAATAAACTCAAAATGGTAGAAAATGAACTAAAAGAATATTTAACCAATCTTTACCAAGCTGATATAATGGGAAAAGAGGATATTAAAAGATTGTATGAACTTACCTCAAATCAGATATACTCAACACCATATATCGTAAATCAATCATTGCCATTTATTCATACAAAGCTTGATGTGGCTGATCCCTTTATCGTTATAGATATTGGTGGCGCAACTACAGATATACACTATAGTAAAGATTTAGTAGATGATAATATCATCACAGACAATGAGTATGATAGACTTGTATTTAAAAAACTTGGTGTTTATAAATCAAGAGAAAGTTTAGTACATACTGCAAAAAACAATGAGTTTGTATATGAGCTTTTAGCACACCTTAATACCACAGAAAATATGCTGGATAGTAAAGAAGAAAAAGCTACAAAACTGCTTATGCAACTCTCTATTTTCTTAGTTTTATACAAAATATCTCATCATCATAAATCATACTTAAATATAAAACTTGATACACTTAATTCTATAGTATTAACGGGTGGAATTACAAAAGTTTTAGATAATGCAGAGATGGAAGATATTATCTCATTTTTTTATAAAAAGCTTTTACATTTTAATATAACACCAACACTTGTAGTGGACAAAGATTATGAAATCTGGACACTTGGTATGAGTAGATAAGGGGTAAAAATGTCTATAAATAGTATAAGAAACTTAGTAGAAATCGCAAATGACAAAACACCTAACAAAATAGCAATTATTGATAAAGTAGGAAAATTCACTTATAGTGAAGTGTATGAACAAGTGAACAAATTAGCACACTATATCACTACTTTAGAGCTTGAAAAAGGTGCAAGAATAGGTATCTATTCAAATAAAAACAATCAAAAAGTCATCTCTATTTTGGCTGTTTTATCAACTGATTATGTACTTGTACCTATTACAAAGTTACTAAAAGCAGAGCAAGTAGAATATATCATCAAAGATTGTGAAATAGAGTGTATGATTACTGATGAACAAAAACTCAAAACTCTCAAAGAGACATCATATAGTGGAAAAATCATCACAGTTGAGAGTTGTGATGAAGATATAGTTTCTTTTAAAGAGATTTATAAATGTTATAGTAGTAGTTATGAGTGTAGTATAAAAGGGCATGATAATGCTGCTATTACTTACTCTTTTGCTTCAAGTGGTTTTCCAAAAGGTGTGGTTATCTCTCATAAAAATCTTATAGATAGTGCAAGAGTTGTATATAATTATCTTGAGGTAAAAGAGGATGATGTATTTAGTGGATTGTTGTCATTTAGTTTTGATTATGGTTTAAATCAAATTTTTACTTCATTTTATGCAAGAGCTACATTTGCTATCTATACATTTTTTACACCAAGTGATTTTTTTGCCCATATTTTAAAAGATAAAGTAACAGTATTAGCTGCTATGCCTGTACATTTTTCACAAATGTTTGATGAAGATAGTCATAGATTACCAAGTCCAGCACAACTAGAACACGTAAGAGCGATAACATCTTCAGGGGCAAATGTAACTATGACTATGATAGAGAAGATTGAAGAGTATTTCGAATGCGCAAAGTTCTACTCTATGAGTGGACATACTGAAGCATTTCGTTCTGCATATTTAGAACCAAGTCAGATAAAAATACGACCAAATTCTATAGGAAAAGCGATACCAGATGTTGATCTCTATGTTATCAATGAAAAAGGATATGAGTGTGCCCCAAGAGAAGTAGGGGAACTAATACACAGAGGTGCTGGAATATATAGAGGATTTTGGAACTCACAAGAAGATACAAATAAAAGCTTTAAATCTATCAAAATCCTAGAAAATGTTATAGATCTACAACAAGGTTTAACAGATGAGGTTGTTGTTGCAACTGGAGATTATGTATATAAAGATGAAGAGGGTTATATCTATTTTGTATGTAGACATGATGATATGATAAAAACAAGTGGATATAGAATAAGTCCACTTGAAATTGAAACAGTTGTTTATGAAAATATTGATGAAGTAAAAGAGTGTGCAGTTTTTGGGATAGAAAATGAGAAAATAGAAGAGGAGGTAGTTTTAGTTTATAGCGGAACAAAAGAGTTAGCGAAAAATGAAGTTATCTTTGAACTCAAAAAACATCTTCCATCGTATATGATACCTACAACTATTATTTTTAAAGCAAATATGCCTATGGATTCTGGGGATAAGTCTAAGATAGATAAGGATGCTTTGAAAGAGGAAATATTAAAACTAAAGTAGTTGTATTATAGGTTTTAAGTAAATCTTTACATTTTAAAAATAGAATCTCAAAAAGCACTTAATTTTTTGAAATGATACAATTAAAGCAAAAAATGCATCAAAAAATGATACAATAAAATTATGAAAACATATCAAAAAGAAAAAGAATGGATTTGGGAAGATGAANAATTTCCAAATTTTATATATGAAAATATCAATTTAGAAAACTTAAATTATAAATTTGGTCAGTTAAATATGATTGAAAAGTTTATGAATACTCATGATTCAAATGAACTACTATTTGAAGTATTGTTAAATGATGCTATAGCAACATTTGCCATAGAGGGTGAAATTTTACAAAGATCATCTGTACGCTCATCTATTAATAAAATATTAAAATTAGGACTTGAAGATGACTATAGTTATACGGTACAGTCAGATTCTCTCATCGAAATATTAGTTGATGCAAAAACAAATAAAAAACCACTAAATAAACAAAGAATTTTATCTTGGCATAGGGCATTATTTCCATTAGGAAATTCTGGATTAAGGGATATAACTATTGGGGCATATAGAACAGATTTGGAGGATATGCAAATAGTATCTGGAGCTTGGAATAAAGAGAAAATACATTATGTAGCACCACCATCAAAAGATTTAGATAAATTGATGGATGATTTTTTGACATGGTTAAATCAAGATAATGATTTGAATACTATTTACAAAGCAATAGTAGCTCATCTTTATTTTGTACTGATACATCCATTTGATGATGGAAATGGAAGAATAGCAAGAGCAATTACTGATTATATACTTGCACAGTCTCATTTAGCCAATGTAAACTTTTATTCCATAGCTACAATAATTTATAAAAAAAGAAAAGAGTATTATGAGGTATTAGATAAGGTATGTGTAAATATCAATCAAGATATTAATCTTTGGATGGTATGGTTTATAAAATTACTTGAAGAGTCAATTGATGATACGCTTATAAAAATTGAAACAGTAAAAACTAAAACAATATTTTGGGACAAATATATCAATACAAAACTTAACACCAGACAAAAAAAAGTAATATTAAAAATGCTTTCATATTTACCAGAAGAATTTAAAGGTGGGATGAAAGTACAAAAATATATGAATATTACAAAAACTACAAGAATTACTGCAAGTAGGGATTTGAGTGACCTTGTCCAAAAAGGTATTATGATAAGTCATGGTATGGGGAGAGGTGTATATTATAGTATTAAAGTAAAATAACTTTAACTCTATCCCCTTTGGTTATAGCACCACTATCCGTATCTTGAAACAATAATCCACTATCCCCAAGCATATTAGTCAAAATAGCACTACTTCCATTTTTCTTCCCTTCAAAATCAATATGATAGTCTCCATCTTTATATATCACATTACAAGAAGTAAAAGTAGTTTTATTTGATTTTTTAGGAAAGTTTTCATCACAAATAGCTTCTACTATATTTAGTTTCTCATTTGAACCTTTAAGTTTATAGATAAGAGGCAATACATAAAGTAAAAATGTCACAGTACTAGAGTATGCAAATCCCGGAAGTCCTATGATGAACTTATCATTTTTTTGAGCCATTAAAAGATGTTGCCCTGGTTTGATATTTACCCCTTGAAAAAGTACATCTGCACTAAGTTCTTCTTTAATCACATCTTTTACAAAATCATAATCCCCAACACTAACACCACCAGTAGTTACAACTATATCAGAAGTTTCAAGTGCTCTTTTTAATAGGTTAGTAATAGATTCTTTATCATCTTTTATCACACCTAGTTGTTTTACATTTGCACCATGTTTTTTGGCTATCGCTTCAAGTGTTATATGATTTGAGCTTCTGATTTGGGCATCATTTGTTTGTGTTTGTCCAAGGTCAAGTATCTCACTTCCTGTACTTGCTACGGAAACTGTTGGTTTACTATAAACATCTACTTGAATTATATTTAAACTTGCCATCACACCAATATGTGCAAAGTCTATTATAGTACCTTTTGTGATAAGTACTTCACCATTTTTGTAGTTTTCACCTACATTTCTTACTGCAAAATTTTTAGGAACACTTTCATTTATAATAATTGTATCATCTTCAACTGTTACATTTTCTATAGGAATTAAAGTGTCACTTCCTTTTGGCATAAGTGAACCTGTAAATGTTTTGATACAAGTTCCATTTTCTACTTGCGAAGTTATCATTGTACCAGCTGGATTTTTATCTGTGATTTTAAGTTTTCTTAATTGTAAATCATCATGTTTGATAGCATATCCATCCATAGCAGATGTTTCAAAAGCTGGAGAGTTTTCAAGTGCAATTATATCTTGAGCAAGTATATAGTCTAAACTATCACTTATAAAAAGTTTTTGTATTGATCTGTTTTTGTATTGAATTTTGTTTAATATGTTTAATGATTCTTTGTAGCTTATAAATTTTTTCATGGAGAAATAATATATAAATAAAGTTAAAACCTCCCTTTATAATACAATTGAGGGAGGTTGTAGTTTTTTTCTTTAAGAGAAAGTTTAAATAACTATTGTAAAGCTGCAATCATATCAGCTGTAACATCTGAAACATCTTTTGTTCCGTCAAGTGTTACCATCACATCCATCTTTGTATAAAAGTCAATTAGTGGTGCTGTTTGCTCATGATATGCACCTAATCTACTTTTTACTGTTTCGGCATTGTCATCTTTTCTAATCATTAGCTCTGACCCACAGTAATCACATACATTTTCTTTTTTAGATGGGTTAAATTCTACATGAAATGAAGCACCACATTTAGAACAAACTCTTCTTCCTGTAATTCTACCAACGATAAGTTCGTCTGGAACATTTAAAGAGATAACTTTGTCTAAAGAGATATTCATCTCTTTCATAAGTTCATTTAATGCAACAGCCTGAGGTAATGTTCTTGGGAAACCATCAAGAATAAATCCTTTTGCACAGTCATCTTCTGCCAATCTATCTTTAATAATACCAATGATAGTTGAATCTGGAACTAATTTCCCCTCATCCATGAATTTTTTTGCTTCCATACCCATATCTGTTTTATCTGCAATTGCAGCTCTTAAAATATCTCCTGTTGAAATTTGAGGGATACCGTACTTTTCTATTAAAAACTTCGCTTGTGTACCTTTTCCTGCACCTGGTGCACCAAATAGCATTAAATTCATTTCTATTCCTTACTTTTCTTTTTTGTAATTGTATAAAAAAAGTAGTTAATAAGAGATAAAAATTTAAATTGTTTTAGATACAATTGCATCTATAAAATCCAAAGAAGGAAATGTAAATGAAGAGATTATTTTTAATCATTGGAGCTCCTGGAAGTGGAAAAACTACAGATGCAGAACTTATCGCACAAAAACACGAAAATATTACACACTACTCTACTGGCGATATGTTTAGAGCAGAAGTTTCAAGTGGAAGCGAACTAGGAAAGAGACTTGATAAATATATGAGTGCTGGAAATTTAGTGCCAATTGAAGTAGCTATTAAGACAATAGTAAGTGTTATTAAAAAAGCTCCAACACCAGTAATCGTTATAGATGGCTATCCTCGAAGTAACGAGCAGATGGAAGCTCTTGATAACTATTTGGACACTGATACTGAAGTAGAGTTAGTAAATATTATTGAAGTTGTTGTTTCTGAAAATGTAGCAAGAGATAGGGTTCTTGGTAGAGGAAGAGGTGCTGATGATAATAATGAGATATTTAATAATAGAATGAAAGTTTATACTGAGCCTTTATCTGATATACAAAATTTTTATGAAAAGAAAAATTTGCTTTCAAAAATCAATGGTGAAAGAACAATTGAAGAGATTGTTTCTGATATGGATGAGTTTATACAATCTAAAATATAATTGGAGTTAATTATGAATTTTTATTCTGTAATTATAGGAACAGAACTTTTAAATGGGCGTCGAAGTGATGCTCATTTTGCATTTTTAAATGAGGAACTATTAAAAAGAGGTTGGGAACAAAAAGCCTCTTTTGTAATAAAAGATGAACCATCTTTTATAGAAGATATTTTTCATTTAGTGCAAAATGACCCTAATGCAGTATTATTTTGTTTTGGTGGAATTGGAGCTACTCCTGATGACTACACAAGAGTAGCTGTAGCAAATGTATTTACTGATGGAAAGATGGAGATAAATGAGGGTGCTAAAAAATGTATCATTGAGAAGTTTGGTGATGATTCATATCCTCACCGTATTAATATGGCAAATCTTCCAATAAATGCTAGTTTATTAAAAAATGTTGTGACAAATGTACCAGGTTTTGCTTTAGAAGAGAGATATTTTTTTACACCAGGTTTTCCTTCAATGGCACACCCAATGGTAGTAGAAGCTTTAGAAAAATATTATCCATTAAATAAAAAGAAAACAAGATTATCTTTAAAAGCATTGTGTAGTGAAAATGATTTAATAGATACAATGAAACAAATCCCACAACATATAGACATCTCCTCTCTTCCTCAAATTAATGGTGAAAAAAGAGCTGTTATAATATCTGTTGCTTCTTATGATGAGTTAGAAGCTCAAAAATATTTTGATATATTTAAGGAGTTTGTAGAAAAAAATAATATAGAGTATTTTTTAACAGATAAATAAAAACATATTTTTAAAAAAGTATGTTTTTATTTTTAAGATAGTCTGTTTGTATCTCTACATCATTTTGCTCTTTTGGAACTTTTGAAGTTTCTGTAAAATATTCATCTTCACCATTGTATTTTTGTACAAATACATTTGGTGGCATTACAAAATCTCTTTGTATCTCTGGGTGAAGTTTTAACCAATTTTGATAGAAGTACTTAAATGCAGGTGCTGCTGTTCGTCCACCTGTTTCTCTTTTCCCCATTGGTTTATTATCATCATTTCCATACCATACTATAGTTTGTAAAGTTGGAGAATATCCACAAAACCAAGCATCAATATTGTTATTTGTAGTACCAGTTTTACCAACAAGCTCTATATTAGGAACTTTTGCACTTCGTCCTGTACCTTTTTTTACAACATCTCGTAATATTGTTGTCATAAGATAAGATTGTTCAGGAGAACCTAGATAAGTTTCTTTTGGTTCAAAAGTTATTTTTTGATTGTATCTGTTTGTAATACTTGAGATAAGATAAGGTATAACTATAATTCCATTATTTGAAAATATTGTGTATTCTTCACTTAAATGAAGTAGTGAGATTCCAAAACTTCCAAGGGTAATAGAAAGATCAAATGGAATATCTTTAAAGCCATATCTTAATAGTTCTTTATGAAGTATATCAATACCTATATCTGTTACAAGGTTAATAGTTGCCAAGTTTCTTGAGTGTACAAGTGCATATCTAAATGATACAAGACCTTTGAAGTTTTTTTCATAGTTTCTTGGTTGCCAAATTTTCTCTTCATTGTCTTTGGAAGTATATTTGTAGTTTCTTGAGATATCTGTAAGATTACTTGCAGTTGAGTATCCAAGATTTAAAGCAACTTGATAGATGAAAGGTTTTACAGCACTACCTGGTTGTCTTAAACTTTGAGTTGCTCTATTAAATGAAGATTCTTTATAATCAATCCCACCAACCATTGATAATATTGCACCAGTATTATTTTCTAAAACTACCATAGCACCATTTAGTGTTTTTGTAGTGCTTTCATTGTTATCTACATTTGAATCTCGTTGTTTGATTCTTTCATAACCATATTTTAGTGCTTCACGTGCTATTTTTTGTGCTTCTAAATCTATTGTTAAAACAATTTTATGTCCACCTGTTCTTAAATCAGGTACATCATTTTTGAGTTGTTTTATAGCATGGTCTAAGATATATGGTGCTTTATTACGTGTAAGTGTATCGTTATATACAACTGGAAGTTCATTGATTGATTTATTGTATTCATCATCACTAATCCATCCTAATGTAAATAGTCTATTTACAACTTGATTTGCTCGTATAAGTGAGTATTTGAGATTTTTTGTTGGATCATAAAAACTTGGAGCTCTTGGGAGTCCTACAAGCATAGCTATCTCTTTAAGGGTTAGTTGATCTAATTCTTTATGAAAATACCCTTGAGCAGCAGTTTTAATACCATAGTATCCATGCCCAAAATATACTTGGTTTAGGTATCTTTCAATAATATCTTCTTTTGATAAAAGAGATTCTAATCTCATAGATAAAAGCACTTCTTTTATTTTTCTGATAAGTTTTTTATCTCTTGTAAGCACCATCGTTTTTACAAGTTGTTGAGTAAGGGTACTTGCTCCTTCTACTAAAGCCATAGCTTTTATATCTTTTATTATGGCTCTAATGATAGCATCTACATTTACACCATTATGTTCAAAAAAGTTTGTATCTTCTATTGCCACTAAAGATTCTGTAACTCGTGGTGGAATATCTGCATATTTTACTAATAATCTATTTTCATCTTCAAATATATTTCCAAGATGTATACCATTTCTATCATAGAACTGAGTTGTGAGTTTTGGTTTGTATTCAACTATTTTATCTACATCAAATCGTATTTGTGAATATAGGTACAACAACCATACAAGTACACTAATCGTTATAATACTAAATAAAATAAATAATTTTTTTATCAAACTCGAAATCCTCTATTTGAAAAATTACTTTGAAGTAACTCTTTTGTGTAAGATGTTTGTGGATTATTTATGATATCTTTGGTTTTACCAAATTCACAAATATTCCCATCTTTTAAAACTGCTATATATTCACAGATATTTTCAACACTTTGAATATCATGACTTACAAAAATTATCAGAAATTGTAATTTTTCTTGTAACTCTTTTAAAATAGTAAGAATATTTGTTTTACTTTGACTATCAAGTGCAGTTGTTGGTTCATCTAATAATAAAAGCTTTGGATTATTACTCAAAGCTATTGCTATAACTACTCTTTGAAGTTGTCCTCCACTTAGCTGTATAGGAAATTTATCTTTAAACTTTAAATCAAGTTTTACTAAAGAAAACAGTTGTTTTATTTTTTCATCATCACAAAAAAATTGTTTTGAAATTTTAGTCATGGGAGAAAGTGAGGTAAATGGATTTTGTGGTATGAATCCTATATTATTTGTATTTAATTCAAAATCACTTTTATAATCAAAATCTACATCTAAATTTTTAGGAACCATTCCTAAAATAGTTTTTAGACTTAATGATTTTCCACTACCACTTTGTCCTACTAAAGCTAATGAAGATTGAACCTCTAGGTTTATATTTATATTTTTAAAAAGATTTACAAGAGTATTGTTCTTTTCAGTAATAATTAAATTAGATATTGTTAATTTTGACATATTTATATAAGTGGTTCATCCATCTCTTTGGGAATCTTTAAGTCCATTAATTTTAAAACTGTAGGAGCAATATTATTTAAAGCTCCCTCTCTTACTTTTGTAATGCCATCTGCTATAACAAAACAATACACATCACCAACAGTATGATTTGTGAGTGTTTTACCATTTTCATCTTTCATCATTTCACAGTTCCCATGGTCTGAAGTAAGAACTATATTATATCCACAACTCTTTGCCTTATCTATGATAGTTCCTAACTCAATATCTACAGCTTCAACAGCTTTAATTCCCGCTTCAAAAACACCTGTGTGACCTACCATATCACCATTTGCAAAATTTACAACTATAAAATCTTTTTGTTCATCCATCCCTTTTTGTACAGCTAAACTCACTTTATGAGCAGACATCTCCGGTTGCATATCATAGGTTGCAACTTTAGGACTTGGGATTAAAACTCTTTGCTCATTTTCAAATGGCTCTTCTTTCCCACCATTAAAGAAAAATGTTACATGAGCATATTTTTCTGTTTCAGCTGTATGGAGTTGTGATAATCCCGCTTGACTAATAACTTCACTTAAAACATTAGTAGGTATCTCTTTTGGAAAAAGAACTGGTAATGGTAAGTTTTTGTCGTATTGAGTCATAGTTACTAGTTTAAGTTTAATATCTTTTGTTGGGAATTTATGAAATTCATCTGAACCAAAAGCAAAGCTAAGTTCTCTAGCTCTGTCACTTCTAAAGTTTNCAAAAATCAATGCATCATTATTGTGAATCCCTTCATAACCATTAAATGAAGTAGGCTCTAAAAATTCATCATAAATCTCTTTTGCATATTGTTCTTGTACAAATTTCTCAATTGAAAGTGTTATATTGTTAGATCCATTTGCTATGACATTATAAGCTTTTTGAACTCTATCCCAGTTGTTATCTCTATCCATACCATAATATCTTCCACCAATTGTAGCTATTGAAATATCTTCATCACAAATATTTTCAATTTGTTTTATATAGCTATAACTACTATCTGGTGCTACATCTCTTCCATCTGTTATAAGGTGTAGAAATACTTTTTTATTAGTTGCTTTTCCTATTTTTGCTAATGCAATAATATGATTAATATGAGAGTGAACACCACCATCACTTAAAAGTCCAATGATATGTAAATTGTTTGAATTATTTAATGTATTTTGCAAAACTTTGTTTTCTTTTAAAGTATCATTTTTTATTGCTAAATTAATCTTTACTAAATCTTGATAAAGTACTCGCCCACTTCCAATACTCATATGACCAACTTCACTATTTCCCATTTGACCATCAGG
>JGI24724J26744_10000522_pt1 | contig 28127 bp, 26 predicted proteins | sample Cruoilmetagenom7_FD_26744 | JGI IMG/M metagenome (IMG submission 26744) | reverse complement strand
TGCAGACCATATACATCATTTTAATCATAATAATTTTGAAAAACTTTTAAATAAAAATGGATTTGAAATTATTAACTACCAGTTGGGTAAAGCTAGTTATTCAAATATTGCTGTTTATATTTGTAAGAAAAATAAAAAAATAGATGTAAGCTTTAATTTTGTTAAAAATAAAAATATTGAAAATATAAATACTATAATAGAAAAATATAAAAATGAAGAATTATATGGTTTTGGATATGGTGAGATTGCAAAAACGATAATCCCATATACTATACTAGATCGATATATCTTAAAGTATATAGACGATTATATATCTTCAAATAAAACTATAAACTCAGAAGCCTCAAAAAAACTGTTTAAAAATAAAACTGTAGTTTATATAATTCTATTTGTGAATCCTGTCCATAGTAAAAAAATCAAACAACTGTACGAAAAGTTCTCAAATATAGTGTTTTTAAATATATTTGAAAATATAAACATGGAGACATTATGATTTGGAGAAAACTAGGACAAATATACAAATTCAAACCAATTGATAATTATTTACTATCCCATGCTTCAAATCCACTAGCAGTACGTCTTAATGATGATATTTATAGAGTGTTCTTTAGTGGAAGAGATAAAGAAAACAGATCATCTATTGGATATGTTGACATTGATATAGTTAAGCAAATAGTTATAGATACATGTAAAAACGTTATTTTTAAATATGGAGAAGAAGAAAGTTTTTATTCTCATGGTGTGAGCATAGGAAACCTCTATGAAGTTGAGAATAAAAAATATATTCAATTCATGGCTTGGCAAATTAGAAATGGAGATCACTGGAGAGGTGACATAGGAAGACTTAGTGTAAATGATGATTTAAAGTCTATGAAACTTAATCCAAAAGATATTTATCTTAAATGTGACAAAGAAGATCAAGTCAGTCTTTCTTACCCTTGGATTATGTTTGATGAAAACATATATAAAATGTGGTACGGTTCTACTCTAAATTGGTCTAGTGAAAACTCAGAAATGGTTCATGTCATTAAATATGCTACATCAGAAGATGGACATAATTGGAAGAAGCATGGTTTGGCAATACCCTATGAAATAGGTGTGGCACAAGCATTCTCAAGACCAACCGTATTGAAAAATGAAAATGGTTATCATATGTGGTTTTCTTATCGTTCTGGAGATGGTACAAAGTATAGAATTGGATATGCTAATAGCCTTGATGGGGGAAAATGGAATAGAAAAGAAGATTCTGGTATTACTGTAGGTTTAAAAGACGAATGGGATGCTAATATGGTATGTTATCCATTTGTATTTACTCACAAAGGTCAAACTTATATGCTTTATAATGGGAATGAATATGGTAAACATGGATTTGGATTAGCACTATTGGAAGAGAAATGAAAAAAATAGCCATATTACAATCAAACTATATACCATGGAAAGGCTATTTTGACCTTATAAATATGGTAGATGAATTTATACTTTATGATGATATGCAGTACACTAAAAGGGACTGGAGAAATAGAAATAAAATTAAAACAGCTAATGGTTCAAAGTGGCTTACAATTCCAGTAGCAGTGAAAGGAAAGTACTTTCAAAAAATCAATGAGACAAAAATCAGTGATAAAGATTGGGCAAAAAAACATTGGCAACAGATCGAACAAAACTACTCTAAGTCAAAATATTTTATAGATTATAAAGATATTTTTGAAGAACTCTACCTCACATGTGACGAAAAATACTTGAGTAAAATTAACCACAAATTTATTCTCAATATCTGTAATATACTGAAAATCGATACAAAAATAAGGTTTTCAGATGAATTTGAACTAGTTGATGGACAAACAGAAAAACTGCTTCAAGTTTGTAAAGATTGCAATGCAGACATATATATAAGTGGTCCTAGCGCGCAGAGCTATTTTGATACAGAGTTAGCTAAAAAAGAGGGAATTAGTACTCAATGGATAGACTATAGTAACTATAAAAACTATAATCAACTTTATCCTCCATTTGAACATGCTGTCAGCATAATAGATTTAATTTTCAATGAAGGCATAAACGCAAAAAAATTTTTAAAAAGTTTTAATTAACCTTAGCCTTTTAACTACGAAAAGTTATTATGATACAATTAGCAAATTTGCTTTTTTAGGGGACTTGGTGTTTAAAATAAATGATTTTGAAACATTTACTATGACTACAGAGCTAGAGAGAAATGCCTTGTATGAACTCTCAAAAAATTTAGAACTAAAAGATGATGATTGTCTCTTAGAATTCGGTGTATATTTTGGTGGAAGCCTTGAAGCGATAGCAGAGGGTTTAAAAAAAAATAAATACTACAATGACAACATGATTATAGGAGTAGATGCTTTTAGCACAATTGATGGAGAAGAATTTTCAAAAATTGTCACAAAAGACGCAAAGGCAAATAAATTATACGATTTATTAGAAAAAAATAACAATAAATTAAACTGGATAAAGATTCCAGAATCGAAACTAGCACACCATAAAAATTTAAAACTCATACAAACTAAAATAGAGAAATACTCTCACAAATACGGAAATATTGCACTAGTACACTTTGATTTACCTAAGTATTACGATGATATGTATTGCATAATGAAAGAGTGCTTGGAAAATTTTCAACAAGGGACACTCTTTATATTTCAAGACTTTTTTTATCATTGGTCTGCNGANACTATTGCTTTTATATACTATTTAATCAAAAATGACATTGTAGAATTTGTATATGGTGTCTCATCTAGTTTAATTTGTAAAAATGTGAATTTAGAACTAAAGAACCTTGATGAATTTAAACAACTTCTGGAGAATCCAGAAGCTATTTTAAACCTACTAGATGAGTGTCATACATATCTCAAAGAAAAAAATTTTTGTGGTGCTAGAGTAATTTTTGCAGAGGAGTTTTACTTAGCTGCAATTCAATACTCTACACAATATAATGATAAAAAAATGAAAAGTAAATATGAAACAATATTTGAAGCCATAAAAACATCCTACGGAAATCAAATGTATTCAGAGCTTGAAAAATACAACTTTAATGGTAAAAAAAGTTTTAAAGGTGAGGTGCAAATATAGATATGAAAGTACCCTTCAACTTACCCCCACATACTGGTAAAGAAAAAAAATATATTTTAAAATCTATAGAATCTACACATATATCTGCAGATGGAAAATACACAAAAAAATGTCAACAGTGGTTTGAGGAAAACTTAAATATAAAAAAAGCTTTACTTACAAGTTCTTGTACACATGCTCTTGAAATAGCCGCCATCTTACTAAATATCAAAGATGGTGATGAAATAATAATGCCTTCTTATACTTTTGTTTCTACAGCTAATGCTTTTGCATTACGGGGTGCAAAAATCATCTTTGTTGATATCAAAGATGATACGATGAATATTGATGAAACTAAAATTGAGCAAGCTATAACCAAAAAGACTAAAGCTATAGTTCCTGTTCACTATGCTGGAGTTGCATGTGAGATGGATGAGATAATGAGAATTGCAAACAAATACAATCTATTTGTTATCGAAGATGCCGCTCAAGCTATCATGAGTACATACAAAGGCAAATACCTAGGTACTATAGGACACATTGGTACATACAGTTTTCATGAAACAAAAAATATAACTAGTGCCGGCGAAGGTGGTTTGCTGATACTAAATGATAAAAAGCTCATAGAAAGAGCCGAAGTCATAAGAGAAAAAGGGACAAATAGAAGTAAATTTTTTCGTGGTGAAGTAGATAAATATAGCTGGATAGATATTGGAAGTAGTTACCTAATAAACGATGTTAGTGCAGCTTATCTGTGGGCTCAAGTAAAACAGCTTGAAGAGATAACTAACAATAGGTTAGAAAGTTGGTCTAAATACTATGATAATCTAACAAGCTTAGAGCAAAAAGGTTATATTGAACTTCCAACTGTGCCAGACACTAACAAACATAATGGACATATATTTTACATTAAGACTAAAGATGCAAATACAAGAACCCTCTTGCTAAAATACCTCAAAGAACATCAGGTCTATGCAACATTCCATTATGTACCTCTACACTCCTCATTAGCCGGTAAAAAGTATGGAAGTTTTATTGGCAATGACAATTACACAACATCAGACAGCGAAAGACTATTGAGGTTGCCTATGTTTTATGGTTTAACTGATAAAGATATAAACTATGTTACTGATACAATAAAAAAAATTTACCGTGAGATAAAATAGATGAACAATGATAGACTAGAGATATTAAATAAGCAAATAAATTTGTATATGCAAAAACATTCCGACAAGCCTTATTTCCAAGAATACTTAAGAACAAAGCTATTTGGATATACAAAAATAGAAAACTCTTTTTCTGGAGAAAATGTATTAGAACTAGGAAGTGATGGAGCTGCTACATCATCATTTTTAGTAAGATGGTCAAAAAAACTCACTATAGTAGATATGCATGATAAATTTAATATTTTAGTAGATGAGGATAATGAACTAAGTAGAGCAACTTTTGTAAAATCTGCTTGGGAAGATTATGAAACTACAAACCTATACAGTGATATATTACTAACAGATTCTCTTGAACATGTAAAAGATCCTGTATTTTTACTCCAAAAAATTAAATCTTGGCTAAAAGATGATGGGATTTTGCACATAATTGTTCCAAATGCTTTATCATTTCATAGGCTTATTGGTGTTGAGATGGGATTATTAAAAACACCATATAGCTTTAACGAAAATGACATAGCAGCAGAGCATTTAAGAGTTTACGACTTTAATTCACTTCGCAAAGACATTGAAGATGCAGGTCTAAAAGTCAAAGAAATAGACGGGATTCAACTAAAAACTTTAACAGATACTCAGTTATCAAAAATGACTATAGAATATAAAAATGCGATGAATTCTCTTTCTAATACATGCAAAGAACATTGTGCAGAAATATATGCGCAATGTACAATAAAGTAAACATATGTGCGGCATTCTAGGCGCAAATTTTCAACATAAAAACTTTTTAGATTCACTACACTCTTTACAACACAGAGGACAAGACAACAGTAATGTAAAAATTGTTAACAATAACTCTTTTGGTCATAACAGGCTTGCGATAATCGACTTAGACAATGAAGCTAACCAACCAATGAGTTTTAATGACATTACAATAACATTCAATGGTGAAATATATAACTACAAAGAGTTGATTCAATCCGAAAAACTCATATGTAAAACAAAAAGTGATACTGAGGTAATCATAAGATTATACGAAAAATATGGACAGAATTTTTTACATCTGCTAAACGGTATGTTCTCTTTTTGTATTTATGACAGAAAAAAAGAAAAATACTTTTGTGCAAGAGATAGATTTGGGAAAAAACCATTTTATTATTATCATAAAAACAATAAATTTATTTATGCTAGTGAGATAAAAGCGATATTAAAACTTTTAGATAAACAACCTGATTTTAACCAAGATGTTTTACATGAGTATTTAATGTTTTGGTCAACAATAAGTCAAGAAACTTTTTTTAAAGATATATATAAATTAAAGGCAGGAGAATCTCTTACTTTTGAAAACAATATACTTAAAACAGATAACTACTATGACCTCGCTTCTAAAAATTCCGACTTTGATTATGACAATGAAAAAGAGCTGTTAGAAGATATAGAAGATTCTTTAATAGAATCTGTACAGCTTAGACTCGTTGGGGACCAAGAAGTTGCTTCCTTACTGTCTGGGGGAATAGATAGTTCTATAATCTCTGCAATATATTCTAAACTGAGTAATAAAAAGATAAATACTTTTTGTATTGGCTATGATCAATATGACAACTACAATGAACTTAAGTACGCTAACATAGTCGCAAAAGATATAAAAAGTAATCATCATGAACTTATCATAAACAAAAATATATTTACAGATTCTTTAGAGTGTATTTTACAAAATCTAGATGAGCCTATTGCAGATAGTGCTATGGTTCCAACATATATCATCTCCAAAGAGATTGCAAGTCAAAATATTAAAGTAGCACTTACAGGTGAAGGAAGCGATGAGATATTTTTAGGTTATGATAGATATTTTCAAAGATTAAAAGAAAATGACACTTCAACAATCATGATAAATCAGGCTTTTTCAAATATACAACTAAACTCTCTTTTGACTTACCCTCATAAAGATATAGAATATAAAATGTTTCAACAATCAAATCTATCAACATTACAACAGTTTACATACAATGATTTTAACACTTGGATAGCTGAAAATTTAATGGGTAAACTAGACAGAATGTCAATGTTAAACACACTAGAGCTAAGAGCACCATTTTTGGATTACAATTTGGTAGAGAAAGTATTTAAAATTGATGATTCTACTAAGTCTGGAAACAATAGTAAATATCTTTTAAAACAGATAGCCTTAAAATATCTGCCAGAATCAATTGTTAATAGAAGAAAAAAAGGTTTTTCTTCTCCATCGGTTGAATGGCTTTATGAAGTTTATAAAAACGATATATTAGATACAATAATATACGTAAATAAAGAAACAAATTTTTTCAATAGTAATGAAATAATTTTGATATTTAATAACATGAAAGATGGAAAAAACAAACAACAATTGTGGAGCATCTATATATTCTGTAGATGGTTTAAAAAAGAGTTTTTATAACTAATTTAAAAGGTACCTAAATTAAATGGAAAAATATTTAAATATTTTAGTTGATGATGATTTTAAAACTTTTGAAAATATAGAAAAAATAAGAACGGAAATTATCTCTCAAAACAGAACAATTAAAGTAATAGACTATGGTGCTGGTAATCCTGAAGATAATAGAACCGAAGATGAGATGAGAGATGGAGTTCCAAAGAAGATTAGTACAAAAGAGCTATGTAAGATTGGTCTAAAAAGTGATTTTGCTCATCTAATCTATGCACTTGTTAAACAAACAAAACCTGCTACCATTTTAGAACTTGGTACTTGTTGTGGTTTTTCTTCCATCTATATGTCCAAAGCACTACATGATAACAACTCTTTAATTCACACTATAGAAGGCTCACCTGAAACTGCAAAGATTGCACAAGAAAATTTCAAAAAAGCAAACTCTTCAAATATCATCTCTCATGTTGGAAAATTCAGTGATACCTTACCAAAATTACTAGAAGAGATTACTCCTATAAATTTTGCATTTATAGATGGTCACCATGATAAAGATGCCACTTTAGAATATTTTAAAATGATTAAGCCATATTTAGATAAAAATGCTCTGGTTTTATTTGATGATATCTCTTGGTCAAGTGGGATGAAAGAGGTATGGAAAATCATCAAACAAGATACAGATATAATAAAATATGAAGATTTTTCTAAACTTGGACTTTGTTTTATGCAAGGGTCTATAAAATGATTTGGTTTGATCTTGTAACTCCAAAATCAGTTCTCTTTTTTAAACCTATTATACAAAAATTAAAAGAAGAAAAACTGGATGTTTTTATAACAACTAGGGGCGGTGAAGGATATAAAGAAACTATTGAACTTCTTGACTTATACAAGCTTAAACACACCAATATAGGAAACTTTGGAGGAGATACTCTTAAATCTAAATTCCAAGCTTCTATAGATAGACAAGTCAAATTTATGGAGTTTATTGGTGAACATAATATTGACAAATTGGTTTGCCTTTCATCGGTTGATGCCTGTAGGGTCGCTTTTGGTTTAGGCATACCAATAGTAAACTTCTATGATATCCCCCTATCAGATCACACAACAAACTTTACAAAAGCACTTCCCCAAGCAAGACTTACAATACCTCTAGCAACAAAGATGTTTAAACCTTTTGTAGTTCCAGATAATGTAATAGAAAGATTTGGACTAGATAAAACTCAAATATATGACTACAATTTTATAGATCCTCTTATATGGTTACAAAATTTTCAATATGACTTTACTTATGTTCAAAATATACTTAAAAACTACAACATGGACTACTCAAAACCTACTATAGTCATTAGAGAAGAGGAGTATAAATCCTCTTATGTTGATAAAAAGTACCCTATACTTTATGAAGCAATTGATGAGATTCAAAATCAAACACAATCCAATATCATCATCATTCCAAGATATGAAAGCCAATATCTAGAAAAGGAATTTCTTAATGCTATTGTACTCAAAGAGAAAGTCGAAATTCAACATCTTTTATACTTTTGTGACCTCTTTATTGGTGGTGGTGGCACTATCAATAGTGAAGCCTGTTTTTTAGGGACACCAACTATCTCTACAAGAAGTTTTATTAGCCATTATGACAAGTATCAAATCGATAATAACCTTATGGTATGGGTTGAGACAAAAGAGGAGCTCATAAAGAAGTCAAAGCTGATGATTGGTACAAAAGTTGATACAACACCAATACAACAGATGTCTATTGACATAGATGATATAATTAGCCAAATTATAAAACTGTAGGTAATATATATGCAAGATATTAATACACTAGTAACACAAAACTTTAATGAAAATATCACTTATCTCCAACAATACCATCCTGAAGTCTTTAATAATATTTCAGCACTTGAAAGTGCCATCGAAAATGGTCATTATAAAGAAAAATATGAACTAGTATATGAAAATGAAAACTTTGATGTTTCAGAAAAAAATAGTAATAAATTCTTATATGATAAACAGAGCAAAAACTATGCACAATTAGCAGCACAAAGTGTCAATAAAAATATAGACAATAATGTATTTGAAACTTTTCACAAACGTGTTATCACTAAGGATGATTTGCAACTCATAAAAAGCAAAGAACCTTTTATGGACCATTTAAGTGGTTTTTCTCCTATATTACACTATATTCAAGAGCATACAAAACCTGAGCAAAAACAGCTCCTTATCAATAAATTTATTTTTTTTGGTACTGGACTTGGTTTACACATAAATACCATTACTGAAAAAATATCCCCAAAATTTTATCTGATTATTGAAGATGATTTAGAACTTTTTAGATTATCACTTTTCACGACAAACTATTCAAATTTGGCGAAAAAGGCACAACTTACTTTCTCTATTTTCCAAAATAAAGAAAGTTTTTCAATTACCGCTACAAAATTTCTAACAGATAACTATGAGTATAATCACTACATAAAATACTTTCATATGTTAAGCCATACTCAAGAAAAACAGACACAAATGCATCAACTCATTACATCACAACCGCACTTGACTTTTTTCTATCATACTATGCTCAAACACTATACAAGACCGCTCACATATCTATTGAATGATTATAAATTTTTAAACAAAACCGCTACACTCAATAGTAAACATCTTAGAGATAAGCCCTTTCTTTTTTTAGCAGCTGGTCCATCTTTAGAAAAAAACAGTTTATGGTTACAAGAGAATCATCAGTACTTTATTATTGTTGCTGTAGCTGCTACTCTTCCATCTTTAGAAAAAGTGAATATTTCACCAGATATTATTATTCAGCTTGATGGTCATCTAAACTCTGTTTTACACTTCCAGAAATTACAATCACTTGAATTTATTAAAAACTCTATCTACTTTTTTTCAGATAAAGTCCCTCTAAGCATTGTAAATATGCTTCCAAAAGAACAACTCTTTTTCTTCGAAAATGCAACTCACTACAAAAAAAACTCATTAAGACCTACTGCATTTTGTGTTGGCTCTGTAGGTTTTGAGTTACTCTTGTTATTACAAGTAAAAGATATATATCTTTTAGGCCTTGACTTAGCTCTTGATCAAGATACAGGTCAAACACACTCTAATTCTCATGTTAAAGCTACTAGTATAGATCTAAAAGAGACGTCTCAAAACGACGATGTTTTAAACTACCATACAATTCTTGTTAAAGTTCAAGGCAACCATGCTGATACTATTTTAACGACTCAGCATTTTAATGAGTCCATTGATATGATAAACTATTTCATAAAACATATAAAAAAAGCTCAACAACGTGTAACAAACTTGAGCGATGGAGCGATGTTTAAAGATACTATGGCAAAAACATGTAATGATGTTCACTTTACAGAGAAACTCTCAACCCCTTTACAAAAAGAACAAATTATTTCAAACATTCAAAAAGCATCTATTAAAAATGCTTCGTCTGGTTTAACATCTTTAGAACTAAAATCTCTACAAAATAAACTCTCTTATGCTAATAATCTAAAAGAAATTTTATTAAATCACCTAGCATTAGATATCTCTTCAAAAAATGAGTACTTAAAAGAACTCCAAAAAATTTCTGCTGTAATATTAAAAGAAGAGAGTCTGAAAGAGTATGAACTCAATCGTATTTTAGAGGCCTATATTAGATACATTGTGCCTTATCTCTATGATTTTGTAGCTCAAGAAGCAACTATGCAACAAGATATGATGTGTGTAAGAAAATTATTTTTAGAACATATCGTCAAAATTATAGATTTTTATTGTGAAGCTTTATCTGAGGGTTAAATTTATTTTAGAAGAGTTAAAAAAAAGCCAAAGAGAAAACTCTTTGGCTTTTAACTAAAAAGAGCTTAGACTACTGAAGTAATCTAAGAACGTTTTGTTGAACAGCATTAGCTTGACTCATAGCATATGAACCAGACTGAGCTAAAATATTGTGTTTTGCAAAGTTTGCAGACTCAGCAGCAAAGTCAACATCACGGATGTTTGATTCAGCAGCCGCAACATTTACTTGAGTTACAGAGATATTTCTAACTACTGATTCTAGTGAGTTTTGCGCCGCACCGACACCAGCTCTAGCAGAATCTATCGCAGCAATACGAGTATCCATGTTACCCATAGCAGTTAATGCAGCAGCTTGAGTACTAACATCTTGCGCAGCTAAAACACCAGCATCTGCAATTGCAACAGCTTTTGTGTCAGTAGCTTGGTGACCGATATGAAAGTTAAAAGTAGCAGTAGTAAGTAATGCTTTACCATTAAAAACTGTACTTGTACGAATCTGATTAGACTCAGTAATTAACTCATTAACCTCTGTTTGAATGTGGCCACGAGATGCAGATGACTGCGTATCATTGGCAGACTGAACAGCAAGTACACGAATTCTTTGAGCGATATTACCCATCTCTTCCATAGCACCATCAGCTGTTTGAAGAAGTGCGATACCATCATTTGAATTACGGATAGCTTGTCCAAGACCTTGACTCTGTGCAGATAAAAGGTTTGCAATTGCAAGACCAGAAGCATCATCAGCAGCACGGTTAATTCTTAAACCAGAAGAGAGTGAGTTAAGACTTTTATCAAGTCCAACATTGTTTTTTGTAGCGTTCATGTGTGCATTCATTGCACCAATATTTGTGTTAATTCTAAATCCCATAATAAATCCTTTTTGGGTTAGAGCCTTTCGCTCTAGTTAATTTTTATCTTGGCTTCCTTGCCTTGATGTTAACTAAATCGACAGCTAAAAAAATAACTTTAGGAAATTTATAAATTCTTTTACTTTTTGCTATTTAAACTTTTTTTGCTACACTTCCAAAACCAAAATACAATTACTATACTATATATAGGGAAACCATTTGAACTTAATAATCGTCGAGTCACCGGCTAAAGCTAAGACTATAAAGAACTTTTTAGGCAAAGGATATGAGGTTATTGCCTCTAAGGGTCATATCCGTGACTTACCTAAATCTCGTTTCGGAATCACTGTAGATGAAGAGACTCACCATCTTGTGCCAACATATAGTGTTGCCAAAGAGAATGCGGCTACTGTTAAAGAGATTAAGACTCTTGCTAAAAAAGCAGATACTATCTATATCGCGACCGATGAGGATCGTGAGGGTGAAGCTATCGGTTGGCATATTGCCCATGCTATCAAAAAAGATCCTGAGGAACTACCTCGTATTGTTTTTCATGAGATTACAAAAGGTGCTATTAAACACGCACTCGAATCTGCTCGTAAGATAGATATGGACATGGTAAATGCGCAACAAGCACGTCGTATGCTTGACCGTGTTGTGGGTTATAAACTCTCTCCACTCTTAGCCTCTAAAATTCAAAAGGGCCTCTCAGGTGGTAGAGTTCAAAGTTCAACTCTCAAGCTTGTAGTTGATCGTGAGCGTGAGATAAAAGCATTTATCCCTGTTGAGTACTGGAGTATTGATACTGCATTTAAAAAAGATATTGAAGCGAATCTTATTACGCATAAAGGTGACAAACTCTCTAAAATGTCTATAGAGAACAAAGAGCAAGCCGATTCTATAACTGCAAGTGCTCAAGCAGATAACTATCTAATTTCTAAGATAGAGACAAAACAGAGAAAAAGCTCAACGCCTCCTCCATTTATGACTTCAACTCTGCAGCAGACTGCTTCAAGTAAGTTAGGTTTTACTCCTAAACGTACTATGATGGTAGCACAAGCGCTCTATGAGGGTGTAAAAACTCCTGATGGAACTTCGGGTGTTATTACCTATATGAGAACAGATTCACTCAACTTAGCATCTGAAGCAGTTGGTGCTGTTCGTGGCATAATCGAAAATAGATTTGGTGAGAAATATCTGCCAAAAGAGCCTAAGGTTTACACAAAAAAGAGTAAAGGTGCTCAAGAGGCTCACGAGGCTATTCGTCCTACTATGCTTCACTTTACACCAGAAGTTGCTCAAAGCTTTTTAAAAGCTGATGAGATTAAACTCTACCGTCTTATATATGAGCGTTTTATGGCTTGTCAGATGGAAGATGCAAGGTTTGAACAACAAAGCATTATCTTTAAAGGTGATGAAAACGAATTTAGAGCAAGTGGTAGAAAACTTATCTTTGATGGTTTTTATGCAGTAACGGGAACAGAAGATAAAGATAAACTTCTTCCTGCTTTAAAAGAGGGTGACAAAGCTGAGATTCAAACTATCAAACCTGAGCAACACTTCACAGAACCACCAGCTCGCTACTCTGAAGCGAGTCTAATTAAAAAGCTTGAATCTGAGGGTGTTGGACGTCCATCTACCTATGCGCCAACGATTGCAACTCTGAGTGGTCGTACTTATGTGACTATTGAGAAAAAACAGATTATTCCAACTGAGATGGCATTCACAGTTACAAAGATACTTGAAGAGAATTTTGCCAACATTGTCGACATCTCATTTACTGCAAACATGGAAGATAAGCTTGATGAAGTAAGTGAAGGCGATGTTGATTGGCAAAAACTTCTTTATGATTTCTACTTTCCATTTATGGAACAAATTGAAGCAGGAAAAGAGAACATAGTTTCTCTTAAACTTGCTAAACCACTAGGGCGTACTTGTCCTAAATGTGGAGAGCATGAACTGCTTCTACGTTCAGGTAGATTTGGTAACTTCATTGCTTGTAGTGGTTTTCCCAAATGTAAATACACTGAACAGTGTGATGAGGAAGGGAATGCAGTAGAAAAAAAAGAGGAGACTGCAGAAGAGAAGTGTGACAAATGTGGTAACGATATGATTGTGAAAAATGGTCGTAACGGTCAATTTTTAGCTTGTAGTAATTACCCAGATTGTAAAAACACGAAAAGTATCAATGTAGAAGAGAAGAGTTCTGAGACTCCTTGTCCAGACTGTGGCGGTACGATCAGTTTGAAAAACTCTCGTCGTGGTCCTTTTTGGGGCTGTAACAACTACCCTGAGTGTAAGTTTATCTCTAAGTTTGAACCAACAACTATTAAATGTAAAGAGAAAGGCTGTAAAGGTGTTGTAGCCCCTAGAACTTACAGAAACAAAGAAGTTTATGAGTGTGTGAAGTGTAAAGCTCGTACACCTCGTGAAGAAGAAAAAATAGAAGCAAAATAATGAAAATTGGCATTATTTCAGACACACACTCTAAAGTTGCACTTGCAAGTGAAGCTTTGGATATGTTGATAGAAAATGGTGCAGAGTTTATTATTCACGCTGGTGATATTGTAGAGACTGAAACCTTAGAGTTGTTAAAGAACTGTGGTAAAAAGTATGTAGCCGTTTATGGCAATAATGATGCTCATCTAGTTGCACATCATAACAAATACAACCTCGTTCAAGAACCTCACTATTTTAAACTTGCAGATACAAAGTTTAAACTGATGCATCTTCCCTACTATATGTCACCAGATGCAGAGATAGTAATCTTTGGTCATACACACACCTTTGAATCAGACTTTAAAAACGGTACTCTTTTTTTAAATCCTGGTGAAATTTGTGCTAGAAGTAAACCTTTATCAGAGTGTGCTATGCTCAATATCAAAGAGGATAAGTTCAAACTTACCTACTACTCAAAAGATAAAAATACTAGTACATACAATAAACAGAAGTTTTCCTATGAAAGAGAATCCCATGAATGAAAAAATATTTTTATGTTCTATCTGTAATATAAACAGTGGAACCTGTAAAGAGGACTGTAAATTCTGTTCTCAAAGCGTTAGGTATAAAGCAGATATAGAACGCTACAAACAAAAACCCATAGAAGAGATTACAAAAGAGGCTATAACTGCCAGAGACAATGGGGCTTTAGGTTTCTGTCTAGTAACAGCAGACAAAGGTCTTAATGAGAAAACTTTAGCCTTTGTTTGCAGTGTTGCCAAAGCTGTAACAGAGGTGGCTCCTGAGTTACGTTTAATCGCCTGTAACGGAACGGCAAGCTTAGAGCAACTTCTAGTTTTAAAAAAGGCTGGCATTAAAGCCTATAATCATAACCTTGAGACATCTGAAAACTTTTACAAAGAGATATGTACCACTCATCCATGGTCCGAGCGATATGAGACGTGTCAAAATGTAAACAGAGCAGGTATGGTTCTAATCACTGGTGGTATTTTTGGTCTTGGTGAAACGCAGGAAGATAGAGTCTCAATGCTACAATCACTAGAGTCTTTAAACCCCTCATCAGTGCCTATCAATTTTTACCACCATAATGAAGCGCTCGAACTAGATCCAAACTCTCTCTCAATTGATGAGGCTTTAGCCCTTATCAAACTTACTCGCGAGATGATTCCAAATGCACAGAGAATTATGGTTGCTGGTGGAAGAGAGCTGATGTTTGGTGATAGACAAAATGAAATTTTTGAAAATGGTGCGAACTCTATTGTTATAGGAAATTATCTAACAACAAGTGGTCGGTCTATGAATAAAGACTTAGATATGCTACAATCTCTGAATCTAGAAGTCGCTAAAACTGTAGAATAAAAGGAGGAGCTTATGAGTGATAACATCGTACTAATTATTACAATATCACTCATAATTATGTTCTCTCCATTTTTTGCAAAGGTCTTTAAACTCCCAACTACACCTATAGAAATCATCTTTGGTTCTATCCTTGGCTATATTGGTTTTATACACAGTGAACACCTTTTTGACATAGTTGCTGAACTTGGATTTTTATATCTTATGTTTATCGCCGGAACAGAGATTAATCTCAAAAATGTTCTCAAAACACCCGCATCACTTATGAAAAAAGTCATATTTTATCTTGTAATTCTCTACGCCTTTGCTATCGCTTTTTCAATCTATTTTGATCTAGGTAAGATATTTATGGTACTTCTTCCTCTCATCTCTGTCGGACTTGTTGCCTCTCTTTCAAAAGAGTATGGTAAAACACCGTGGCTTGAGTTGTCTATGACAGCAGGGGGAATTGGGGAAGTTGTGAGTATCGGAATTATCACAATTACTGCTGCTGCTCTTCAATCTGGTTTTGGTATAGATCTCTTTAAGTCAATCATGGCACTTATCATCTTCTTAATCTTCATGTTTATCGTCTTTCGTGCAATGCAGCTACTTTTTTGGTGGTTTCCAAAGGTTTCAACTGCACTTATGCCTCATGAAGACAACAAAGAACAAGATATAAGACTCTCAATGGGAATCTTTTTTCTTCTTGTTGGTGCTATGCTTTACTTACACCTCGAACTTGCCTTTGGTGCATTCTTAGCAGGGATATTTATCCCTACATTTTTTCAGCATAAGCATGAACTTCCAGAGAAACTTGCATCGTATGGTTTTGGATTTTTAATACCTATCTTCTTTATTCACATTGGAAGCTCCTTCAACCTTGAGGCACTAGGTATGGATGGGCTTATCACTAAAGCGCTTATTATCGCTGTTGTCATGATTATAATGAGAGTTCTCTCATCTCTTGTATTTATAAAAGAGCTCGGTTTTACAGATGCAATCCTTATGGGACTCTCCCACTCTATGCCTCTAACCCTCCTTATTGCGATGGCGACACTTGCTTTTAGTGCGAACTCTATAGACCAACTTCACTACTATGCATTTATCTTAGCTGCTCTCTTTCAAGTTATTAGTGTTATGATTATAATCAAGGTAATCAATAATAAAAAGGCGAAGGAGTTGGCATAATGAGTCGTTCAGTTTTACTTCAACTCGCCCGTGACTCAATTCAAGAGGTACTTGAAGCCCATAATTCCATTGACAAAGCCGCACTTCTAGAAGAACACCCTCTACTCAAACAGAACATTCCAACAACTGTAAATATCTATATAGAGAATGAATTAAGGGGGCATTGGGAATCTACTCAACCTCAACATTCACTCCTGCAAGAGATTATTCTCAATGCAAAAAAAGCTGCCTTTGAAGATGCAAACTTCTTACCTCTCTCAACCTCAGAGTATTTTCATGTTGAAATTGAGATAATACTTCAAACCGCAGATGGCATTATTAGTGAAAAAGACCCTGCCATACTTCAATAACTTTATAGTATACTCTTTTCTATGTATTATGTAATAAAAAAGAATCTTGGCAATCCAACTTCATGTTTTATAGGGTTTGCTGTACCAAAATATATAGCTACTAAAGACAGTGACAATTTTATTTTTGAATTTAAAAAAGATGGAAAAGTCACTAGAAAATGGGTCAAAAAAGAGGAGATAATTCTTCTTACTGATGAAAAAGAGTTTTTTCTTAAAACGATGAATCAGTTTCAAGAGGTTGAAGCGACTCAGCAAAAACTCATCGATGATGCGCAAGCAAAACTTGAGCAAACGATGGTAGATTTTACAGAAAATGTAAACGCAGAGATAGATGCGTTTGAAGAGATACGAGACTCTAGCGATGTTCCCTGTATCTTAAAAGATTTATAGGCTCTTAGCCTAACTTTTCTGGAAACTTCATCATAAACTTTTGTAGTTTTGGTGCTATTACAACTTGACAGTAACCCTCAGAGGAGTGTCCACTGTAGTAGTTTTGATGATAGGCTTCAGCAGGATACACCTCCGGTAGTTCACTCACTTGAGTAACAATTTTATCCTCAAATTCGGCTTGATGCTCCTCTATAGACTCAGCAATAAGAGTCTTCTCTTGCTCATTTTGACAATAGATAACTGAGCGATACTGTGTCCCTCTATCGGCACCTTGTGCATTTAAGGTTGTAGGATTATGCACTACAAAAAAGATAGCTAAGAGCTCTTTTAATGTAATCACCTCATCATCATATGTTATATCTACAATCTCTGCATGACCACTTACACCGGTACAAACACTCTCATACGAAGGGTTAGGTCTCAAACCTCCCGCATATCCACTCGTCGCAGAATCTACCCCTTTTACATTATTATAGACTGCCTCTATACACCAAAAACATCCACCACCAAGTACTAATCTTTTTTTCATTATTGACCCTATCTTTTTATTATGTCCAATTATTACACAATACTCTTGTAAAAATTCATTATAAATTCTTTATATTTGAAAATTAAGTATGAACACAAAATAAAACCTTTATAATAAAATATTATAAGGAGATGTATGCGAATCTTATCCCCCTTTTCCATAGCACTTATTTTAGGCTTAACGCTTACTAGCATACCCCTATTAAATGCAGAAACAATCAACATCAAAATCCCTGACGTTCCAGAAGTTCCCAAGGTTGAAGCTGTAGTTCCTACAGTAAATGTGACTTCAAGTGCCTCATCAAAAACAAATGCTCAAATCATAGAAGAAGCAACACGTAAAAAGGAGGTTATTTTCAGTGATCATGTTGCACCAGAAATGGTTGAGATACAAGATGCTCCTGAGAAAGTAATCGAAGTTGGAGATATAGATAACGGAAGAGTTCCAGCCTATCTTCATGCAGCTTTTATGAGTGTCAAAGATGTTGTAAAAACACTTGAATCTGCTGGTTTTACGATTCTTGCGAAGCATAAGGTAGATAAAAAAGCAAATGCCACTTCTATAATTTTTACAAATGCTGTCTTACAAAAAGCAGCTTCAAAAAATTTACGAGGTTTTGCAGCAGCACTTCGCATAACAGTAGATAAAAAAAACAAGCTTTTAAATATCTCAAATCCAATATATATGCAAAGAGCCTTTATGCAAGATGAGTATGACTCTCTCTTAGCTGAGAAGACCCTCGCTACTCTACGTAATGCTTTTAAAGGTTTAAAAAACTCAGATGAAGTTATAAAGTTTCGTGTTTTAGAGCGTTTTCAATTTATGGAAGGGATGCCTAGATATGCAGATATGCAAGTTATAAAAAAAGCTCCAAACGTAGCCCTTTTAGAGAGTGCAAAAAAGTCTAAAAAAATTGTTTATGAGCAAAAACTAGAGAATGGTGCTGTCGTTATCGGTGTAAAACTTGGTAAGCGTACAAGTAAGTTTATAAAAAAGACCGGCTATCAAAACTCAGGTCTCTTACCGTATCCTGTGCTTATAGAGAATGGTGAAGCTAAAATCTTAGACCCAAAATACTATATAGCAGTAATGTACCCAATGCTCAAGATGTCGCAGTTTATGAAAATTGCAACTGTTCCTGGTGCAATCAGCAAAGATGTAGATAAAATATTTCGCAAATAATCTATCTTCTTAAAAGCGCCTCATACATCTTTTGCATCAGAGGAGTCTCTACACTCTCCTCTTTAGCAATATAACCACTCAAACTCTCTAATTCAACTCTTTTTCTGTTTTTAAAATCCAAGTACATTGATGTTGATGAATCATAAGGAACCTTCCTCGCTGTCTCTAAAGATTTAGAAATCTCACCATCAATATCTATTCCCTTCACTTTCGCAACAGAGGCAATCTCCTCTAAAAGCGTTTTTGCTTCATCAAGATAGTGTTCATACACATAACCGATACTCCTATCATAGTAAGAAGTGAGTGTTGCAAAGGCAGATATAAAGATATACTTCTTCCAGATAGCTGTTTGAATATCTACTGGCGTTTTAAAACGCAACTGAGCTTTTTCAAACAGCGCTGCTAAAGTTTCAGTAGCCTCTTTCTCTCCACCAAAAATGGCAGCAAAGACTCTCCCTATTTTACGGATTACTCCAGCTTTTTCTATATGTGAGAGTATATAAACGCAGCCATCAAGGACTTTTGAGCTACAGATTCTTCTCAATACATCTCCATTGGAGACGCCATTTGAAAAACTCAGCACTACTGTGTTCTCATCAATATGCGATTTGATATGCTCGTATGCATCGACTAAATCATAGCTCTTCACACAAAAAATTACTACATTAAAAGAGCCATCAAAATAACCATCTAACTCTTCTAGCTCTCTAGCATCTAAATGAATATCTTGGCAACTCTCATCTTCTTCAATCTTTATACCCTCTTTTTGGATAGCTCTTAAATGTTCTCCTCTTGCAAAACCGATAACATCAATACCCGCTTTTGCAAAGTTTGCCGCGATATATCCACCAACGCCACCAAGACCAATTACAGCTACTCTCTGCCCAATAATGTTTATAACTTCGTTTGGATACATTCTCATCACCACCTTTGGTATAATTATACCCATAAAGGAGATTTATGCCACGCATCGACAGTGAAAAGTTTTACAGTTCTGCTATTGAGATGTATGGTACTTCTGCCAAAGGTGTCAACTGGGCTTCAAAAGAGAATCAGGAGCTGCGTTTTGATGCCATCTTAGAACTTCTTCCTAAAAAGCTTTCAGAGTATCTCATAGTAGATGCAGGATGTGGATTTGGTGACCTCTACTCCTATATGTATAAAAGAAAAAGAACTCCTCAAAAATACCTCGGGATTGACTCTCATATTGATATGTATTCAATTGCATCTGAAAATACAGGATGTGAAATAGTTATAGCTGAAATTTGCAAAGATGAGATTCCAAAGGCAGACTATTATGTTTGTAGTGGAGCTTTAAATGTTTTAACAAAGTTTGAAACACATCAGTTTATCCACAACTGTTATAAATCTTCAAAGCATGGGTTCATCTTTAATATACTCTATGGGGAAAAAGAGAGTGAAACATATAACTACCTTACAAGAGATGAGATAGAGAGTATCGCAAAAGAGTTAAAGGTGAATGAAACACTTTTTAAAGATGGCTATCTCAAGGGTGACATGACGATAGGATTTTTTAAATAATGTGTGCAGTCTTTGGGATTTTAGGAGAGTATGATGAGACAAAAGCAAAAGAGGCACTCTCACGTTTAACGCATAGAGGGCCAGACTACTGTGGCGTTGTACAAACGAATAGTCTCTTTTTTGCTCATCAGCGTTTAAGTATTCAAGACACGCACCCTCGCTCGCATCAACCACTACGTCACAAAAATATACTTCTCTCCTTTAACGGTGAGATATATAACTTTCAAGAGCTAAAAGAGGAGTTGTGTTTTGAATTCCAAACGCAGAGTGATAGTGAGGTCATAATCGCTGCTTATCTCAAATGGGGTGTCGATTTTGTACAACATCTTCGTGGAATGTTTGCTATCGCACTTTTAGATGGTGACTCTCTCTACCTCTTTCGTGACAGACTTGGGAAAAAACCTCTTTTTTTTATGCACCCCAAGGGCACTTCCTCGCTATCGCTCACGGCGCAGTCTTCATTTATTTTTGCTTCTGAGATAAAAGCACTCACTCCATTTTTAAATAAAACGCAGATGAATGATGATGCACTTATGAGTTATTTGTCATTTTTAGCGCCGACACCCCCACACACTTTTTACGAGGGTATCCATAAATTAGCTGCTGGAGAGTTTTTAACTTATAAAAATTCCAAAGTAGAGATAAAAAGATACTTTGACCTTTTAGATGCAAAACCAAATATCATTACAGAAAGAGATGAGTCCATCTACTCTCTTGAAAAAATATTAGACGAATCGATATCAATGCGCCTCAACGCAGATGTTCCAATGGCATCACTGCTCTCAGGTGGTATAGATAGCGCCACTATCAATGCTTATGCTCTTAAAAATGGAGTAACACTCGATACTTATACTTTAGGCTATAAAGAGTTTGCAAAATATGATGAGAGGGAAAATGCAAGAGAGAGTGCAGCATTTTTAGGTCTTAACAACAGAGAAGTTATTATCTCTCAAGAAGATTTTATAAATGCAAGCGATAGTGTTTTTGATGCTATGGATGAACCACTCAATGACCCTGCTGCAATTCCTCTTTATCTCCTCTTTGATAAGATAAAAGAGGATGGCTACAGAGTAGTTATGAGTGGTGAGGGGAGTGATGAGCTCTTTTTAGGCTATAGACAATACTTTGAATATCTCGATATTGAAGGCGCTTCAAACTTAGCGCATAAAAATTGGCTCAAAAAATACTTTCGTGCTAACTTCTCAATGAACCGTGAATGGGAGTGGTATAAACGTATCTTTGATGAGACCCTCCTCTTTAGAACATCTGGTGATAAGTTTACAGACCTGCAAAAAAATAAGCTGATGCGAAGAAATGTTAAAGATAATGAGTCACTCAAATATCTCAAGCCATATAGAGAGAGATTTGAGAGTTCCGCTCACAGTGATGAGAGTATCTGGTACAGCTATATCGATTTAAATCTTTTTCAAGCAGAACATTTTTTGACAAAGCTTGACCGTGTAAGTATGGCTCACTCTATAGAATCACGCACACCTTTTTTAGACCACACACTTGCTAGTGCAGTTTTTTCTATCTCACCTCAGCTCAGATATGAAGATGGCATCACAAAATCACTTCTCAAGGATATAATGAAGTCTACGCTTGATACAAAGATGTTAAAACGTAAGAAAAAGGGCTTTTCTAACCCATATACGGAGTATCTCGTTCATTCGAAGAGAATAGATATTATCACAAAAGTGAACGAGCAGACCGGAATGTTTAAAAGAAAAGAGCTGGCAGAGTATATAAATACCGCTTCAAAAGGAAGTTTTAAACAGCATGTTTGGGGTCTTTATGTTCTATCTTGTTGGATAGAAAAAAATCTTCTATAACTTTTTATTATTTTTCTCTCTTAAGTGTAACTTTTCTAAACACTTTTTAAAAGAGAGACTTTCATAAAATATAACAACACCAATATTAAATTTTAGTGATTTTTTTAAGATAATAATTTTTACCATTCCAAATTTAGGGCTTGTAAGTATATTTATCACAAAAATTTGATAAATTAAATAGCTATTAACATAATACTAGATTATGTTAAATAAAAGATTTTCATTTTAATCAATTTTACTAATCTATATTCTTAAGTTTCGCCCAAGATGACAAGATGTAACATTTTGGTAAGTTTGATTTTTGAGGAGAAATTATGGAAATGAATCGTAGAGACGCCATGAAGATGGGTGTATTAGGTGTAGCTGCAGTTGCTGCAACAGGTATGACTGGATGTACAGGAGCAGAGGCTAAACCTGCTGCAGGTGCAGTTGCTTCTAAGATGCTTGGCAAGCATAAAGTTGTAGTCATTGGTGGTGGTTTCGGTGGTCTTACAGTCGCTAATAACCTCATGAAAAAGAATAAAGATTTAGACCTTTTAGTAATAGAGAAAAATGATACATTTATGTCATGTCCTGTTTCTAACACTTATTTAGGTAAGTTAGAGGGAATGAACTTAGGTACATTTGTATTTGATTATGCGCAACCAGTTGAAAAGCATGGTTATAAAATGTGTAAATCGGAAGTTGTTGCGATAGACCGTGCTTCTAAAACTATCACTACTTCAAAAGGTGTTATTGGTTACGACATTCTTGTGCTCTCTCCAGGTATTGCATATGATTATGAAGGTCAATTCCCAACTTGGTCTAAAGATAAAATTGCTCAAGTAGCTCGTACAGCTCCTGCTGCACTTATACCTGGTTCTGAGCACGTTGCACTAGAGCGTCAACTCTCCAATATGGATGACGGTGATGTTGTTATCACTGTGCCAAACGGTAAGTTCCGTTGTCCACCAGCTCCATTTGAGAGAGCTTCTATGATTGCAGCTTATATGGATAAAGAAGATATTCAAGGCAAAGTAATTGTTCTCAATCCGGGTGCTAAATTTGCTAAGTTTGGTGCATTTATGGAGTCTTGGAAAGATTTATATGCTGATAGAATTGTCTATATGCCTAATTGTAAAATTGATGATGTTGATGTTGTAGGGAAATCTATCTCTTTTACTCAAAAAACTCCAACTGGTAAAAAAGATGAAGATGGTTTTGACATCATGAAAGCTGAGAAAAAATCTCACAAATATGAAGTGCTCAACCTGATGCCAAACAATAAGGCAAATCCTGTTGTTGAGATGGCTGGACTAAAGACTACAAGCGATGCATTCCATAAAGTGCTTATGAACGGTTGTTCTTTCCAAACTGCTACAGATAATGATGTCTACGCAGTTGGTGATGTTGTTGGTCACGGTATTCCACCAAGTGGTCAAACTGCAGTATGGGCTGGTAAACAGTGTGCTGCAGAGATCACTGCTCGTTTAGCTGGTAAGACTCATGAGCTTCCAGTAAAATCTAAAACAGTTAAAGCTGGTAACGTCTGTTACTCAATGGTGAGTGACAACCCAGAAGAGGGGATTATGGTTACACATGACTTCTCATGGACAGGTACAGTTATCAAGGGGAAAGGTCATGTTCCTAAAGCTGCTTCTGGCAAATTCCGCTCAGGTGGTACAGCTAAAGCACTTCGTGACTGGTACTCAGGTATTATGGGTGACCTTTTTAGTTAGGTTCTTACATTTAAAAGAGGTATCCCCTCTTTTAAATACTACTTCAGAACTATCTATAGTTTTAAAGTAGTATTTATACATCCAAGCAAGAAGGAATATTTATGGATAGAAGAAATTTTTTAAAAATAGCAGGTGTAAGCGGTGCTGTTATAGCTGTTTCACCCTCGAGTATTACAGGTCAACTACGGGCAAGTGATGGAACACTTTTTCAAGCTTATGAGAGAGTACAGTTAGTAGATGCTGTTGGAAAAGCCTTAAGTGTAGCTAGTTTAAAAGCTGAAACTAACTATGTATTTAACTATCCATTTGTTGGAACTCCCTCTATTCTTTTAGATTTAGGAGAAGAGACTGCAAAAGATGTAACTCTAACATCAGAAGATGGTGAAGAGTATATATGGATGGGTGGTGTAGGTGCTAAAAGAAGTATAGTTGCTTACTCAGCTATATGTTCGCATCAGTTAGCTCACCCTACTCCAGAGGATAGTTTTCTACAGTACCTTCCTCGTGGTGGGAAAACGATGGCATGTGAAGAGAGTGGTGTAATGGTATGTTCATCTCACTTATCTGCATTTGATACAAAGCAGGGTTGTAAACAGATTGCTGGTCCTGCTGAACAAGCACTCGCTGCAATCATTATAGAGATAGCTGAAGATGATACTCTGTGGGCCTCTGCAGTTCTTGGTCCTGATAAATTTCACGAATACTTTAAACGTTATAAACCAGAGATGAAAAAATACTATGATGGTAAGAGAAAAGCGAAAAAACGTGTTAAAGATACTGCTCTTACTGTAACTCTAAAAGAGTATACTAAAGAAATCATTCAATACTAAGGAAACAAGATATGAAACTAATATATACACTCTTAATTACTGCTCTTCTTTCATCATCACTATCTGCTGGTGATAAAACGGAACAATCAAGATTGGCATCCGATATGCGAACGATGTTGAGTGCTGTTGTAGATATGCAAAGAGCCGGTTTTTATAATAATAAATCTGGTGTAAAAGATTCTGCAAAAAGATTAATTACGGGACTTGATTCACTCATAAAAACAGATGCAACAAAGTATCTTCCAGATGATCAGATAAATGCAGGAAAATTTGCTAAAAAAAGAGCTAAAATGATAAAAATGTATGCAACTGACTTAATTGAATCAATCGATCATAATGAGTTTGATGAAGCGATTGAAGATTACTCTCAGATACTTAGACAGTGTACATCTTGTCACTCACGTATTAGACATAGAACTTGGAAATAAACTAAAGCTCAACATTATTTGGCTACTCTTTCTCTTATGAAAGAGAAACACTACTCCTACCTTCTTATTTTAGCAATGTTGCTTTGGGGTGGGGGATGGACTGCTTTAAAAATACTCACTTATGATTTACCAATGGAGGTGATAATCTTCTGGCGATTTTTTCTTATGAGTATCTCATTTATACCAATCCTTTACTTTTTAAAAACACCCATTACTCTTAATAGAAGTAATCTAAAGTATATTGCGGGAAGTTCTCTCTTAAATATCGCCTTTATGGTCTCTTCCTTTTTAGGTGTTAAGTATGGTTTAGCTGGAGCTGGAAGTGTTATAATTACTACACTGAGTCCTGTTATGACCTTCTTTTTAGTGGCTATTATTTTTAGAAAAAATCTCTTAAAAGTACAGTATTTAGGCTTAAGCCTTGGATTAATTGGCGGTGTGATTTTACTCCAACTCAATGATATAGAGCTCTTTTTTAATGGTTCTAATATATACTTCTTACTCTGTGCGCTTATCTGGGCTGGTGTCACTATACTCTCTCAGCACTCGCAAAAGCATATACATCCCGTTCACTATAGTTTTTTTATCTCCCTTGTTGCAACTCTTGCTACATTTATATACGCTTATGATTCTAAGCTTAGTAGTGTCTTCTCGCAAGGATGGAAATTTTGGACTGCTATGATTTACTTGGCAGTTCTAGGTCAAACAGTTGCTACAACCATATTTTTTATGGCCTCCGGAGTTCTTGGTAGTCAAAAGACAAGCTCTTTTATGTTTTTGGTGCCTCTTTTTGCTCTGCTGAGTGCTTGGATAGTTTTAGATGAACCTATTCAAGCCCATATTATCATTGGTGGTACTATTAGCATCCTTGCTATTTTATTTGTTAATAAAAAGATAAAATGACGGAAAAACTACCTTCTTTAATGTATTTTTAACATCAAAAATAGTAATATTTTATATAATAATTGATTATCTGAAAGGTTCACTATGAAAAAAGTACTTATATTAGGTGGTGGTTTTGCCGGCGTAGAAGCTGCAATATATTTGCGTAAAGAGAAGTATGCTGTTACTCTCATTACAGATAGAGACTATTTTTACATATACCCTACTTCTATCTGGGTACCTACAGGTGAAAGTTCATTTGAGGATGTCTGTGTAGATATGAAAGCACTACAGGATGCTCATGGATTTGAACTTATTGTAGACTCTGTTGAGAGTATATCTGCAAAAAAAGGCGAAGTAGTACTTCAAAGTGGAGCAGTTCAAAACGATTATGACCACTTAGTTATTGCTATGGGTGCTTCAAAAATGAAACAAAAAGGCATTGAAAACACGCTCTCAATATGTGGTGCACCTGAGCAGTCTATCGCCTTAAAACATAAGGTGGATAAAATCGTTGCCATGGGCAAAGGGAAAATCTGTTTTGGTTTTGGTGGTAATCCAAACGACTCTTCAGCAGTTCGTGGTGGTCCTGGCTTTGAGCTCCTTTTTAATGTGCACAATCTTCTCAAGAAAAAAGATATTCGAGATAACTATGAGCTGACATTTTTTGCACCTATGGCTGAGCCTGGTAAACGAATGGGGCCTCAAGCACTCAATATGATGGATAAGATGTTTGGAATGTTAAATATCAAGCAGCACTTTGGCAAAAAAATTAAAATGTTTGAGAATGATGGTATTATTTTTGAAGATGATTCTAAATTAGATTCAGACTTTACTATGTTTATTCCCGCTGGTGATGGGCATGATGTTATCAAAAAATCTGATCTACCACTCAATGAAGCTGGATTTATCAAAATAGATGATCACTGTGAAGTGAAGTTTTCAGATGTAGATACATTTTGTGATGCTGAAGATATGAGTAGACCTCATAATATCTATGCTATTGGTGATGTTGCCGCTCTTGAGGGCTATGATTGGAGAGCTAAACAGGGGCATATCGCAGAGGTGATGGCAAAAAATATAGCCCACAATATAAAAGAGAGAGATAGTAATGGAGAGTCGTTTTTAGGCTACCACGAGCATCTTAATATACTCTGTGTAATGGATACTGGAAATGGAGCTGCGTTTGTTTATAGAGATGATAAACGTGCATTTATGATACCTATGCCGATTATCGGACACTGGCTTAAAAAAGGTTGGGGACTCTATTGTCGTTACTCTAAACTTGGTAAGTTTCCAAGAATACCGGGGATGTAATTCCCTAGTGCTCTGAGTTCTCTTTCTCTTTACGTTTCTGTTTCATCTTACGTTTTGCAAGTTCACGCATATCCTCAGTCGTATCACTCTCATCCATAATTTCAACACCAAGAATAGTTTCAACACAATCTTCTAAGGTTAATATACCCTCTGTTTGGTCATAATTATCCATAACTAAAAACATATGGTCTTTTTTCTTTATTAAAAGATCAAGTGCCTTAGATACTGGTATATTTTCATTAATAGAAAATATCTCTTTTTTGATAGAGCCTACCGATACGCTATCATCTTTAAGTGCTTGTTTAAATATCTTCTTAGTCAGGACTAAACCTGTAACATCCTCTATACTTCCACTATGAACAGGAATACGAGAAAATTTAAATATAGCAGGCTGACTCTCGATAACCTCTTTGACTGTCATGTTTTCATCCATAGCAAAGACGACACTTCTTGGAGTGAGTACTTCACTCACTTTAATGTTATCAAGATTTAAAATGTTCTCAATTACATCTGACTCTTTTTCATCAATAACACCCTCATCTTCACTCATTAACATACTCTCTAGAAGTTCTTCTTTCGTAAGAGAGTTAGAGTCACCCTTCCCTTGTGATATCTTATCTGTAACAAAAAGTGTAGTTAATATTATAGGGTATGTTAACCATATAAAAATTCTAATAACATGTGCTGACATAGGAGCTAACTCTTTCCAATACACTGCACCGATAGTCTTAGGAATAATTTCAGATAAAAAAAGTATAGCAAAAGTCATAACCATAGAGATAATCACAACAGCATCATTACCAAAGAGAATGGCTGCCTGAGCACCAACTGCTGC
>JGI24724J26744_10000518_pt1 | contig 28208 bp, 26 predicted proteins | sample Cruoilmetagenom7_FD_26744 | JGI IMG/M metagenome (IMG submission 26744) | reverse complement strand
GTCTATTACCCGCACCATGTCGGTGCGGTCGGGGGACTGGTTGGCATGATTGGCGGGCTTGGTGGGTTCTTCCTGCCGATCTCGTTTGGGGTCCTGCTTGACTATACAGGTGTTTGGACAGCCCCCTTCATGCTGCTCTTCGTGATCGTCGCGATTTCCACCGTTTGGATGCATGTCGCCATCGGCCGGATGGAGCGCCGCAAACATCCTCAGCTCGCCGATGAGCGCTGGCTATCAGATGTGCCGGATAAGCCTATCGCCAAACCCGATTCTGATTTGCCGCTGGCGCCTGCCGCGACGCATCCCGCAACCTGAAACATATCTGCCGAGAGGAGTACTTCCATGGCAAACTCGACCCAAGCTAAGAGCCATATTCTGGTGGACTGGCGCCCTGAAGAAGGCGATTTCTGGCAGAGCGGCGGTAAAAAAGTCGCCAGCCGGAATCTCTGGATCTCCATTCCTGCTTTGCTGCTGGCCTTTGCGGTCTGGATGGTCTGGTCGGTCGTCGTCGCGAAGATGCCCACGATCGGGTTCGAGTTTACGGTCGATCAGCGCTTCTGGCTGGCCGCCCTACCCGGCCTGTCCGGTGCGACACTGAGAATTTTCTATAGCTTCATGATACCGATCTTCGGCGGTCGACTGTGGACAACAATCTCGACGGCGTCGCTACTGGTCCCGGCGCTGGGAATCGGGTTTGCCATTCAAAACCCTGAAACGTCCTATACAGTCTTCATGTTGCTTGCGCTTGCATGTGGCTTTGGCGGCGGGAACTTCGCCTCTTCAATGGCGAATATCGCCTACTTCTACCCGAAAAAAGAAAAAGGCAACGCGCTTGCACTCAATGCCGGCCTTGGAAATCTCGGGGTTAGCGTGATGCAGTTCCTGGTGCCGCTTGTGATTACAATCGGTGTCTTCGGGGCGATTGGCGGGGAACCACAGCAACTGGATGACGGGTCTCAACTCTGGCTCCAGAATGCCGGCTTCGTCTGGGTGCCGTTCATTGTCATCTCGACGCTGGCGGCCTGGTTCGGAATGAATGACATCGCTGCTGCCAAGGCGTCCCTTGGTGACCAGATGTCGATCCTGAAGCGCACTCATAACTGGATTATGTGTGTTCTCTACACGGGCACGTTTGGGAGTTTCATCGGTTATGCTGCGGGGTTCCCGCTGCTTATCAAAACTCAGTTCCCTGAAGTGAATGCACTTACCTTTGCTTTTCTGGGGCCGCTTGTCGGGGCGCTGTCNCGCGCAGGCACAGGCTGGGTTTCGGACAAATGGGGCGGTGGCCGCGTTACATTCTGGACCTTCCTCGGAATGATCGTTGCGGTTTGGGGCGTCCTGCAATTCCTGCCCTCGGAAGGTGACGGCGGGAACTTCTGGGGCTTCTTTGCCTGTTTCATGGCGCTCTTCTTCCTCACCGGCGTCGGCAATGCATCGACTTTCCAGATGATCCCTTCAATCATGCGCAAGGAGATCGCCCGGTTGATGCCGACGCTTGGAGACGCCGAGCAGTTGAAAACAGCCGAGCGGGAAAGCGCAGCGATCATCGCTTTCACGAGCGCAATCGCCGCCTATGGCGCCTTCTTCATTCCCAAGGCCTACGGAACCTCAATCTCGATGACTGGCGCCCCACATGGCGCGCTCTGGGGCTTCCTCGGCTTCTATGTGCTCTGCCTGGCGCTGACATTCCTCGTCTACTCGCGGCCCGGCGGCATGCTCTTCGATATTGAACGTGGCCGTCAGCCAGACGCCTCCAAAACAATTGCCGCTCAGAAAGGATAAGCTCCCATGAGCCATACACTTGACCGACTAACTTTCTTCCGGCGGCAAACAGAAACGTTTTCCGGTAAACACGGCGTCCTCAACGATGANGATCGCACNTGGGAAGAAGCCTACCGTAACCGCTGGCGTCACGACAAAATCGTGCGCTCGACGCATGGCGTGAATTGCACGGGGTCGTGTTCGTGGAAGATCTATGTGAAAGGCGGGATCGTTACCTGGGAAACCCAGCAGACTGACTATCCGCGCACCCGCGATGACCTTCCCAATCACGAGCCAAGGGGCTGTTCGCGCGGTGCCAGCTATAGCTGGTACCTCTACTCGGCCAACCGGGTGAAGTATCCGCTGGTGCGAGGACGTTTGCTTCGCGCATGGCGTGAAGCGCGCAAACTCATGGACCCGGTCGCAGCATGGAAATCGATCCAGGACGATCCGGACAAGCGTTCGAACTATGTTGAAAAACGCGGCTTGGGCGGGTTTGTTCGTGCACGGTGGGACGAGGTCAATGAGATTATTGCCGCCGCCAATGCGCACACGGTGAAAAAGTGGGGCCCGGACCGGGTGTTTGGTTTCTCCCCGATCCCAGCCATGTCGATGGTTTCTTACGCAGCAGGTGCCAGATACCTGCAGCTGATTGGCGGCGTCACGGGTTCTTTCTATGACTGGTATTGCGATCTTCCGCCCGCCAGCCCTCAAACCTGGGGCGAGCAGACGGACGTTGCCGAGAGCGCCGACTGGTACAATTCAGGATTCCTGATCCTTTGGGGGTCCAACGTTCCTCAAACCCGGACGCCGGATGCGCACTTCTATACCGAGGCGCGTTACAAAGGCGTCAAATCCGTCGTGATTTGCCCGGATTACTCAGAAGCTTCGAAATTCTCCGACGTCTGGCTTGCTGCCAAACAAGGCACCGATGCGGCGCTCGGAATGGCGTTCGGGCACGTCATTCTGAAAGAGTATCATCTTGACCGACAGGTGCCGTATTTCCGCGACTATATTCGCAAATATACCGACCTTCCGCTATTGGTGCGGCTGGTCCCGCAAGAAGACGGGTTCGTACCTGAACGCCTTCTTCGCGCGGCCGATTTCGACAAGGCGCTTGGAGAAGACGCCAATCCCGATTGGAAAACAGTTGGGATCGACGCCAAGACTGGAAAAGTCGTCGTTCCGAACGGTTCGATCGGGTTCCGTTGGGGCGATAAAGGCAAGTGGAATCTTGAAGAGCGTGAGAGTGGCGGTGACGACACTGAGCTGCGTCTTGGTCTCATGGGCGATGAAGATGACGTCGCAAAAGTCCGCTTCCCATACTTTGCCAACACAGCGTCAAACGGCTTTGCATCAACCGATCACCCGGATGTCCTGACCCGGAACATTCCGGTCAAGAAAATGAAACTGGCTGACGGTTCTGAAACATTGGTCGCCTGTGTCTATGATCTGTTGCTGGCAAATTACGGCGTCGATCAAGGCCTCGGCGGCGACCACCTGGCGAAGGGTTTTGACGATCCTGAACCGTATACCCCGGCCTGGGCGGAGGCGATCACGTCCGTCCCGCGTGATCAGATTATCGCGACCGCGCGCGGGTTTGCGACCAATGCTGAGAAGACCAACGGGAAATCGATGGTCATTATCGGTGCGGGAATGAACCACTGGTATCACATGGACATGAATTACCGCGCGGTGATGAACATGCTCATCATGTGCGGTTGTATCGGACAGTCCGGCGGTGGCTGGTCNCACTATGTCGGCCAGGAAAAGCTGCGGCCGCAAACCGGGTGGGCACCGCTCGCCTTTGGCCTGGATTGGGTGCGCCCACCACGTCAGCAAAACTCAACCTCGTTCTTCTACGCGCATACCGATCAATGGCGCTACGAGACAGTTCCGGTCTCTGAAATCCTGTCGCCAACGGCTGAAACCGGCGACTGGGCGGGTAGCTTTATCGATTATAATGCGAAGGCTGAAAGGATGGGTTGGCTGCCCTCTGCACCCGCATTGAAAACCAACCCGCTCGAAATTGCCAAGAAAGCCGAAGCAGCCGGACTAGAGCCCAAAGACTATGTCGCCCAAGCGCTCAAATCGGGCGAGCTTGAAATGTCCTGTATGGATCCGGATGATCCGCATAACTGGCCACGAAACATGTTTGTGTGGCGGTCAAACCTGCTCGGATCTTCTGGCAAGGGTCATGAATACTTCCTGAAACACCTGCTGGGAACCGATCACGGCGTGCAGGGTAAAGACCTTGGCGAGGATGGCCGTGACAAGCCGCGTCAGGTCAAATGGCATGACGAAGCGCCGCGAGGTAAGCTCGATTTGCTGGTTTGTATCGACTTTCGGATGTCGACGACCGCAGTTTATTCCGACATCGTACTGCCAACCGCGACCTGGTATGAGAAGAATGACCTCAATACTTCCGACATGCACCCGTTCATCCACCCGCTTGGCGCAGCTGTGGACCCGGCATGGGAAGCACGGTCGGATTGGGAGATCTTCAAAGGGATCGCCAAAACATTCTCTGAGGTTGCGCCGGAAGTGCTCGGCGAAGAGACAGATGTTGTCCTGACACCGATCCAGCATGACACAGCTGGCGAGATGGCTCAGGCCAGAGGGGTCAAAGACTGGTTCGCGGGTGAATGCGATCCGGTGCCTGGCAAAACCATGCCTCAGGTCGTACCGGTTAAACGTGACTACTCGCAAGTATATGCGAAGTTTACCTCTCTCGGACCACTTATGGAAAAGCTCGGCAATGGCGGCAAAGGGATCGGCTGGAATACTGAAGACGAAGTCGAAAAGCTTGGCGCGCTCAATGGCACCGTACTCGATGAGACAATTGCTCATGGGCGTCCGAAAATCGAAAGCGATATCGACGCCTGCGAAACCATTCTCATGCTGGCCCCTGAAACCAATGGTGAGGTTGCCGTCAAAGCTTGGGAGGCTCTTGAGAGCCAAACGGGGCGCGAGCACACCCATCTGGCGCGTCCGAAGGAGGATGAAAAAATTAGGTTCCGCGACCTCGTTGCGCAGCCGCGCAAGATCATATCCTCGCCAATCTGGTCTGGTCTGGAGAGTGAACATGTCAGCTATAATGCAGGCTATACCAATGTGCATGAGCTGATCCCGTGGCGGACGCTAACCGGGCGCCAACAACTCTATCAGGATCATGACTGGATGCGCGCCTTTGGTGAGACCTTTGTGGTCTACAAGCCGCCGGTTGATTTGAAGACGCTTGGGATCAAAGGTCAGAAGCCGAATGGCAATCCGGAAATCACGCTGAACTTCATCACCCCGCACCAGAAATGGGGCATTCATTCGACCTATACTGATAATCTGATGATGCTCACATTAAACCGTGGCGGTCCGGTCGTCTGGATCTCTGAAACAGACGCGAAGCGGGCAGATATTGTCGATAATGACTGGGTTGAAGTGTTCAACGCCAATGGCGCGTTGACTGCCAGGGCCGTGGTGTCCCAGCGCATCCGCGAAGGCACTGTCTTTATGTATCACGCGCAGGAGAAGATCGTGAACACGCCGGGTTCTGAGATCACGGGCAAACGCGGCGGGATCCACAATTCGGTAACGCGGACGATCCTCAAGCCAACTCACATGATCGGTGGATACGCCCAGTTGTCCTACGGCTTCAACTATTACGGCACGGTCGGATCGAACCGTGATGAGTTCATCGTTCTCAGAAAGATGGACAAAGTGGACTGGCTCGAAGAACCGGCCAGCCAATTGGAGGACAAAAGATGAAAATCCGCGCACAGATCGGAATGGTCCTGAACCTGGACAAATGTATTGGCTGCCACACGTGTTCGGTGACCTGCAAGAACGTCTGGACCAATCGGGACGGGGTTGAATACGCTTGGTTCAATAATGTCGAGACCAAGCCAGGTATTGGCTTTCCTAAGGACTGGGAAAATCAAAAGCGCTGGAATGGCGGTTGGCGACGAAAAAAGAACGGCCGGATCGAACCCAAAATGGGCGCCAAATGGCGGATTCTTGCGAAAATTTTTGCCAATCCGGACCTTCCTGAAATTGACGACTATTACGAGCCGTTCGATTTCGACTATGCCCATTTGCAAACTGCGCCCGAGATGAAGGCGTTCCCGACCGCCCGTCCCAGATCGAAAATTACCGGGCAGCGGATGGAGAAAATCGAATGGGGGCCCAATTGGGAAGAAATTCTCGGTGGCGAATTCGAAAAGCGCAGTGAAGACTATAATTTCGAAGGCGTTGAGAAGGCCATTTACGGTGCCTTCGAACAGACCTTCATGATGTATCTGCCGCGTCTCTGCGAGCACTGCCTCAACCCGACTTGCGTCGCTGCGTGTCCATCTGGCGCGATCTATAAACGCGAAGAAGATGGCATTGTTCTGGTTGACCAGGACAAGTGTCGCGGCTGGCGCATGTGTGTTTCAGGCTGCCCCTACAAGAAGGTCTATTACAATTGGGAATCCGGCAAGTCCGAGAAATGCACGTTCTGCTTCCCGCGCCTGGAAGTGGGCCAGCCAACTGTTTGCTCGGAAACCTGCGTTGGACGTATCCGTTATCTGGGTGTGCTCCTTTATGATGCCGACCGTATCGAAGCGGCGGCCAGCACGCCGGATGAGCAGGATCTCTATCAGGCGCAACTTGATGTCTTTCTGGATCCGAACGATCCTGAGGTCCTTGAGCAAGCCCGCAAAGATGGCATTCCGGAAGCCTGGCTGGAGGCGGCGCAGAAAAGCCCCGTTTACAAAATGGCGATGGATTGGAAAATCGCCTTCCCGCTCCATCCAGAATATCGCACGCTGCCAATGGTTTGGTATGTGCCGCCGCTTTCGCCGATCCAGNCAGCGATGGCAGCGGACGCGCTCGAAACCGATTCGGCGATGCCGGATGTCGCCTCCATGCGCATCCCGGTTCGCTATCTCGCCAATCTTCTGACGGCAGGCAAGGAAGAACCCATCGTAGCGGCCCTCGAGCGGATGATGGCAATGCGCAAATATATGCGGGCCAAAACCGTGGAAGGGGTAGTGGATCATCCGACGGCAGAAGGTGTCGGCCTCACCGCACGTCAGATCGACGAGATGTACAAATATATGGCCATCGCAAATTACGAAGACCGATTTGTCATCCCGACCGCACACCGCGAAACCAGCGAAGACGCTTACGATCTTCGCGGCAGTTGCGGCTTCACGTTTGGAAATGACTGTTCAGGCGGGCGAACCGAGCTTGGCCTGTTTGGAAAAGACCCGCGTTCCCGGGCAAAAACACCGATGGAGGTCTAATCATGGCTTTGACTTATCGCGCACTATCACGCTTGCTTTCTTATCCGGAGACAGACATCCAGACCGACGCTCAATCGTGCGTGGACGTAATCCGGGAGGAGGGACTTATCCCGGCTCGGATCGTGCGGGCCTTGGTCAAACTTGCCGATCATATCGCGAATATGGACCTCTATGAGGCCCAGTCGGCATATGTGGATCTGTTTGACCGGACCCGCAGCGTATCGTTGCATCTTTACGAACATGTCCATGGTGAAAGCCGGGAACGCGGACCGGCCATGGTTGGATTGGTGGAGCTGTACAAGTCTCACGGGCTGGAGATGGAGGTCAGCGATCTGCCCGATTATCTCCCGGTGTTTCTGGAGTTTCTGTCAATCGCACCCGACGAGCAGGCCGCTTCTCTCATCGGAGAGGCAGCCCATGTTCTGGAAGCGATCGCAGAGCGTCTTAAAAAGAGAAACAGCCCTTATCGCGCTGTGTTCGGCGCGCTCCTTTCGGTATCGGACAAGCCAGCGGACCGCGCAGCGGTGGAGAGCTTGTTATCAATTGAGGACGACGATCCGTCCGATCTGGAAGCCCTGGACAAGGCGTGGGAGGAAGATCCCGTTACCTTTGGCCCTGGCGCGGCGATGGATGGTTGCCCCAAAGCGAACGAGATTGTCGCAAATATGGGGGAGGTGCGGCAATGACCTTTCGCGCGTCTTTACTATCAGCGGTGTTTGTCGCGTTTTGCGGCCAAGCCATTGCCGATGAAGCGTCGAGTGGCATCGATGGTGAGCCCATTCTTGATCTGCGGCTGCGTGCTGAACGAGTTGATCAGGATGGTCTTGATGAAACGACCGCTCTCACATTGCGTGCGCGGTTCGGATATCAGGCGACGTTCGGGCAAGGGTGGTCCGCGCTCGCAGAAGGCGAAGGCGTCGTGGCGCTCAGCGACGACTATTCCGATACGATCGACAACATTCCGGGCAAAGCGATTATTGCGGATCCCGAAACGCTGGAACTCAATCGCCTTCAAATAGGTTGGAAAGGCGATGCCGGGTCTGCAACGCTGGGACGTCAGAGGATCATTTTCGATGATGCCCGGTTTGTCGGCAATGTCGGCTTTCGCCAGAATGAGCAAACGTTTGACGCTTTGCGCCTCGGAACCAAGCTGAATGACACGGTTACGCTCGAATATGTCTATATTGACGGGGTTCGCCGAATTTTTGGCGATGATAGCCCGATTGGCGAGTTTGAGAGCGACTCCCATATTGTTCGCGTTGGCACGGAAACACCATTCGGCACGTTATCGGCGATGGCATTGCTGCTTGATTTCTCCAATGCGCCAGGGGCGTCATCGCAAACCTATGTGGCCAAGTGGGCGCATAATTGGAACACGCCTATCGGGAAGCTCGACGGGCGCATCGAGTTGGCGCGTCAGAGCGATTATCAGGGCGGCGGCCCACAAGAAGACCTTGGTTACCAGTCCTATCATCTCTCTCTGACGCCTGGCGGCATCACTGCAATGGCAGGCGTCGACATTCTGGACGGGTCTGGAGGTCAGGGGTTCTCAACCCCGCTTGCGACGGTGCATGCGTTTCAAGGATGGGCAGATGTATTTCTGGCGACGCCGGGGAACGGCCTGCGCGATACGAGCCTTGGTCTGAAAGGCAAAGGTGCGTCCTTCTTGAATTCTGACAAACCGCTTAGCTGGGCGGTGATCTATCATGATTTCGACAGCGACAATGGCGCTGTGTCCTTCGGCTCGGAATTAGATGCGGTCCTTCGGGTGCCGGTGAGCGAACGGCTCAATCTTGAACTCAAAGGCGCTGTCTTCAATGGCACCACCGGCGGTCCGGCGGATCGAACAAAAATTTGGCTAGCGCTCAGTGCGAGCTTCTAGCCCTGACTAAAGGAGACCAGAAATGGCTCAGGAACATGCTGCAACTCTCGCAACGGCCGGATGGTTCGATCAAACCGCCTTTGGCTATTATCCCTATATCGCTCTTGCCGTATTGGCGATCGGGTCGGTGCTTCGCTTTGATCGTGAACCTTACACCTGGCGATCGGGGTCTTCGCAATTACTGAGACGCAAACAGCTGATGATTGGATCGGTCTTGTTTCACGTTGGCGTACTGGTGATTTTCGGTGGTCATTTCGTCGGGTTGCTCACACCGATACAGGTCTTTGATACAATTGGTATCAGTCATGGCGCAAAACAAATCCTCGCCATTGCCGCCGGCGGCGTTGCGGGTGCGTTCGCTATTCTTGGCGCATTAATCCTTCTGCACCGCAGGGTCTTTGACGCTCGTATTCGCGCCAATTCGAGTTTTGGAGATACCGCGATCCTCACCTTACTGACCTTGCAGCTCGCTCTTGGTCTGTCGACTATTCCACTTTCTGCCGGACATCTCGATGGATCTGAAATGGTCAAATTCATGTCCTGGGCTCAAGGCATCTTCACCTTCCAGCCCGGCTCGGCGGACTATGTGGCCGACGTCCATTGGATATTCAAGGCGCACTTGATCCTTGGGCTGACGATCTTCCTGGTGTTTCCGTTCACCCGTCTGGTTCACATGCTGTCAGCGCCCGTTTGGTTTCTCAATCGGCGCGGATGGCAGCTTGTCCGCACACGCCGCGATATAGCGGCGGATAAAAAGCGCAGCCGTTCCGCTGCACGGAGGGCGTAATGTCTACAGCATCATCCGTTTTCTTTGGCGTTGAGGTTCCTGAGAGCCTGCTCGCCACTGAGCTGCAAAACCATGAAGCACCGTCGCTTGGTGAGGCGCGAACACTCGCTGGGCGTGCGCTCGCCGCAAAAGCTGTTCTGTTGGCGCGCGCCGATGAACTGAATATCCAAGCGGTACCGGAGCACAATGCAGAAGGCCAGGAAGAAACCGAGGATGAGGCGCGAGTGCGTGTTGTCTTGAGCGAAGAGGTGGACGTCGTCCCGCCAACGGAGGCCCGGCTCAAGGAAATTTACGACGCCAATCCTGACGGATTTCGAACACCTCCCTTGATTGAAGCCTCGCATATTCTCGTCGCACCGGAAGATGAGTCCGCTGGGGCTCTGACCGACGCGTTTGATCTCGCATCGCGCTTGATCAAGGAGCTTGAAGACCGCCCGGAGCGTTTTGAGCGTATCGCTGCCAATCAGTCGGCGTGTCCGTCAGCATCGGAGGGCGGAACGCTTGGGCAGTTGCGCCCCGGCGATGTTCTTCAAGACATCTGGGACGCGCTTTACGCCTTGCAGGTTGGAGAAATTTCCACCCAACCGGTACAGACTGAACATGGCTGGCACGTGCTTCGGCTTGATCACCGCGCCGATGGCGCCCGCCTGCCCTTCCNACATGTCCGCCCTCATATCTCGGCACAAATAGAAGCACACACCTGGACCGTCTCCGCAGCGCGTTATGTTGACGAATTGCTGTCTCAATCAGCGGCCAATCCCGGACTGAAACTAGATGCAGCGGGTGGTTTGTCCGATGGTGAGAGCACGACGCGCCGGGCGACAGATTTGCTCGGCTCGGCCTTATCGGATACTTCACGCGCGCTATCAGGCCTGAGTGCAGACTCCGCAGACGTCGTCGAGTCTGTCGCGCGGTCTCGCGAAGAACCACCAGAAACTGTTTTGCGGCAGGCAATCTCGAGCTTTTTGGCAAGCGCTGATGATGATGCGTGGACCCAGATTATCTCCCGGCTTCGAGACAGCGAGTCGCCTTTGCCTGATTGTCTGGATGTCATCGTGTCGAATGAGCTTCCTCCGCTGAAGGCGAAAAAGACGTTAATCCTGACACGCGGTGGACGGGGGGCACCCAAGCAAGAGAAGGGTCAAAGCCATGGGACTGGGTAATAATCACGCGTCCATCGAGCCTATGCCGACTGATTTGCTTCGGGAGCCGCTCGTCTGGTTTTTCGCTGAACATTACCGCCATCGCGATGTCTGCAAGAAACTGCTGAGTCTTTCGAAGTCAGTGAATTTTGATGGTGCGGTTCTCAAAGAGATCGAGCNCTTCCTCGAAGTTGATATGCCGCTGCACATTATCGACGAAGAAGATGACCTGTTTCCGCTGCTGCGCCGGCGCTGCGAAGCAGATGATCAGATCGAGAGAGTTCTGGGTATGCTCTCAGGTGAGCATGCATCTGATATGCATGATGCGACCGCTGTCGGCGACCTGATCAAGCAGGCAATTGACGAGGAGAGAGGGCTGGCCGGTTTTTCCAAGACCGAGGCCGTTGTGCCTGCATTTTGCCTCTCCCAGAAGCGCCATATCGCGGTTGAGAATGCTGTTGTTCTGCCGATCGCAAGACTGCGCCTGACAGAGGCGGACCTTGTAAACCTCGGGCAGCGCCTCGCAGCCCGTCGCGGCTTGCCGGATCCGTTTGCGAGAGTGTCATGATTACAACGCTCCTCGGCAACAATATGTCGTGGGCGAGCGGCCGTGTCCGCGAGGATCCGAAATACTTTCAAAGACTGGCTGCGCAGCAGGCGCCTGAATATCTGTGGATTGGATGTTCTGATAGCCGCGTCCCGGCCAACGAGATTGTTGGCCTCGATCCAGGCGAGTTATTTGTCCACCGCAATGTCGCCAATCTCGCACCGCCACGCGATGTGAACTTTCTCTCGGTGTTGCAATATTCTGTCGAGGTTTTGAAGGTAAAGCACATCATTGTTTGCGGTCATTACGGTTGCGGCGGCGTGCGTGCGGCTCTGGACCTGGAGCGTCGCGGCCTGATCGATCACTGGCTGCAGCCTGTCGCTGATCTGGCGCACCAGCATTCAGACCATCTGAATGCAATCACAGACTTCGACACCCGCGTGAACGTGGCGTGCGAGCACAATGTGCGCGCGCAGGTCGAATATGTTGGCCGCAACCCGTTCCTGTGTGACGCCTGGCGAAAGGGTCAGAAGCTTGCCGTACACGGGTGGATTTACTCAATCCGAGACGGCCTCTTGCGAAACCTCGAATACACCGTCGCACGCCCCAAAGATGTAGATGCGCTTTGCAGGCGTCCATGGTTTCACGATGCCTAACACTGTCGCTGTCATTCTCGCCGGCGGGGCCGGGCAACGTATCGGCGGACACAAGCCGCAAAGGCGGCTGAACGGCCAACGTCTGATCGACATCGCCAAAGCGCATATCGCGGCAGATCGTCTTCGCATGGCAGTTGCCGTGCGCACCCTTGATCAAATACCGCAGGTCGGCGCCGAACAGATTATTGATGCGANTATTGATGGCCCGCTGGGCGGTGTTATTGCGGCCCTTCATTGGGGCGATGACCTGAATGCCCGTTTCGTCCTGACTATACCTTGCGACATGCCGTTTCTTCCGCGAGATCTGTTTCTGCGTCTGGCCAGCGAGCGGCGCAATGAGGCGCGCCCCAGCGTTGCCGCATGTGCGGGGCGCGTTCATCCAGTGTGCGCGTTATGGCCGGTTACATGTTTGCAGCCTGTGCTGAATTTTGCCGCATCCGGTCAGCGCAGCCTAAAAGGCGCGCTCGACACATGCGATGCGATGAGCGTCGAATGGCCGGACGCGCCTTATGATCCGTTCTTAAACCTCAACACCGATGCCGAGATGGTCCAGGCAGAAATGCGGGCAAACGGCATCACACATATTCGTCAGGAGTTGGCATCATGAAGCAGGTGCTTCTCAGTCAAGCGGCCGCGCGTGTCCCTCGATATACCAGCTATCCACCCGCAACCGCCTTTGATGACCGGGTCGGTGAACAGACCTATCGCAACTGGTTGGCGGAGCTCGACCCGCAAGATCCCGTCGCTCTGTATCTACACGTTCCGTTCTGCCGAGAGATCTGCTGGTATTGCGCGTGTAATATGAAGCTTGTGCGCAGAGAAAAGCCGCTTCTCGACTATGTCGATACGCTGGCGGCCGAGATCGACGCGCTTGCAGATGCGCTGCCAGCGAATGTGCGGGTCGGGGTCATCCATTGGGGCGGCGGGACGCCAACATCTCTCGACGATGCGGCTTTGACGAAACTCTTCAACCGATTGGAGGATCGCTTTGCGCCGACCTCTGACATTGAGATCGCTTTCGAGCTTGATCCGCGCACGTTTGAGACCAGCCGCGCCGCATCACTGGCCCGCCTCGGTGTCAACCGGGCCTCGCTCGGTGTGCAGGAGTTTGACGCTGAAGTTCAGGCGGCTGTGAACCGAATTCAGCCCTTTGAGCAGGTTGCGGATGTTGTCGCATCACTGCGCGACGCTGGCATTTCAAATATCAATTTCGACCTGATGTATGGTTTGCCCAAGCAGACCCGGTCGACCCTTCAGGCGACAATCGCTAAGACGCTTGCCCTGCGTCCGGACCGTATCGCACTGTTTGGTTATGCTCATGTGCCGTGGATGGCCAAGCGCCAGAAACAGATATCCGAAGCCGATTTGCCGGGTCTGGAGTCGCGCTTTGATCAGGCCGAAGCGGCGGCGCGAGCGCTTGTTGAAGGCGGCTATCAGAGAATTGGTCTGGATCATTTCGCCTTGCCGCAAGATGGGCTGACCGAAGCGTTGGCGCACGGCCGGCTACGCCGAACATTTCAAGGCTATTCCGCTGACGCGCCATCCACAATTCTTGGGCTGGGCAGCTCCTCGATTTCGACTTTGCCCCAGGGCTATGTCCAGAACCATTCTGAAACCGGCGCCTGGTCCCGCGCCATCGGCACCGGCGCTTTTGCTGTGCATCGCGGCTATGAACTCACCGAGGAAGACCGGCTGCGCGCGCATATCATCGAGCGCATCATGTGCGATATGACTGTCGATATTGGCGGGGCAGCAGAGCGCTTTGGATTTCCTGCGGACTGGCTCGATCAAGAGCTGGCGCAATGCCTCGACTTTGTCGAAGACGGGCTGGTCGAAATCAACACGCGGGTGCTGAACGTGCCTGATCCGGCGCGTCCGGCCCTTCGACTCATCGCGTCTGTGTTTGACGCGCATTTTCGGATCGCTGGAGGACGCCATGCCATCGCTGTCTGATAGCTGCGTCGATCCAATCCCTTCAGACAGCGATGGCAATGGCGCGATGTGACCCGATTGGCTGCCGCACTGATCGATCTCTCGCGTAAAGGAGCAATCGAAATGCAAGATCTGATGAACCAATTGCGCGACATTGTCGGAGACCATGGACTGCTGACTGGAGCGGAGGCGCAAGAGCGTCCTGCAGACTGGCTTGGACAAACCAAATGCAAAGCGGCGGCAATTGTTCGGCCAAAATCGACCGAGGAGCTGTCTGCTGTGATGAAGGCGTGTCATGATGCGCGTCAACCAGTGGTCGCCGCAGGCGGTCTGACGGGGCTCGTCCATGGCGCGGATGCGTCGGCTGAGGAGTTGATCGTCTCATTTGAGCGCATGGACCAAATCGAGCAGATCGATCCCGTCGAGCAGACCATAATCGTTCAAGCCGGAGTTCGAACCGAGGCCGCACAGGTTGCGGCGCGTGATCACGGCGTTTTGTTCGCCGTTGATCTCGGTGCGCGGGGGTCATCAACAATTGGCGGCAACATTTCCACGAATGCCGGCGGCAATCAGGTTTTGCGATATGGCATGATGCGCGAGCAGGTGCTTGGACTGGAAGCCGTGCTCGCCGATGGCACCGTCTTATCCGCGATGTCACCGCTTTTGAAGAACAATACAGGATATGATCTGAAACAGCTTTTTGTCGGCTCTGAAGGCACACTCGGTCTTGTGACGCGCGCTGTTCTTCGTCTGCATCCATTNCCGACAAGCGAAGCGACGGCGCTGGCCACGGTGAAGGATTTAACCAGCGTTGCTGAGTTATTGAGGTTGATGGACGCCAAGCTCTGCGGAACGCTGACCGCCTTCGAGGTGATGTGGAATTCATTCTACCGCACGATTGTTGTGGAAGGCGGGCGTCACACCGCACCGCTTTCGCCAGACAGTCCATATTATGTCCTGATCGAAGCCAATGGCGGCGATCCCGATATCGATTCCGATCGGTTCAATCGCGCGCTGCAGGCCGCGATTACAGCCGGTTTAATAGAAGATGCGGTCATCGCATCATCGAATTCACAGCGAGAGGGGCTCTGGGCGATTCGTGAAGATGTTGGAGGTCTGGCGCAGGCGCTTGCACCTTTCTGTACCTTCGATGTCAGCCTTCCGATCCGGGCAATGGAAAACTATGTGAAGTCCGTCGAGGTTGCGCTTTTTGAGCAGTTTGGGAGCGACTCGCAAATGGTCGTCTTCGGCCATCTCGGCGATGGCAATCTGCACCTGCTTATCGCGCCCCGGCCCTGGAGCGATGCCGCGCGGCTGCACACCGAGAGCATTGTGTATGAGACCCTCGCCAAGGTGGGTGGCTCGGTGTCGGCCGAGCATGGCATTGGTCTGGAAAAGAAGGCGTGGTTGTCATTGACGCGCTCGCCTGAAGAAATCGAGCTGATGCGACGCCTCAAAGCAGCGCTTGATCCTCATGGGTTGCTCAATCCAGGCAAGATCTTCGAGATGACGAGTTGAGACCATATGATCCTGCGACACGCGCGAACAGTGCTTGATAGGCATCAATTGATACCGGTCAAAGGTATGCTAGCTTTAAGTCCTGAAGAGTTAGGGCGGTGGAGCCCAGTTTGAATGATCTGAGGACCCTCTGTATCTGAGAATTAGGCCTCCGCCGGTCCGACCCGGAAAGGAGGTTTGTGATGTTTCAGACAACCAGAGGAAGCATACTCATTTGAACAGCCCCGATCATTCGTTTCAATTAGCAAGGAGGAGTGATGTCCCCCATCATAGACAAATTAAAACAGGAGCATGCCAATTTTCGTAGTTTCTTGCGGCTCTTCGATGTTGAGCTCGACAAGTTCAAAACCGGCGTCTCGCCCGACTATGAGCTGATCGATGCCTTGCTCGATTTCTTCACATCGTTTCCGGATGAGTGGCACCACCACAAGGAAGACCTCGTCTACGATGTGCTGATCCAGAAAGCAGAAGGAATCAGCGATCGTCTTACCGATCTGCGCAGCGAGCATAAACGCCTTGAAACCGGGGCCCGCGCCTTCAGCGACAGAATTGCGCATTTGCGCCGTGGCAGTGATTTACCCATGTCCGAGATTGTGTCTGCGGGCGAGACCTATGGCCGCTTGCTACGCCACCACNTGGTCAAGGAAGATCAGGTGTTTTTCCCGCTCGCAGAACAACGTCTGAACGACGATGATTGGCGCGGGATTGACCTACAGATCAGCGCTCAAAGAGAAAGTCCGGCTCAGATTCAGAAGATGGACCGTATTCGGCATGTCGAACACACGATTTCGGAGATCGCCGCGGAGTAACAGGCAGGCTGACCAATCCGATCGGCACAGCCACAACAGCTGGCGTGTTTAGGCCTTTTAATTGGTGTTCGAGCAGTTGCCGATGTTTCGCTTTGCGCAGGCGATAGCGTTCTCTTTGGTCGCCCTCCGGCAACCCCGGTGTCGCCAGGACAAAATTGTCCAAGCCGGGCCAGACATCAATCACATGGAGCTCCCCGACCAATCCATTGTCAGGCGGTCAGCTGTGCCTGAATAGCTCTATTTGCGGACGCACGGTTTTTCTCCCGAGAATATAAAACGGCGGAGCATTGATCGCTCCACCGCCAGCTAAGCCTTCTCTCAGTTTATTCTGCAGCGACCGGATGAATGGGGCCTGTTTCCAGCGGCCGTTCTAGTGACTCCCAGTCGATTTCAGCATCCGTTGCTGCATGTTCGTAATGCAGCACGCCAAGCGCTTCGAATTTTGGTTTGACCCTTTCAGTAAGCAAGCCGACCCGTTTGAGATTTGGAATCATCCGTTCAAAGAGGAAGTTGCGGAACGCCTGTCCATTTGCCGAGTCAATACTGATGCGCCGGGCATCCTCGCGGTCAAATCCGAATTCTTCTTCGACGACAGTCGAGAACAGACGCTCGCGCATGATCGCGCAGGCCTCATAGGCGAACTGAGCGCGCTCCTCGATCTCGTCTTCTGACAGCGCCTTAATCCAGTCCTCCAGATAGTTCACGCCAAAGGCAACATGACGGCCTTCATCTCGCATAACCAGCGTCAAGATTTGCCTGAGTAACGGATCGCGTGTCGTGTGCGCCATGGTTTGAAAAGCTGCGAGCGCGAGACCTTCGATCAGCACTTGCATGCCGATAAACTTAAGGTCCCACCGCTCGTCCGTTAAAATCTTATCCAGCAGGAGTTTCAGGCTCGGATTGACCGGGTATTCAACATTACACCGAAAGCGCAGATACTTATTGAACACTTCCACGTGGCGAGCTTCGTCAAACGTCTGGGACGCGGCGTAGAGTTTAGCGTCATAGGTTGGTGCACAGGACACGAGCTGGGAGGCAACCATCATCGCGCCCTGTTCACCATGAAGAAACTGAGACAGGACCTGCGCCAATGAGCGCCATGCGTACTCAGTCTTCTCCTCCTCGCTCAACGCGAGGTATACCGGATGTTCGTGGTAGGGATTGAGACCCGCCTGAGAGGGGCCATCAGATTTGTCGAAATCGACATCCCAGTCGACGTCCATTTGCGCGTCCCAGTTAAACCGTTTGCCGAGTTCGTACAGGCGGCGGATTTTTGAGTTTGCGCTTTCATAGTCCCAATTATAGGAACCGGTCAGCGGCGTATTGAAAATCTCGCGCACGATCTCGACGTCTTCAGCACTGAGCTTGTCGGCGAGTTCACCGGGATCCTCAAACGTTCTGGCCTGTGTTGGGGGCCCATCAACAACTTTGACTTTCATCGCTTTGATCTCCTGTTCGAGTGCTAGGAAATCATAAGTGCGGGCAGGACACATTGATCATCGTCACTGACGGACTTGATCAACATCAAAAAGATGACGCATGCGTCATCTTTTTGATGTTGATCTGGAGCTTCTTCAGGCGGGCCGAGAAACAACTGGGTTGAAGTCGGCCGTCAAAACTTTGACCCCAGAACCTTCATTCGAGGCCAAGCGCCGCCATGACGGCGCGCCAATCAACCAGTTTGAAATTCTGATCAACCTCGCTGTCCGGGTTGGCATCGTCCTGCACGACGAGCAATCCACTAGGATATCCAGGCAAAGCTGATGAGACGACGTCGAGGCCATCAGTGTGCGTGACGCCATCGACTGTGCCGTCTGCACTCGCGGCGATCGAGAAAACCCCGCGCGGGGCATGCGGCGGCAAACGGTCATAGACGACATAGCGGTCTGCTTCTTGTGCGGAAGCGATTAGGTATCCCCCGTTCTGTGCCCACCAGATGCTCAAACCTTCTGTGTCTTCGACGAGGCCATTGCTATCTTCAATCCGATCGACGATCTGCGCTTCAGAGCTGGCATCTCGATAGGCCAAAGACCAAATCCCAAACGCCTCTTCGCCGATGAAGAGCAGCTCCTGGGTTTCATCAAAAACGCAACCTTCAAGTTTTGAAGGCAGCTGAACTGTGCGCTCCAGCACCGTGTTAATCGGTTCGTCCTTATCCATGCTCGCGCGCCAAAGCTGAACCAAGCCGTCCTTATAAGTTGTGGCCGCAATCAAGCCGTCAGCATCCTGCCCCAGGCAGACGCCATAGGGTTCGGTTTTCTTGACCGGTGTATCGCCGATATGGATCACCGGTTGGTCCACGCTGTGTGTGATGTTAAACCACGAAAGCGCTTCATTTTCATCATTGCTAGCCACTGCATAGCGACCGCGCAGGTCAACATTGTTGACCATACCAATATTCAAAAATTGTAGTTCCCTGCCCGACAAATCGTAGACGTGCAGGCCGTCCTGCTTGTTCGTGCCAAGGATAAGCGTTGGTTGATCGTCACTATCAGAGACCCAAATCGCCGGATCATCGGCGCGATCGCCGATGCCGGTCATTGGGTCGGTTTCAGTCGATGCCGGAATGCTATGAATTTCGAATGACAAANCCTCCGGCACTGTGGCGCAGGCGCTGATGGTGAAGGCGNTGGTACTGGCGAGAAGCAGGCGGATCATGGAACTGGCTCCAGTTTGTTTCGAACAAGTTGGCCGAGATGATCTTGGGTCGTCCCGGCCTTTGATGGGAAAGTATAAGCGGATTTAGAACGTGTAGCGTGCGCCAAAAATCCAACTCGAGCCGAACTCGTCATACTGGTTGAGACGAGTCTCATTGCCGAAGTAATAGTATTCCGGTTCGTCGGTCAGGTTCTTGCCTTCAAGGTAGATTTGGAGACTGTCATTGACGCTATACTTGGCCGACGCCTCGACCAGCATACGATCGTCGATGGTGCGGTCGAGATCTTGATCGATCAACTCGTCGAGATTGTTGCCGCGGAAGTTCGCCGAAATGCGCAAGTCCCACGGGCCGCGGTCATATCCAAGAGCCAGGTTCCAAACCGTGTCGGCTTGGTTGAGGAACGGTACATCACGGCCATCAGGCAGAGTTGCTTCTGAGTCTGTCAGCGTCAAATTGGCTGAGATCAGGAGGCCCTCCAGAGCAGGATTGATGTCTTCGAGACTTTGAACGTAGTTGAATTCAACCCCAAGAATTTCGCTCTGATCGACATTGATGAACGTTCCGAGCTCTTCAATCTGCCCGAGTGTGCCATCCAAGAATCCTGCGGGGATAGCGGCGAGAGAAACGCTGGAAGGAACATCAGCCAAGTCAAAGGTGGTTCCGAAGATCGCGTCCTTGATGTCCTTGTAGAATACACCAACCGACAGAACTGAAAGCTCCGTTGGATAGTATTCCAAGCTCAAGTCAAAATTATCAGCTTCGTATGGATCTAGCGCCGGGTTACCAATCGCGGCTTCATCACCGTCATCATTGATCTCAGCAAAAGGTGCCATTTCACCGAATGCCGGTCGAACGAGTGCAGCATAGTAGGCTGCACGGCCGATAAGCTTGTCGTTGAACTCATACTTCGCGTTCACGCTTGGCAGGACATTCGTATAGTCGTCTGAAAATGTCGTTGCGGTCGCCGTCAGGATGTCTTCCTGAACTGACCGGCCTTCCAACTCGACGTTCGTTTGCTCGACTCGTACACCAGCGACCAAAGTCAGTTTATCGAATTCAAACGTTCCCATCGCGTAAGCGGCGAAAATTTGCTCATCAATTTTATAGTCGGCAATGTTGGAGTCGAAGAAAGACCCTTCTTCGTCGTAATCTGGATCGGCTGGATCGTTGAAGCTCCGCAAAGAGCGCGTCAGATCTGGATCTGGCCATGTTGGTTGCGGGTTCGCAAGGCGCCAATTGTCGATGAATGCGTCACGCGCGAAATCCGCCAGGTTCAAATCAGGCTCAAAGAACAAAAAGTTCTCGTCACGCGTTTTTTCGCGATCACGAAGCTTGACGCCCGCTTTCCATGTGACCGGCGTATTTCCCACCATGCTTTCACGAGCGACGTCGAACTTTGCGCCAATTTCGGTATCTTCATTCACCGAGAACTCACGCTCTAGAGCATCAAGGTTATAATTGGCCGGGTCATAAATCGCGTCGATCAAGCTCTGAGTTCCGGTCACGCGCACGTTTCAGGATTAGATAGATCGAACGTCGCGACGCCCGGAAAATTGTCCTGAATGTCTTCGAACCGGAAGGTCACGTCGTGATTGTCATCATCTTGTTCGTCAGCGAACGCATAGGACACTTCATAGTCGAACGTCCAAGCGTCCATAGTGGTCGACCCGCCTAGGGCGAGGGTCTGAATATTGCGCGTTTCTGCGCGAACCCGAACTTCGGCATCCATTTCGTTCAGAGGTACGGTCGTTGCGCCTGCAGCAATCACGCCGCCTGCGCCGCTGTCTTCTGAATCGTCGAGATCGCGGAACTCAAGCTTGTTGCGCACTTCGTCGTCGACATAATTGTTGAGCAAAGTTCGAAGGTAGAGGTCTGTATTCTCATTCACGCGCCAATCGAAATTGCCCACGAACCCCAGACGCTCGCGTGTCAGGTCATAGTAGCGATGCTCATAATCATCATTGAGATACGAGATGCCGCTCTCAATCCCAAAATCGCCCGCTTCATTGTTGTGAGCTTGGATGCTTAGGTCTTGATAATTGACCGATAGAGCAACTCCGAATGTGTCATTGAAAACGTTCGAATAGGTCAGCGTCGATTTTGGAGAAATCTCTTCGGTCAGCTCATTGTACTGACCCTCAACTTTGGCCCGAATGAATTGGCCATCACGGTCAAAAGCGGAAACGGTTTTCAAGTTGATGATGCCACCTAGGCTGTCAGCATCGACATCTGGTGTTAGAGATTTTTGGATCTCAATGCCGTCAAGCAGATCCGACGGAACACCATCAAGCAAAACCCCGCGACGGTCCTCTGGGGACGGTGTCCGGACGCCGTTGATCGATGCGGCGACCAGATCTGTGCTGATCCCGCGGATCGATACGTAACGGCCTTCGCCTTGGTCGGTCACAATTGATAGGCCAGCGACGCGTTGCAGCGCATCTGCTACTGTCGTGTCCGGGAAATTGCCGAGACCATCTGAGTCGACGACAGACATAATGCTATCGGCAGCGCGCTGTTGGTTGATCGCGCCAGCTTGCGCGGCGGCAGACCCAACCACCAGGATATTGTCTAAGTAACGAACGTCGCTACCGATGGTGAAATCCAAGCTGGTTCCAGTCGCCGGAACGGTCACTTCGGAACTCACATCGGCGGTCCCGATATAGGAGACGGTGACAGAGTATTCGCCGGCTGGAAGGTTCGCGATGCGATACTCGCCAAACCGGTCTGTGCTGGCCGAACGGTTCAGCCCATCGATCGAAACGATGGCGCCTTGAAGCGGGGCTTCACCTGAAAAGTCTGTGACTTTTCCGCTCAAAACTTGAGCTGTGGCAAGTGGCGATGCAGCCGCAATCATTATAGTTGCAAGTGCGGAACTGGCAAAAAGACGTGTCATTCGGATCCCTCTAATTAGATGCCGGGCGGATATGCGCGTTGCATGACACCGAGACGACGTTTTCATAACGCTTTCTTGACGGATTTTTTTCGTTTCAATGACATATTGATCGTGTACGGAATAAAATTCCGATCAGCTTCAAGCAGCTCAGGACATCAGCCGAGGTCACATCATTGATTGGTTTGTTCCAGATGGTCTTGGCATGTCGGCTTAGTGACCCCCGCCATGACATGCGGATCTAGCTGAATATGCTCGAACACCCATGAACCAGATGTACGGCAATACGCAGTGTTAACAGGTTTTTCGGAAATGCACGAACAAGGGCGAATGGTGGTTCGGGGGAGACTTGAACTCCCGGTTACGCTATATATTTCGAAGATATAGGTGTGATATATTCTATTGGTCCCGCCTCTCGTCCCGCCAAACGGTGCACAACAAATATGCCACAGTTGAGCAAGCCAGTTGACCTTGTTTCGGCCCAAAGTCGAAACTGGCGATAGAATGTAGAGCATTCTTGCGCCACGTTACGGGCATCTGACCCCGCTATGATAACATGCTCGACCTGTTANCTACAAAATAATACGAATTAGCCCCCGCCTTAAAAACTCAGTGAGGAGCGGGAAGCAACCTCAAGAAATGCTTCAAATTCTCCTATTTGTTTGAATNTTTATTTATACAACAAGATCATAACTCGCAGAGATGGCAAATACTACAAGTCTCACGGAACGCGGCATTGTTAGATTTGGAGCAANCCGACTGGCTGTTGATTACGAGTTGGATGTATTCAGGCACGCAAGCACAATTTCGATTATCGGCCATATATTTGCTCGCACTGAATCATTGGAAGCTCTAAAGTTCGCGGGCTCTGCCACACTCACTCTTTCAAATGGAAAGGACCTCCTGATAGAAGTTTCCCGGCACCCAATTGGGTCGGGTTCCTGCATATTCAAAGGCCAATCCTAATGAGTTAGGTCTCAAACGACTAGTCAAGCTAGAATCCAAAATACGGATGCAACCTGTCTAGTCTACCGGTGCGTTCGTGCGGCGCTACGACGGTAGGTTCTGCTGTCCTCGCACACAACTACCTCGCCACCACTTAACCGTTCCGACATCGAAACCAGTTTCAGAACATCTCGAACGGAGAACAACAGTTTACTTTTTCGAAGGCAGAAAAGTAACTGAAGACACGTTTCGAAATCCTGTGAGTCTTCCTTCACTGGTTCTTCGCCCTCTCCCGAAAACAATGCGTCCACAAAGAACCAATCGAGATCTCTGCCTAATACNGTAGAAATTTCAAAAAGGACGCCAGAACTTATCCGGTTAACGCCTCTCTCGTACTTTTGAACTTGTTGAAATGTACGACCAATTTTCNGTGCCAAATCGTTTTGACTGAGCCTCAGAGCTTTCCGTGCTAGTCGAACTCGCGCTCCAACGAGTTTGTCCGTTTCTAGCGGGATTTTTGCCTCAGTCATTTTAACCACCGATGCTTCACCTAGTGTCGAGAGCTTTGCCAGCCAAACTGACTAATTTTGCGCCCAAACTATCGTCAACGGCCCCTCACAAACTTCGTTCGTGTAACTCTCGCGGACGGTAGTGATCCACAGAGAAAGTGGAGGGGCCTACCCGCGAATGCTAGTCACCAGCGGCTCGCTTCCGACGACTGCTTTCAAGTCTCTAATGGCCGACACAACTAGTAACCTGTACGTATCACCGCCTTGTTCAAGCGTCTGATCCAGACTCGGACCATATGCGGCTTGCCACATCAGAAGCTTTCCAAGAATTTCATTTAAATCTTGAGTCTGAGTTTTAAGAACCACGTTTGCTATAGAGTTCTGTTGATCCTCCACCCTATCTCTAAAGGGCTGAAGCTTGCAATCTTCATCAAAATCATCCGAGTTGTAGTTGCTGACGTTCTCAGCAACCGACCAAAGCCGCATTAAGTCACGTAGGTCGCTCTCTGAATCGTAGGACTGCAACTGACTCAATATTTGTATCTGGCTCATACTCAAGACCCTTATCGCTACCCAAGGTTGTTTTTCACTGATTTTCGTACCTTGTCAAATTGTCACAAATAAAACTACACGGCGCATGTCAATTCATTGATCTAATGGAATCAACCATCGATCCACTGCGCGGTGCGAAACGATTCTGTAGATCAGACGAACAGGGGGGAATTATGTCGGAAAATTCATCAAACCAAAATTCCGGTATCAACAAAGATATCGGACGCCGGCTGAGGATGGCCCGACTAGATGCTCAATTGACCCCAGAACAACTTGGCGAAAAAGTTCACTGCTCAGGCAGGAACATAACGAATATGGAGACGGGACGGACAGAAGCACCCGCCACATTACTATACCTTATTTCTCAGTCGCTTCGCCAGCCGATCCCATGGTTCTTTCAGGANGCAGGACCCGTTCCTAACGAAAATGATCCCGAACTATTTTCAGAATGCCTTAGGTTACTAGAGCAATTATACGACAGTTCTGCGCTTAGCAGCATTCGGGACGTTCTACAGCTCGCAATTGATTCAGAATAAACTATGAAGAGGGGAGCTGATCTTCATCCAGCAAATTTGATAACGGCTCTATCAGTCCGAACTTTTCACCAATAATTGCGCGCCAACGCAATAGATTAGCCTGAGCAACGCCCAATGATTGATGAATATCTTGGTTAAACTCAACATCTCCTGTTGGGAGTTCCACCGAGAGTCTCTGAAGCTGCTCCAGCCACAGACTAGCTAAGTGAGCAGTTCTCAGGTGCTGAAGAACTTCTTGGCTGCTCATCACACGGCTTCTTCAATGTGCGTGTTTTGAAATGTCGCATCGTAAAGTTCTGATAAGCACGCCTCGGGCCAAGGTTTAGGCCAAACAATTGGATAATCTCTTGACATAAGGCGATCACCAGTTTGCAGGTCGTGCGACAGACCCACCTGAGGTATCGCCCCTGGACGATCATAATAACGCACCTGATCCCCGCAGTACCGGAATGAAACGGCGCGCCTCCAATTTTTTGACATATTGCCACCTGCCCCATGCAGTGTTCGAACATGATGAATTATCACGTCCCCCGGCATCACATCAAAGCTCACAATATCATATGCATCAAGATTGCCTTCGATGTCTGGACATCGAGTTTCTGGCGACTTCGCAACAGGCGTTTGGGACACAAAAACATTAGGAGCAAAAGTTTCTTTCCACTTATGTGAGCCTCTCACATATTGAAGAACGCCGTTTTTCATTGTCGCCTTATCAAGAGCGATCCAAACAATCACACATTGATCCCCTGAAATTTGAAAGTACGCCAAATCCTGATGAAAGGCAGTTTTTTGGCGTGTTCCAGGCGCCTTCACAAATGTCGTATCTTCCCAAAAGTTAAGATACTTGGCGCCGAGGAGGTCCGCCACCAACTCAGGCAACTTCGAATCGAAAGCAACGTCGCGTACGTTCTTGTTCTTCTTCCAAGCGGCAACGTCATAAAAAAATCCCCCCTCACCCTCGGAAAGCTCACGTTCAAGAAGTGGACGCGCATCCTCGTCCATCAAGACAGCGGACTTCATCGCCGACATGTCAAGCCGGCTGGCCGCCCCGGTCTCCACATTCTCGCCCGATGTCCAAATCTGTCTGGCTATATCCTCGAAATCGTAGCCGGTTCCCGAGCTGCCTAAGCCACGCATTTGTTCATCTACTGCCTGACGTAAGCCATCAATGGCGCTAGCCTTAAGAACATTCCTCAAGCAGAGAACACCATCTTCTTCAAACTGCGTTTGTTGCTGTTTCGTTAGTTTCATCACAGACGCCCCTATGCTGCCCGGTCTGACGGCTTACTGTTCTTGCCGCTGGTGAACTCGAGAACGACCTCCTCAGAATTCTCAAAGCGATCACGCTGGCGCTGCAAAGTTGAGGCATCAATCTTGGAAACCGCCGGGATCCAAGCCCATCCATCCGCTGTATCCCGCCTCGGCAAACCGAGGGGCTCCGTCTCCCAAACTCTTTGAGCAACATTGTAGAACCGCTGGTGGGTAAGCCAGCTAAGATGAGTAATATTCTCTTCGACGCAATGCTGGGTAATTCCAATGCCTAACCTCGCTCGAATCCGAAACTCGAGCAGAGGGTCATTATAAAAAGAGCGATTAATCACATATCGAGAACACTCCCAAATATTATCAGCGACCGGAAACTGCTGGAGATTGCAATAATCTGAAAACAATTCGCTTAACATATGAGGGCTGGTGGTTGGATTTAAGCGGGTGGATGCCACGACGCCTTTATCGCCATCTGTAACTACAATGTACACAGTTTCGTCGGTATCAAATTGGTCCTTGTCATACCCGTCTCGAATGCCAGGAATATCCCACCCCCATTGCTTAACGACCACGTCATACCTCTTACGGTACATATCATCCAGAATCGCGGAACAGGATTCGTGCTGAGCGGGTCCAATTATATGAAACATTATGTGATCTCCCAAGAATAGGACATCAAAGTACCAAACCAATCGAAAACAAGATTGTCCCTATTTAGGGACTAGACCTACGGAAAAATCTGACTTTGAGCGATAGCCACGGCTACAGTATGAGCCCTATTCACCGTCTTTAGTTTGCGGCTTGCTCTTTGTAGGCACTTATTCACAGTATCAGCTTTCAGCCCCAAAATTTTCGCGATCTCCCAGTTTGTTTTTCCCGCAGCCGCAAATTGAACAACCTCAGTTTCACGTTCTGTCAATTCGGCGACCTTCTGATACGGAAAAGGACCGAGCATTTCTTCTAAGTGATAGTAGGCTGCTTGGCAGACTATCTCCAACTCGGAGACTTCAATATGACTACAAATGGGCTTCCCGCCACCAACTGACACACCGCCTGAAACGCTGTCCAAACTGTGCATCGGAAACATGAAACCGTCGGTTATTCCGTAGTCCCTCGCCAAGTCGACAACTCTGCGCCCCCGACTGGATGCATATTTCTGGGCTTCAGACCATCGGAACGGGCGCTTTGACCGAAGAGCACAAATTGCTATCGGATCATTTAGTATTGCCATTTGTTCTTTGCGGCGATGCATTAGTTCAATAGGCCAATTAGACACATTTAGGATGTCACTTGGTGGTATGTTCGCGGGATTGACTAGCTGACCTAGAAACACCCTTGAAAATCCATACTGCCCTACGAAATCTGTAAGTACCGCTACGGTGTCACGTTCATTCTTCGACATATGAATCGATCGAATTGCATTAAGTACTTTTGCACCGTCGTACGTCACCATCCACCCACACCCGCAGAGCTCGCCTTATTGGAGAATAAATTCTAACGAAATATCACTGGTTGTGAATAGCAAATTAGATTCTCTTGTGTAATACTCATTACAGCAAGAAGGATCTTGCCCCGATCCTAGTCTCTTGGGTTTGAAGCCTTTTCGAATTAATGTGCAATTCTTCACTCTCGCAGCAAGAGAATACAAAGTCNGAAAAATGTGCTGTTAGGTTGGTGATTGTTGCTCCGATATAATGGACAGCATCTGGCTTCCTTCGCTAACCAATTTGCGAAAACTTGCTGGCCCCTTGGGTCGTGCGGGTAGGACCAAAGGCGGGACGAACCATGAACTGCCCACCAAATAACATTTGGTTATTGAACCCTTCGGAGGTGAAGGATCCCCAGAACCACAATATCGATCGTAACCTCCAAATTCAAAAGTACTTTACATTCACAGCACTGCATTCTTGAAGCCGATGACTTTGAAAAGACCACAAGCTCTAAGCCAAAGTCTCAGAAATTTTCACCTAAGCGCGGCCATTCTGTGGAACGTCTAACAACGGATCTTATTGATTCGATTAGATCAACAATGGGTCCACATCACCGTAGAAAACTGGAGGCTCCAATGAGTTCAGAACTCGACGAACAATTACCAGACGAGATCGAAAAATTGCACCGCGATTTTATTAGAAGGGGATGGCTAGAGCTAGCCCCAAACCGTCGCCTAGAACGAAACCAAGATGACTTTTTTGAACTCAGTCTGATGCTTAAGAATGCGTTATTGCTGGTGGCGCATACGTTTGGGACAACCGAAAAAGAAAAGTACGACATCATCTACTGTCCGTCGTCATATTAAGTGGCTCAGATATCGTCCGGCACTATGAGAGGTTTCACTCACCTTTGTTGTTGATATTATGCGACGGCTTTGCGGTATTGCAAGCGTCGATGGGTGATGGTCTTTTTCTTGATCCTTTCTCTGCGTCTGATGATTGAGTGTGCCCGCCCGAAGTAGGCGTCGGCGGGCGTCACATTGCCCAGGCTTTCGTGGTAGCGGTGGTGGTTGTAATGCTCGACGAAGGCTTCGATTTGGCGTTC
>JGI24724J26744_10000516_pt1 | contig 28302 bp, 24 predicted proteins | sample Cruoilmetagenom7_FD_26744 | JGI IMG/M metagenome (IMG submission 26744) | reverse complement strand
GTAGATAAAAAGAAGCCCTATGATAAAAGAGAAAGGGATTCCAAGAGCGACAATAAACGCAATACGAAGATTTATTAAAATCGCCATAGAAACAAACACTAAGATNAGTCCAAACATAAGATTTGATACAACCGTATCGAGTCTAATTTTCATAGGTATAGAGCTATCCTGATAGAAGTTAAACATAACTCCCTCGTAAGTCTTCTCTAACTGTTTAGCTGTCTCTCTTAACTTTTTAGAGAGCTCTATAGAGTTCCCCTCTTCTCCTTTTGAGATTATAAGAGTCAGTGTAGGGTTATTGTTAAACGAAGAGAGTGTTATAGTTTGGGGATAGTAAATTTTTACATCTGCGATATCACCGAGCATAATAAACTTATCGCCTACCTCCAAGATAGCCTCTTTGTACTCTTTTATATTCGCTTTTCCATTGACTGTTGAGACAAATACAAATTCACCCCTGTCTTCTATGTTACCAATTGGAAAGATATATGAGAGATTTGAGATTGCACTGATTATATTTTCAGGCTTTAAGTCATACGCCAGAATTGCCTCAGAGTTTATCTCAATAGAGACCTCTTCGTTGGAATCTCCACGTATAGAGATGTCACTAATATCTTGAATCTTGGCAAGTTTTGATTTGACCTCTTGTGAGACAACAGTGAGTTCACCTCGACTTAAAGTATTAGAAGAGATTGAAAGTTTTATAAGTGACTTGCTCTTATCTAAAAGCCTAGAGACAGGTTCATTCATATCAGATGGTAAAAACTGTTTTGACGCAGAGACAGAATCTTTTACATTTGAGAGTACATTAATCCTGTCAGAGTCTTCATTAAGCGTTAAGATAATAGTAAACGAGCCAGGGGTGATAGTTGTTTCACTCTTATCTATTCCCGATATATTACTCAGGCCATCCTCTATATCTCTAACAGCCATCCTGTCCATATTTGTAGCACTTGCACCCGCATAAGAACCTCTAACACTTATCTTATCGAGTTCAACTGTAGGAAACATCTCTTTAGGAATGCTNATATAAGCATTTACACCCATATAGGCCAAAAATATCAGCAACATATAGTTTAATTGTTTGTTAGATATAAAATACTCAATAAGTTTTATCATATTTATCCAAAGTTTAAATAGTTATTCGTTAAATTATTATATCAAATAGTTGATTTATTGAACTATTTTAAGATAATTTATCATCTTTAGGTTAGAATATAAAAAAATCTATTAAAAGAAGTTCATGTCAGTAAATGTAAATAATGCAAATCTTGACTCTATTGTAGAAATTATTGAATCAAATAATGATTTGATTGAGTATGACTATAGAGGTCATGAAAACCAGATACTTATTCCCAAAGTAATCGTAAAGGAGATAAACAGACTTATCTCAACTTTTGGCCTTAAAGAGGAAGAGTTTAAGGAAATCACAAAACAGAGTATTAAGAGAGGGTTTGAGCTATCCGGTAACGATATTGTCATAAGTAAGAATGGTGAATTTTTCATTAAACTGTTTGAAAAAACAAAAAAGCATAAAGTAGATGAGAAAGATAAAAATACAATTGCAAACAGGTATAACGGGATTGAAGAAGAGGAACTGGAAGGTTTTTATGATGAGTTTTTTCAAGAGGCTGAAAATAAAAACTTCTTTGCCAGAGTTGCCAAAGAGTTTGTAAAGACCTACCTAACATCTGAAAAAATCACCAATGAAGTATATGAGAAGAATGTATTCTCGTATATACATACTATTACATTTAAGCGCTTAGTTGAAATATATGATGATAGTGACGGTTTCTTTACAGGTTTTGCAGGTTATATCTTTAGAATCCATTTTAAAGAGGTCTTTGAGCATATAGCAGATTTAGTCTTGGGTGAAATTGCAATAAGTAACAAGAGTATTATTGACTTTTTGAAATACTACTCTCAAGATATAATCGTTGTCAATGGAAAAAAGTATAAAGTTCCATCTTTAGAGTCCAAAGATGGCTTACGCTGGAATGTCGGCTCAATGCTCTCTATTACTAAGATATACATCAAAAGCAGCAAAATGGTTAAAAGCTTACAACAAGAGAGCCAAAACTTAAACACACAGGTAAAAAAATTATATATTGGCAACCTTACACCTCTCGATTACCAGAGTGCACAAATTCAAAAAAGACAAAGTTTTGATAACGATATAGCCCATTATAATAAGAAACTGGAGAGATATGTAGATATATTAAACCAGACAAGTGATGAAGATGAAAAAAGTGAGATGAAAAAAGAGATTCACTCTCTTAAAGATATGGTAAGTAATCTACTCCAAGACAAAAAAGAGTTATCAGAGGAGAGTGTAGATAAAGGCACTCTAAGCCAGTACACTCATATACAAAAAGAGATTGATACCCTAAGGCGACACTTAAAAAGAGAACAACTCATCATAACCCAAAACAAAAATGCTTACCAATCTATAAGAGAGTCTCTTATAAAAGCCCTGATATCAAAAAAACAACTCTTATAAAAGTACTTTTATCGCATTTAAGTATAATGCCGCTTTAAAATAAAGGATATCTTTTGACATTAAATAAAAGCTTTATAACAAACGCGATTGCAACTCTACTCATAGCTCTTTCTTTTGTAGTGAGTGAGTTTTCATCTCTTCTACTTTTTACCGGCCTTTTTGCACTCTCAGGAGCTCTTACTAATCTTCTTGCTATTCATATGCTTTTTGAGAGAGTTCCATTTCTTTATGGTTCAGGTGTAATTCCAGCTCGTTTTGAGTCTTTTAAAGAGGCAATAAAAAACCTTATGATGAGTGAGTTTTTCACACGTGAGCAGTTAGAAGCTTTTTTTGAAGATGAAGAGAAAAAGATAAACTTAGAGCCTATCATAGAAGAGACAGATTTCACACCTGCCTTTGATGCACTGAGTAAAACTGTTATGGAGTCATCTTTTGGCGGAATGCTTGGAATGTTTGGTGGTGAAGCAGCACTCGACGCTTTACGTGAGCCTTTCTCACTTAAAATGAAGTCAGCAGTTATAAAAATAGTAAACTCTACTGCATTTAATGAGACGCTTACAACTCATATGCAGAGCTCATCACTCAACGATGATATGCTAGAATCAATAGAAAATATGATAGATGCTAGACTAAGTGAACTAACGCCTCAAATGGTAAAAGAGATAGTTCAAAAACTCATCAAAGAGCATCTAGGGTGGCTAGTTGTATGGGGTGGTGTCTTTGGTGCGTTAATTGGTATCATAAGTTCATTTTTCATCTAACATAATACTTATTTAGTCTAATTTCTTGTAATCCTTTTGCTACTATTAATAATGTACAAAAAATTGTAATATACATTCATTATTTTAACTAAAAGGATTTCTTTTGAAAAACCTCTCTATTAAAGTTCAAGTTCTCAGCCTAGTTATTGGCGCACTTATCATTCTTTCTAGTGTTCTCACCATTACCGCTGAAAGCATTAGTAAAGAGGCCCTTATGAAAAAGAGTTATGATAGCTTAACTGCTGCAAGAGACTCTAAGGCACACCAGGTTGAAACATTCTTTGCTGAGAGAATCGCTGATATTAATGTTATGGCTGCAGGGGAAGATGTAGAGAAGTTAGTTGAAGATTTAATTCATGTACATGAAAAACTTGATGTTCAAGGGAATGATCCTTATCCTGTAAATAACCCATTAACACAAGAGAAGATAAAACCACACGAACACTATTTTCAAAAATATGCAAAAGAGTATGGTTACTATGATATATTTGTAATCTGTGCTCAACATGGTCACGTTATGTATACCCAGGCAAAAGAGTCAGATTACGGTGCGAATGTAAGAAGTGGTTCTCTTAAAAACTCAGGACTTGGTCAAGTTTACAAAAAAGTAAAAGAGCTAAAACGTCCAGTATTTGTAGATATGGCTCCTTATACTCCATCTGCAGGTGCTCCTGCAATGTTTTTAGGTGCTCCTGTAATTACAGATGGAGAGATGAAATCAATCGTAGTACTTCAAATCTCAGATAGAAGTATAAATAAAATCATGCAGTTTAGAAAAGGTTATGGGGAGTCTCAGGAGGATTACCTAGTAGGTCAAGACAAACTTATGAGAAGTGATAGTTTCTTAGACCCAAAAGGACACTCACTTAAAGCTTCATTTACAAACCCAACTACTGGAAACTGTGATACACAAGCAAGTACAAACGCTTTAAACGGACAGAGCAATACTGAAATAGTTATAGATTACAATGGTAATCCGGTACTCTCTTCTTATGCACCTATTAAAATAGGTCAAGACTTAGACTGGGCTATTCTCTCAGAGATAGATGAAGCAGAAGTTCTAATAACTCCCAATAGTATTAGAAATACTTTAATCATTGATGTTGTTATTATTTTACTCATAGTGATTGTAATTACTTACTTCATTATTTCTACAAGCCTTGTTAAACCATTAGATGCCTTTAAAAGTAAAATACTTGATATATCCTCAACTAATGATTTAAGAGAAAGNGTAGAAACAGATGCACCACAAGAGATTATGGATATGGGTAAAAGTCTTAATGAACTACTGAACTCATTACAAAACTTAATTACAAACTCAAAACAGTCATCAACTGAAAATGCTTCTATATCTCATGAACTCTCTACTACAGCAGTAGGTGTTGGTAATAAGGTTGAAGAGTCAGTAGTAATTGTAAATGAGGCCAGTACCCAGGCTAAAGAAGTTCAAGATAAGATTGTAAATGCAATAGCTGATGCACAAGAGTCTAAAGAGGATATCATCAAAGCAAATGAAAACTTAGGAACAGCAAGAGATGACATCATCTCACTGACTTCTAAAGTTCAAGATACTGCAGAGACTGAGGCTGAACTTGCTCAAAATATGGAGACTCTCTCACGTGAGGCAAATGAAGTTAAAACTATTTTAGTTGTGATTGGCGATATCGCAGACCAGACTAACTTGTTGGCTTTAAATGCTGCTATTGAGGCAGCACGTGCAGGTGAACATGGACGTGGTTTTGCTGTGGTCGCTGATGAAGTTAGAAAACTTGCTGAAAGAACTCAAAAAACTCTGGGTGAGATAAATGCAACTATCAGTGTAGTGGTTCAATCTATTGGTGATGCTTCAACTCAAATGAGTACAAATTCAGAGGAGATTCAAGAGTTAGCCAATATTGCTCAGAGTGTTGAAGGTAGAATAAATTCAACAGTAGATATAGTAAATGATGCAGTAAGTGCTAGTGACAAAACTGTAAAAGATTTTGAAAATACAGGAAACAATGTAGAAATAATTGTAGGTAAAGTTCAAGAGATAAATACAATCTCATCAACAAATGCCAGAAGTGTTGAAGAGATAGCAGCAGCAGCAGAACACCTCAATACACTTACGGATGAACTAAACGCTAAACTTGAAACATTCCGCACTTAAATATATTGTCCTCATTGGTGCCTCCACAGGAGGTCCTGGACAAATAGAAAAAATAATCACTTCTCTACCAAAACTACAAAACACCACTGTAATCATCGCTCAACATATGGTTGAAGGCTTTATGAATAGCTTTGCAAATAGATTAAAAAATAGTTCTGACAATCCTATAGATGTTGTGCAAAACAATCAAACACTCCATAGTGGTCATATTTACCTCTGTGAGGGCAAAACAGAGTTAAAAAGAGATGGCTACCAGCTTCTACTCACTCATGAACCCCCTTGTTCTAACTCTTTTAATCCAGATATAAACAGTCTGTTTAATTCTTTTTTACCTTTATGTAAGGATGTTAATATACTAACTATTATCTTGACTGGTATTGGTGATGACGGTGTTGATGCGTGTAAGACTTTAAGTCTTAATGGTGCGACATGTATCACAGAGAGTGCGAAGAGTGCTATAGTTGATGGGATGCCAAGTCGTGCAAGACTCTTAGTACCAAATATACAAGTGGAAGATATAAATACAATAGTACGTAAAATAAATGAGTTTTGCCAATAATGTTTAGTTTTTTTAAAAAGAAAGAGCCCCTTGCTGAAGAAGAGACACTCACTCCTCAAGAAGATTATCATGATATAAAATCCATCGCAGATTATTTTCACATTGAGACCGGTATTACTTTTGATACTCAAATGAGTATATTAAAAAGTAAAGTTACCTCTTTTTGTAAACAGAGGTATATATATTCATTCTCTTCATTGTTACAGGATGTAAAGTCAGATACTCACTTAAAACAAGAGCTTATCGACTATCTAACAACAAATGAGACCTATTTTTACAGAGAGTTCAAACAGATTGAGGAGTTAGTAAACCTTGTAAAGAAGTCTCATGGAAGTGTGAAAATTCTGTGTGCACCCTCAGCGACAGGCGAAGAGGTTTACTCTATCGCTATCGCTCTTCTTGAAGCTGGTATCTCCTCTTCAAGTTTTCATATCTTAGGTATTGATATCAACTCTGATGCAATATCAAAGGCACGAAATGGCATATATGGTGAGAGAAATGTAAGAAATCTTACACCTGAGATTATTTCGAAATACTTTAATGTAGATGACAGAAAATACAGCCTGAAGCAGAGTGTCAAATTACTGGTTTCGTTTCAAGTGACAAATATTTTTGATAACTCATTTAAAAATATTGGAAAGTTTGATTTTATCTTTTGTAGAAATATGCTTATCTATTTTGACAAAGAGACAAAGTTAAAAGCCAAAGGTATCTTAGAGTCTTTGAGAAAGAATGACCAGCATGATGTCTTCTTTGGACATGCTGACCTTTTTTAAATTACTATTTAGACTACTTCTATAGTTGCATCAGCAACTTCTATTACATCACCCTTAACTATTTTGGCTCTTTTTCTCATCTCTATCTCACCATTTCTTTTTACATATCCATCAGCAACAATAAACTTTGCCTGAGCACCACTATCTACCAAATCCATAACTTTTATAAGTTTAAAAAGTTCAATGTAATCTTCTTTTAGTTCAAATTTCATACTCTATCCATATATTTTAATTATTGGAATGATATCCTATTAGTGCTATAATGGAAATTATATAAGGAACTGATATCGCCATACAATCGCAAATATACTATCTAACATCTGAAATATTAAAAGACAGACACTACTTTGAAAAACAGCTCTGTACAGATATGACAAACAGTTACTATTGGAGTGATGACTGGAGTGAAGAGTTTTATATAGAACTATCCAAAGCCGGCTTTATCTCTACAACTCATGAGAGTAAAGATGGGTTAATTTTACTTCCAGAACTTCAAACTGACTATGCAATATTGGATTTTGACAACCTTCATGTATCTCAAAAAGTAAAAAAACTAATCGCTGAGTCTAAATATGAGTTTACCCTTAATAGTAGGTTTAATGAAGTAGTTGAAAGATTCTCACAACATCATAAATACAACTGGTTAAAAGGTGAGTATGCAGAGCTAATCAAGAGTTTATATATCCATAACGATAAAAGAGAGGATTTCAAAACTGTCTCTTTTGAGTTAATTGATAAAAGCTCACGTGAGCTCATTGCAGGTGAAGTTGGATATATAATCGCAAATACATATACAAGTCTCAGCGGATTTAGCTCACGTGAGAGGAAGTATGCCAACTATGGAACTCTTCAACTCGTTTTGTTAGCACAGTACTTGCAAAATAGTGGTTTTGAGTTTTGGAACTTAGGGCATCCGCATATGGAATATAAAAAAAGACTTGGATGCCAAACATACTCTCGAAGCGACTTCTTAAAGAGATGGAGACGAGCTACTCAAACCTCTTAACGTAAGCGTGACAATACGGTTGTGAACCTTTTCTCTCATAATAATCCTGATGATAATTTTCAGCCTTGTAAAATGGTTTCATATCCTCAATTTTTGTCGCTATTTTTAAACCTTGTGAACTCAAAATTCCTATAAGTTTGTTTATAGTTTTTCGCTCACTTTTATCTGACACAAAAACAGCTGAGAGGTACTGTGAACCTATATCCGGTCCTTGTCCATCTGCTTGTGTTGGATCATGAATCTCAAAAAACAGTTTTGCTAAAGACTCATAAGTTACTCTACTCGGGTCATATGTAATCTCTACAACTTCTAAGTGACCACTCTTTCCACTCACCACATCTCTGTATGAAGGATTTTTCACATCTCCACCCATAAAACCTGAAACAACATTTGTCACACCCTTTAAGTTTTCAAAATGATACTCAACTCCCCAAAAGCATCCACCTGCAAAATATGCTTTTAATAAGCCATCAGGTTTTTTCTCTTCAAATTTTAGTGAGATAGAGTTCACACAGTGTCTTGTATTTTTATCTGTAAAGCCTTCACCCATAAAAACATGTCCAAGGTGTCCTCCACAGTTTGCACAGACTATTTCAGTTCTCATTCCATCTGCATCTCTAACTCTCTTTACGGCACCTGGTATCTCATCATCAAAACTGGGCCATCCACATCCACTGTCAAACTTTGAATTTGATTTGTAAAGTGGAGCATCACACTGTTTACATATATATGTCCCATCTTTTTTATGTTTATAGTACTTTCCGCTATACGCTCTTTCTGTACCCTTATTTATTATAACCCTGCTCTCTTTATCCGTTAATTTATTTAAAACTTTTAATTCTGAGGAATTTGAGTTTATTGACATTAATAAAATCACACTTATAACTGTTTTCAACATAATAAATCTCCTTTATAGTATAAAAGATTATTATACTGTTACTATTTCTAACAAAAGTTATAAATTAACTTTAATTTTTTAATTAAATCCTTTATAGATATATTTAAGTGACATTTTTGTGATAAAATTATCACATGCAAACCAATATGAATTTTTATAAATTTTTGAATACTCAAATAATCGTAATGCTTTTACTCACTGTTACAACAGGTGCTGGGTACATTTACATGGGCTTTATTTACGATACTATGCTGCTTTCTGTAATCTGGTATATCGTGATGTTTCTTACATCTTTTTGGGGTTATAGTCTATATAAAGAGTTTACAAGTTCTGATTTAAATCAAGATGAAAAAGCAGACTGGCACACAAGAGCAAGAGTATTTCTTTTTATATATTTTTCACTATGGACAGTTGTATTTCTCATAAATGTCTCCAGTAACTATATAGAACTTCACTACATTGCCATAGCTACACAACTTGGTACATCTGTTGTATCGGCGACGCTTTTAGTCTCTGAAAAAAAACTCTCAAGAATTACTCTTATCAGCCTTATGACACCCCTGTTTATATATTTTGTACTAATTAATGATTTTTATAGCTACCTGCTGGCGATTTTCACTGTTGTACTTTCCGGGGTATTGATTTATGCATCTACAAATACATATAACTATCTTCTCAAAAGCAGGTATCAGGCATATAATGATTATCTCACGAAACTTGGTAATCGTCGCTATTTTATTGAGCTACTCGAAGATTCTATCAAGTCACAAAAAAATAAAGATGACTTCAAATACCTTTTACTCATAGATTTGGACCACTTTAAAAATATAAATGACTCTTTAGGTCATGATATTGGAGATAAATTACTTTTTGAAGTATCTAGAAGAATGCGTGTTCATACAGATAGATGTGATAATTCTATTGCAAGATTAGGAGGGGATGAATTTTGTGTACTCAGTAACTCTTTTAAAACTAAAGAAGAAGCACTCCAAAAAGCTAAAGATTTTTCAGAACAACTCCTCCGTGATATCAAAGAGTTCTATAATATAGATGAGCACCATCTATATATAAGCGCAAGTATTGGTTTAAGTATTATACATAACCCTAAACTTGAAGCAAACGTTTTTCTCAAAGAAGCAGATATCGCGATGTATGAGGCAAAATCTCAAGGACGAGATGGAGTCATCGTATTTAGTGATGAGCTCTCTAAAAAAGTTGAATCAAAACTGCAAGTTGAAAGACATCTTCACTTTGCACTGCAAAAGAATGAAATCTATCTTATGTTCCAACCGCAACTAAATACCAAGAAAGAGATAGCAGGTTGTGAAGTTCTGGTTAGATGGACTAATGATACACTAGGAGAGATTGGACCAGAGGAGTTCATACCTATCTCTGAACAGACCGGATATATTATAGAACTTGGTTATTTTATCATCGAGGAGTCTTTTAAAACTCTACGTGAATGGGATAAAAAAGGTATAGATGTAAAACAGATGTCAATCAACATAAGTATGAGACAACTGTTTCACTCATCATTTATACATGATGTTGAAACATTATGTTCAAAATACCTGAGTAAAAAACTATCTTCTAAAATTGTTTTTGAGATGACTGAGACAAGTGTAGCTGAAGATATTGACAAACTAATTACTAATATGAATATACTTAAAGGTCTGGGAATCCGTTTCTCAATGGATGACTTTGGTACTGGTTACTCATCACTAAGCTATCTACGTCAACTTCCAATTGATGAGCTAAAAATTGACAAATCATTTATCATGGGTTTAGATGATGCAAAAGATGGTAGAGATATGGTCAAAACTATACTAAACATTGCGAAAAATCTAAATCTCACTATCGTTGCAGAGGGTATTGAAGAGGTATCACAACAAGAGTTCCTTATAGAAGAGAAGTGTGATATCTTACAAGGATATTACTTTTCAAGACCTATTCATAAAGATGCATTTGAAAAGTATATAAAAAAACTAGAAAATTAACAGTGTTTCGTTAAAAAAGCGTTGAGTTGATTTGCAAACTCATGCGCATCTTTTTGTCCAAATGGTTTTGGCCCCTTTGTAATCTCCCCACTCTCACGTATTTTATCCATTAGATTTCTCATAGCTAGATACTGCTTGATATTATCTACACTGTAAAGCTCACCTCTATGATCTATGGCGTGGGCATCTTTGGAGATTACTCTGTCTGCAAGCGGGATGTCAGCTGTTATAACCAAGTCACCCTCTTCAACCATCTCTACTATTTTATGGTCAGCTTCATCAGCCCCGGCATCTACAATCATATAGGTAATCTGTTTTGATTTTCCAATATTAATCTTCTTATTTGCCACAACAAAAGTCTCTAATCCTAAACGCTCAATAGAACGAAAGAGTATCGGCTTTAAAAGATTAGGAAATGCATCTCCATCAACATAGATCTTAAGCATTAATCAACTCCAATTTCTTCTCACGTGAGAGTTTTTTTATCTCATACTCACGTTTAGACGCACTGCTTCTATCTTGTGACTCTTCACTATAAACAAGTTTAAGCGGGCGTCTTATCTTGGTATATTTTGCACCCTTATCTGAGTTATTATGCTCATCTAAGCGTCTCTCAACATCCGTAGCAATACCAGTATATAAAGTTTTATCACTGCACTCTAAAATATAAACGAAATAAGACATTCAACTCTCCAAAAATATTAAAGAAATTGTACTATAATTACTTTTATTAAAGGATATATCTTGGCATTTAATTTAGAAAACACATTAGTAATTGGAATCTCAGCAACGGCGCTCTTTGATCTTACAAAAGAGGATAAACTCTTTAAAGATGAGTATAAAAAACATCCTGAAACTGCTATTGATATCTACAGAAAACATATGTTTGATAGTGAAGACATTTCACTTGAAGAGGGTATAGGTTTTCCTCTTGTAAAATCACTTTTAAATCTAAATAGATACCAAAAAAAAGATGAGGCACCGCTTGTTGAAGTAGTTGTAATGTCAAGAAACTCACCCGATACGGGAGTTAGAGTTTTAAATACCATAAGAGAGTTAAACCTAAATATAACTCGTTCTGCATTTACTGCAGGAGAATCAAGTGCTGATTATCTTGAGGCTTTTGATGTCGACCTTTTTTTAACTACTAATGAAGAAGATGCACAAAAAGTAATTGATAATGGTGTTTGTGCATCTGCCGTTTTAAGTACTCCACCAGAATATAAATGTAATATACCTGATGAGCAGGTAAGAATCGCTTTTGATGGTGACGCAGTACTATTTGATGAGAGTAGTGAACTTGTATATAAAGAAGATGGAATGCAGGCTTTTCATGATAATGAAGAGAAATCTCAAAATATTCCAATGAGTGAAGGTCCCTTCGCTACATTTTTAAAAAAACTTGCAAAGCTTCAAGAGAGACTGCCAATGAAGATGGAGTTTTCACCAGTAAGAATAGCAATTGTAACAGCTAGAAATGCTCCATCAGACCTAAGAGTTATAAAAACTCTCAGACACTGGGGAGTATATGTAGACGAGGCCTTTTTTCTAGGTGGAATTGAAAAAAGTAAAATCCTGAAGTCTTTTAAGGCTCATATTTTCTTTGATGATCAAGATGTACACCTAAAACAATCCTCTTTAGTCGTACCATCGGGAAAAGTGCTCTACCCATCACATTCAAAGCTAAAAAATCATAAATAGTGATAAAAATGCCACCTCTACCGTGTCATTTTGTAACAAAATTGTAATAAGTAATATCTAGCTATTGTAAATAATAAAAAGTTATATTATAATCGTATATAAATTTATCACAAAATAATTATTTTTTTTTGATACCAGGGTTTAAGATATGAAAAAGCACAACATTTTAATAGTTGAAGATGACGAGATTACTGCGTTAAATCTGAATATGTCACTACAAAAAAATGGTTACAATGTTGTCTCAATGTGTGATAATGCTGCAGAAGCAAAAAGTAAGATCGCATCATATAACCCTGACATTGTAATCATAGATATCTCGCTTCAGGAGAGTACTGATGGGATTGAACTTGCAAAAACCATAAGAAGTAAGCACAACATTCCATTTATATTCTTAACATCATATACTGATGATGATATTATCTCACAAGCAAAACTTACTGAGCCTTATGGCTATATTGTAAAACCTTTTGACCCTGCTTCACTTCACGCAACTATTCAGATGGCACTTTTTAAATATGAGGTTGAAAATGAAAGAAAAGAGGATATCAATACACTTAAAGTTGATAAACTAAACTTAGAAAAACTTCTCTACTCTAAAAAAGCATCTGATAAACCCATAGTTCCATTTGGGGATAAGTACCATTTAGATATCAGTATCTGTGAGACTTTCTACAATGGCAAAAAGATAAAACTTACAAAAAAAGAGAATGCCTTCTTAAGACTTCTTGTTGCTCAATTAGGTCTTGTTGTAAGTTTTGAGCAAGCTATGAACTATGTTTGGGACGAGAATGGTGCTACTGAAAATAGCGTGAGAACACTCGTATGGCGTTTAAGAAATAAACTTGAAACTGACATTATTAAAAATGCTTCAGGAATAGGATACTACATAGAAGAGTAACACTCTAAGCACCTTATAAATGAGTGTTAGTCATAGTTAGAAGCTTTTAACTGTAGCATTAGCAACTATTGAGAGAACCTACTTGATAGCACTCAGTCATAAGCTGCTTGATAGCTGCTAAGAGATTTTTATACCCTGTATAATTTTTTTCATCTCTTCAAATGTAGCCTCATAATCATACTCACTATTTTCTGCCTTTGCCATCTTTTCCATCTCACTTGAACTTAGCTGGAGTGCTTCTATTCTAAAGTTTCCACTTGAACCTTTTATACTGTGCGCACTTAGTGCTATCTTTTTAAAATCACGTTTTTTTATTGCGTTTTGCAACTCAGGAGTGACTTTAGTCATTTTTTTAATAAATAGCCCTAAAAGCATTATTAGTTCATCATGGTTAAGCATAAGCTCTTCACTTAACATCTGGGCATCTAGCCCAATAATATTTGCAGTTGATTCAGTTTTATCGTTTGTTTCTACAACATGTAAAGAATCAAGTTTCAGGTAAGACATAAAAACTCTCTCAAGCTCTTTTAAAACGATAGGCTTACCTAGAAATGAGTCAAAACCACTTAGAAGCCCTCTTTCTCTAGCGCCTTTAATTACATTAGCAGTAAGAGCAGATACTGGAGTATGACTTAAGCCATTGGCATTTTCAAACTCTAAGATCTTTTTAACAGCGATATTACCATCCATTACAGGCATCTGTTCATCCATAAGGATTAAATCGTACGAATTTTTCTTATATAACCTAAGCGCTTCTAATCCATTTTCTGCTAAATCAAAAGAGAGTCCATACTTCATAAGTAAAATCTTAATCAGCTCTTGATTGGCTTCATTATCTTCTGCTACTAATATATGCCCTTTAAATTTTTGAGATATTTTTTTTGAATAAGGTAGAAACTCTTCAGGGTGCATTAACTCCTCAAAAACTGTGTGTATTTTTGAACAATACAGAGGAAAACACATAGGATTAATATGACTATGTGTATCATAGACATCATACTGCTTACTCATAAGTGCAACAAATTTCTTATCTGAATTTATTATCTTATTTCTACAGTCATTACCACACTCTTCATGAACAAAAATAGCAACATCAAAATTAGATTCTAAATTATCCCCAATTCTAATGTCCATATTAAAGATTTTGGCATATTTTATAAAGGCATCATGCTGAAAAGTTGTTTTTAAATTTTTAGTATATACAAGCATTTTAAGTTTTTGAAACTCTTGTATATCTTCAAATACCTGGCACTGTTCAGTGTGAACATCTATGGGTATCTCCATTGAAAATGTACTACCAGTTCCAAGTTCAGACTCAACATATACATAACCATCCATGTGTTTTGCCAACTGATGACATATAGAGAGTCCAAGACCTGTTCCATCACTGTTCTTATGTTCAGAGAACTGTGCTTGAGCAAAGGCTGTAAAAATATTTTTCATATCCTCCTCAGCTATCCCGATTCCACTATCCTTTACACTAATTTTCAGGGTTTTGTTCTTACAAGAGGCTTCTACACTTATTACCCCGCCAACAGGAGTAAATTTAATCGCATTACTTAAATAGTTAGAGAGTATCTGTTTAATTCTAAGAGAATCACCATAAAGCTCCCTTGGAATAACAGGATCTATAAAAGATGTAATTGTTATATCTTTTGAGTTTGCACTCGCAACAAAAAGCTCCATCGTATGACTGAGCTCCTCATGAAGCGAGAAGATTTTAGGCTCAATAGTAAACTCACCACTTCGGAGTTTTGAGAAATCCAATATATCATTTATAATGCTTAAGAGATTCTCTCCACTACTTAAAATAATATCAAGATAATTTTTATGCTTTTTTGAGATATCCTCTTCTATTAAAAGATTAACAAAGCCTAGAATTGCGTTTAGGGGAGTTCTAATCTCATGTGACATATTAGATAAAAAGTACTCTTTAGCCTGTCCAGCTTGCAGTGCTTCTTGTCTCGCATCTATCAGTTTTTCAAAAATTGTATCCGTGTAAAATTTTAGAATCCCTCTAAAGTTCATGTCATATATGTATGAAATCTCACTAAACAACTCTTTTGAATTTAATCCGGAATCATATGAAAAGTCAAGCATTGAACGGCGAAAGTGACTACATATCTCAAATAGTTCATCAGCGCTAATTTCTCTAAATTTCAGATATGCAAGTAACTCTTGCATAATGGGACAGTTACCAATTTCTCTCTCCCCTGAAATTACACCCATGAAGTAATCAAAAACTCCACTTGCATACTTTTCAACGAAAAACTTCTCATCAATGTTATGAAGTTTCAAAATCTCCTTTGGAGATTCATATGACACCCACTGCACTAAAATTGTCTCTTTGGCTTCTATAAATATACTTTGTACAGCTATTAAATTAGGGATTGTGTTTTTCATTTTTACCTAGCCAATTATAAAATATGACACTAGCATTAAAAGTGTCAACTTACTTAATGATATTACTGTTGTACCAATTATATTGCCTATCTGGCAACTAGTACAGGATGTATACTTTCTACCCTCATATTGGGCATAAAAGAAATAGAGTATATTTAATCCAAGTACTACAAAAGAGGTGTTTAGTTGATATGACCATAACGAGCCAAGTCTCTCAATCTCACTAATAAATAGAGAATAAACTAGTAGTGCAAGCATTATAGCCATAATTATATTTATAATCTTAAGAATTTTATCACGATTAAATTCAGTTGGACAACTCTCAGAAATTGCAATATCACTCCCGAATTCCAGTTTTGTTTCAAATCTTTTTTTCTCATCACCTGATAGCTTATTTATGAATGATGAGCCAAAAGTATAATCAATCTTTCTCTGCAAAAGAACACTAAACTCCCCCTCTGCTCTAAGTGAGTGCTGTTTTAGTTCTCTATCTTCATAGATTACTGATATCTTGTCATGCCTTATGACTTTAGCACTTAAACCAGGAAAATATGCTGTTTTTTCAATCGTTGTGATTTTTCCTGACGTATTGAGGAGTCTTGGATTTATTAACTCTAAAAAACTCCCATCGCCTTTTTTAATAACAATAATATTATACATATACCCTATTTGAAATGCAGCGAGTCCATCCAGAGAGTTCTCCCCTATTGTATCCATAAGGTCTTGGATTATTGATGATATCTCATCGTTAAAGACTCTAACATCAGTTGAATACTCTACACTCGGAGGTGTTGGATAAGTAATAATCTCTCTTATCATCGGTTATGCTTCCTTGTTATTAAAAAATAGGATGGGATTTATAAGAAATCCTCCAATAGAGGAGGATGAAGTAGGTTTAGTGACTTTTACTTACTACTACTAGCATTTTTAGATTTATAATTATAAATCTAATTGCTTGAAATATAACACATGTTCTCATCCATTTTGCAAATGGACCAGGTGTCATTGTTGTAAAATTATTACTATACGCTTTAATATTTCTCTCACCATGTTTACCGTGGGGTTTTTCTGCCATCTTAAATTCCTTAATTTTATTTCATAAAATGAAGGGAACCTTTTCCCTCATTTTTATCACGCAAAAGGAATTACTTCCTTTTACTACGCTAACACTGAGTTTTCCTCAGCGGAAAGCTCAAAATACTAGCATTTTCTCGTTCCCACTCTTCTAAGTGGAAATACATATTTATTTTCTATTCTGGAATTAGTGTCCAGCCAGCTTTTAGCTTAGCTTTCCAAATAAATAAATGATGTAATATGTGTTTTATCCAGTGACCTGCAAGACCAATCTCACCAAATGTATAGTCAGTATCACGACCAGTACCCGGGTACTTCTCAAAATCCGGAACAACAGGATAAATAGTCATAGCTGCCGCTGTACCGTTAAACACACCTTTACCTGCAGATGCAACACATGCAGCACCCATATGAGCCATAGAAGCTGTATGTAGTGGAGCATCTTCGCCTTTAAGTATTTTATCACAAACACTATGGGCAACAGCTTTACCCATAATCCCTGAAGGCATACCAGTACGAGGTGGTGTAGGGTTAATCGGTGTCCCATTTGGAGAGCTCATAGGTTTTGATATTGGATGTGGAGGTGCAAAAGCAATACCACAAGCAAATAGATTTCCGTAAGTTGGATTCTGATAAGTCTCTGGCCAATCACTAGCTTTCCAGTTCTCATAAGTTCCAGCACCATAGTTAGCATCTACTTTCATAAATCCGTTTGGAGCGAATAGCGTATCAGTGATATCCCCACCATCTTTACCAAATGCTTTTATGCCGACACCAGCAAATGGAGGGATAAGCATAGAGAAATCAAACTCTTCCTCATCCATAGTACCATCAAGTAGCTCATAATGAACTTTTCCAGACTCTACTTTATTTACATGAGCTCCAATAATCCACTCAACATCACGTTCTGTAAATAGAGACTCTGCAAAGATTTTTGAACTAACGGCAAACCCCATAGATTTCATATGAAGTCCACCAACACCAAAGTCACCTAAAAATGACTCATTTGATATCCATTTGATATCAGCCATATCACGAACACCAGCTTTTTTTAGTTCATGTTCAATATTAAAGATATACTCAAATGCAGCACCTTGACATGTACACATACCATGACCAGTACCAACTAAGAATCTTTGACGCTCTCCAGCTTTCATCTTTTCAATACACTTATCAAGCTCATCACTTGCATGTTTTGCATGATCAGCTGTACAAACTGATACAGTATGCTCCCCTAACTGCGTACCTTCTCCTAGACCAGGAGTAGCACCAAAGTTAAGCTTTGGACCAGTAGCATTAATTAAGTAATCATACTCAATATTTTCATTCTGCCCTTCTTCTCCAGCCTTTGTAGACTCAATAGTCACAAAACCCTTATCCGTATCCGTATCACCTTCTGGATTAATAGAAACTGCCTTTGCCTGCCTATATGTAATCCCCGCTTTTGCATAGACTGGTGCCAGCTCAAACGTAACATCATCTGTCGTCATTTGACCTACACCGACCCAAATATTTGATGGAATCCAGTTCCACTTTGAATTTGGAGTTACAACTACAACCTCATGGGCTGACCCTAACCATTTTGCTGCGAAAGTAGCTGCAGTATGACCTGAAACTCCTCCACCTAAAACAACTAATCTTGCCATATAAACTTCCCCTGTTTTTAGTTCTAAAAAAACTTTATCACTATATAGTCACAATACTATCACAAAGAATTATAAAATTATAAATAATTGTTATACATATGAGTTATGTGAATTTTCAAGCCCTGTTTCAAGGGCTTTAAGAAGTATCTGTTTTTGTTTTTTAGTTGATTTTTAGGATTTTACTGACAATCTCATAAACATTTTTTGAGATTGATTGTGTAGATACTACACGATTTAATTCGACTTTCATCATCATCTTATTTGTCTCATTTAGTTTATCATATATTTTAAACGCACTACACAAGCCTGATGCCATCTGTGGGTTTATGGTATCAATTTCTATAATTTTATCGGCTACAAATTTGTATCCATATCCATCTTTTGAGTGGAAGTGTTTATAATTTCTTGCAAATACACCTATAAGTGAACGAACAAGATTTGGAACTTTTTCATCATAGACCTCATCATTTTGAAGTGCCATAACACGGTCGAGTGTTCCCACGCGTTCTGAAGCTGAAAGAATAGAGAAGTACTTGTTCATAACTAAAGTGTCATCTCTGTATTTAGCATAAAAATCACTCAATGCAAGTTCTGAAAGAAGCTCAGTTGTGTTTTCAAGTATATCAAGTGCAACTACTCTGTCTGTCATGGTTAAAGACTTACCATACTGCTCTGAAACTAAGTCAATAATATCATCACTCTCTAGAGCACTCAGCAGTCTCAAACAACGATTTTTTAAAGCTCTCTCACCCATACTTATGGAATCAATCTCTTGATTTAAAGGTTTATGGTTAGTTGTGTAAAGCTCTAAAAGTTTCTCTTTATAAGTGCTTGCTAAATGTTTAGACAACTTCTCTTTTGCTTCATAAATCGGTTCAAAGTCAATCACACTTTGTCTCTGCATAAGTGTCGAGATAGTCGGTAGTTCAAGGAGAAGTGCTTTGTATGATAGGTCCACATCTAAATCAAGTAGATATCCAAATGCAGATACAAACTCTTCATCTATATCTCCGCCTTCCATCATAGACTCTAAAGTTTGTACTGCAAATGATTGTGCTGATTCGTATCTCACAAAACTATTTTTATCATGCTTCATTAAAAATGCAAAATCATTATCTTCTTGTTCCACGATTATAGGAGCTGAGAAATCTCGGTTTATCGAAATTTTTGGTCTTGCGTTTATATCTTCATATACAAACTCCTCCACTTCTTTGGAGATAATTAAAATTTTCTCTACTATGTCACTTCCATTTTCGTCAAGTAAAGCAATTTTTAAAGGAAAGAAGTAAGGTTTCTGTTCAGTGCCATCCACTGCATCTGGAACCTCTTGTCTTATAGAGAGTCTAAAAGTATTGTTATCATAAAACTCTTGTACGTGAAGTTTTGGAGTTCCAGATTGATGATACCAAAGCTCAAACGCAGCTAAATCAACACCACTAGCCTCACTCATAGCCCAGAGAAAGTCATTTGTAGTGACTGCCTGGCCATCAAAACTCTCAAAGTATAAATCAGTTGCTTTTCTATAGTTCTCTTCACCTAAAAGAGTGTGAATCATACGAATCACCTCAGCACCTTTTTCGTACACTGTAGAAGTGTAGAAGTTATTCATAGATATATAAGATTCTGGCTGAATCGGATGTGCAGTTGGAGAGGCATCTTCTACAAACTGTCTCTCACGTAACCCTTTCACATCTTCTATACGCTGAACCTCACGTGAGTTCAAGTCAGCAGAAAAACACTGGTCACGAAAGACTGTGAGTCCCTCCTTTAGTGTTAGCTGGAACCAGTCACGACACGTTATACGATTTCCTGTCCAGTTATGAAAATACTCATGAGCAATTACAGACTGAATACCCATAAAGTTTACATCAGAAGCTGTATCTTTATCAGCTAAAACATAGTGAGAGTTGAAAATATTTAAGCCTTTGTTCTCCATAGCACCCATGTTAAAACTATCAACGGCTACGATATTATAAATCTCTAAATCATATTCACGTCCGTACTTCTCTTCATCCCAAGTCATTGACTCTTTAAGAGATTTCATAGCGTGAGAACATTTAGACTCATTACCTAAGTCACAGTATATATTTAACTCTACATGCTCTCCACTCGCTGTTGTAAACTCATCATTTACACAACCTAAATCACCTGCAACAAGAGCAAAAAGATATGATGGTTTTGGATGTGGGTCAAACCAGGTCACACTATGACGTTCATCCAAGCTCTCATTAGACTGCGTTTTATTACCATTACTCAAGAGAATTGGGTATTTTTCTTTCTCAGCGATTACTGTAGTTCTAAAAACAGACATTACATCTGGACGGTCAAGATATGGAGTTATACGACGAAAGCCTTCTGGTTCATTTTGAGTACAGAAAATTGAACCAGATTTATAGAGACCCTCTAGTTCAGTATTGTTTTGAGGATAAATTTTATTTATTATTTTTAGATTAAACGCAGCTGGAACATCTAAAATAGTCAACTTCTCATCTGCATAAGAGTAATGACTCTCATCTAATTTTACCTCATTTATAAATAACTCTTGAAGTTCTAAATCAATACTGTCTAATACTAAATTCTTTGTATCAGCACTCTCTTTTACTATATTCATAATATTTATAACAATACTCTTATCTTCATAGAGGTCAAAAACTAACTCAACATCTTTAATACTAAACTCTGGTTTCTTGTAATCTTTTAAATATATCGCTTGAATTTCGCTCATAGGTCTCTTCTTATTTTAATTATTGAAATTATATTCAAATTTCCACTCAAACTTGTTAAATATTGATTTGAATGTTTCATCTAAAGGGGCTTTTATAGTAATCTCTTCATCACTATATGGATGCTTCACTTCTAAAGAGATTGCATGAAGCAGAAGTCTATGACAATCAAACTCTTTTCGGATGAGTTTGTTGTGCTCCCCTCTTCCATATTTCGTATCACCCAACATATGGTGGTTTATATGTTTCATATGACGACGGAGCTGATGTTTTCGTCCGGTTTTTGGTTTTAACTCTACTAGCGAGTATCGTGTTTTATCATATCTGCCAACAGCAAAGTCCAACTCAACTGTTTGTAATCTCTTAAACACAGTAATCGCTTCTTGAGCCTCTTTATCTTCACTCGCTTTTTTATCAGCTATTTTGTCTAGCTTCTCTTTTAAAGCATGTTCAACGATTCCCTCTTCAGGTGTATATCCACGAACAACTGAGATATATGTTTTTTGTATAGTGTGGGCTTTAAACTGCTCCGACATAATTCTTGCAGTCTCAGAATCAAGTGCGAAGAGTAAAACTCCCGATGTCGGTTTATCAAGTCTATGAATTGGATAGACCCACTTCTCGATCTGGTCACGTAGCATCTTCATGGCAAAATATATCTCATGTCTGTCTATCATAGATTTATGTACTAGAAGTCCACTCGGTTTATTTATAGCAACAAGATATTCATCTTGATATAAAATTTCTAATTCATAATCTTTCCACATGCCGAAATAGTATCATTTTTCATATATAATAGTACTATGAATATATTTGAACAAATTCCAAAAGACTTAAAAGACGAACTCTTTGAAGATATCATTAAAACAGAAAATTTAAAAATTGAGAGGATAGTCTCTTACGGACATACTTCTCCAGAGTCTGGATGGTATCAGCAGGAACAAAATGAATGGGTAATAGTCTTAAAAGGTGAAGCTATTTTATCGTTTAAAGATTCCGAGGGTATAAAATTAAATGCAGGTGACTACCTAAATATACCTGCATATAAAAAGCATAAAGTCTCATGGACCCTGCCAAATACAGAGACTGTCTGGTTAGCTATACACTACTAATTATTTAGGGTCACGTTTTGTAGTTTTACGCTTCTTTTTAGTCTCTTTAAGCTGTTTTCGACCCTTAGGTACTCCGCTTGTATTTTTGTTATATTGACGCTCTTTTTTTCCACTAGCACGCTTGTGTTCAGCTTTTAGTTTTAATTCATCCTGATCTTTTCTTCTGATAGTCGGGTCAGGTTCAAAACCATCTACTGTCTCTTGAGGTATTTTTTGACCTATTAAACGCTCAATATCTCTAATATCGTACTTCTCATAGATATCTATAAGACTTATTGCCTCTCCTTGACGACCGGCACGACCAGTTCTTCCAACTCGATGTACATAATCCTCAGGAATAGATGGTAGTTCGTAGTTAATTACATACGGTAAATGCTCAATATCAAGTCCACGTGAGGCTATGTCTGTAGCAACTAGAACTCTTGTTTTCCCCTCTTTAAACTGAGTTAGCGTTTTGAGTCTATTTGCTTTAGTTTTATCTCCGTGAATTATTCCACACTTGAGTCCATCTTTTTGAAGTTCAACTATTAACTCGTCTGCACTTACTTTTGTTTTTGTAAAGACTAAAACTTGAGGAAAGTTTCTTGAACCTATAAGATAAGCCAAGAGCTCCGCTTTTCTATCTGTATCTACCAGGTAAGCTACTTGATTGATAGTGTCAACCGTAGTATTTTTCTTTGCAGTCTCAATAAATGCAGGCTTAGTTAAGATAAGCTTTGAGAGTTTTCTCACCTTTTCACTAAATGTAGCTGAGAAAAGAAGTGTCTGGTGACGCTTTGGAAGCAGTGGATGGATTTTTCTTATATCTTTTGTAAATCCCATATCAAGCATTCTATCCGCTTCATCTAAGACCATTATCTCAACACTGTTGAGAGACAGTCCTGTCTCGATATGTTCTAACAGACGACCCGGAGTGGCTATAACGATATCTATCCCATCTTTTAACTTTCTTTTTTGTGCTTCTAAATCTTTTCCGCCTACGAGTATCATAGTCTTTACTTTCATATTTGTAGAGTAAGAGAGTATATCTTCATAAATCTGTATGGAGAGCTCTCTTGTAGGTGATAGGATTACAACTCTTACATCATTATGCTCTAGTGGATGTCTCAATTTTTGAAGTATTGGCAGAGCAAATGCAGCTGTCTTACCAGTTCCTGTCTGCGCTGTCGCAAAGATATCGCTCTTCGCTAAAACTAAAGGTATTGCTCTTTTTTGAACAGTTGTTGGATGCTCATACCCTAACTCTTTTATAGCACTTAGCAGAGGTTTAATCAATCCTAGTTTCTCAAATGACATTACACACCTTTTAGTCAAAATATATATGGAATTTTAGCATATTATTTAAGATAGCGTATTAGTATATATAGATATACATATTTACATACCTTTATTATAAATTAAATTTATACTGTAATGCAACTATTGTGATATTTTTGTGATATAATTTCAGACTAAAATTTTGAGAGGGGGAGTAAAATGATTAAGCTATTTAAAAAAATTATAAAAAACTTCCTCACTATTGGTATTTTAAAAACTGATAGTGAAGCTCTTAAATTAAAAAAATCCTCTATAACAACTGTACCTCTAATTATGGCTCCTACTGGGGTAGTATGGGCTTTAATATACTACTATTTTGATCATAATTTATCAGCACTGATTCCTCTCTCTTATTCACTACTTTCGGTTTTATGTTTATTGAATTTTCATAAGACTAAAAATGTAGAGACAATTCAAAAAGTGCAAATGGTACTTGTCCTTTTTATCCCTTTTATATTAATGTGGTCCCTTGGTGGTTTTGCTCTTGGAAGTTATGTAATGATCTGGGCATTTTTCGCTCCAGTAGCAGCCCTCATTCATGATAAAACATCAAAATCTCTGTTTTGGTTCTACTCATTTATAGCACTGCTACTATTTTCAGTAGTTATTGATCCTTTGCTCATTGAAATGCACTCGATATATATGCCTAAAATAATTATAGACCTATTGACGTTCTTAAACTTTTCAATAACACTTGCCGGTATCTACTTTTTAATAAAATACTTTATTAATGTCAATGACAAAAATTCAGAGGAAAAAATCGACAACAATATCTCTTATTTACAAAGCTATAAAGATACAATAGATAAAAACCTTATTGTTACAAGAACAGATTTAGATGGAAATATTACATTTGCAAATGATAACTTTTATAAAACTTCTGGATTTTCTAAAAAGGAAGTTTTAGGAAAAAGTCACAATATAGTTAGACACCCCGACAATAAACCGGCAATATATGAAAAACTATGGAAAACAATACTATCGAAAAAACCGTGGCATGGTCGAATAAAAAACTTAAAAAAAGATGGATCAAGTTACTGGATTGATACAACAGTCTCTCCTATTTTAAATAAAGACAATGAGATTGTAGAGTTTATAGGTGTGAGACACGACATCACGAAGCTGTTAATGCAGCAAGAAGAGCTCAAAAATATGCTTTATAACGACTCTCTAACAGGTGTTCAAAATAGAGAAGCACTTTTAAGAGATCTTAGAAATGAAACTTCTGTCGCTCTTATACTTATAAATATTGATGGCTTTTCTCAGATAAATGACCTTTATGGGGAGCGTTTTGGAAATAGAGTGCTTATCAAGTTTAGCTCTTTTTTAAAAAATACTTTAGGTGAAGAGTCTAGTTGTCAAGTCTATAGACTTGGTAGTGATGAGTTTGTGATACTCTCTACCCAGACAAACCCAATTAATGTTGCCAATAACCTGACTAGTTTAATGCAAAACATGAATGAAAACCCTCTTAAAATAAATGATGAAGAGATTTCACTCGGAGTTACAATCGGTGTCTCTTTTGAAGAGAATAACACCCTTTTATCCACAGCAAACATGGCACTAAAAATTGCCAAACGTGAGTCAAAAAATATTGTTCTCTATACTGAATCTTTATCATTAAATGCAGAGTATGAAAACAACTTAAAATGGATAAAAGAGATTAAAAGTGCTATAGATGACGACAGAATTGTTATGTATTTTCAGCCTATTATTGATAATAAAACAAATACAATCACTAAATATGAATCACTCATAAGGCTCATCAGTGAAGAGGGTGAAGTCATCACTCCATACCACTTTTTAGATATTGCAAAAAAAGCAAAGCTCTATGAGAAACTTACAAAAATCGTTATCAAAAAAAGTTTTGAGGCCTTCAAAGACAAGAGTTATGATTTCTCTATTAACATAACAATTGATGATATTTTAAATAAAAACATAAATGACTATATTATTAAAACTTTAAAAGAGCACAATATTTCTCGTAGAGTTATATTCGAAATTGTAGAGACTCAAGAAATAGAAAACTTTGAAGATATAGAAAGTTTTATTACAATGGTAAAATCATTTGGGTGTAAAATTGCGATAGATGATTTTGGTACTGGGTATTCAAACTTTGAATATCTTATGAGACTACAAGCAGACTTTATAAAGATAGATGGAAGCATTATAAAAGAGATTATACATGATAAACGCTCAGAACTCATCACTTCTGTCATAGTTGCCTTTGCAAAAGAGATGAAAATAGAAACTATTGGTGAATATGTAGAGACTAAAGAGATAAATGATAAGCTTATAGAACTCGGGGTAAATAAATCTCAAGGTTACTATTTTGATAAACCAAAGCCTACTTTGGAATAAAATTAATCTCTTTAAGTTTTTTGTAGTTATAATCCCTTAATATGATAAGAAAAACTCTTAAAAAAACAAGCAAAAGCGAAAAATTTAAATCATTTCTAAAAAAGTATAAAGTTCCCGAGCACTATCTAGCTACAAATAGAAGAATGGTCTCACGTGCGGTAGGATTAGGAATTTTTATCGCATTTATTCCTATGCCAATGCAGATGCTAGCTGTGTTAGCCTTCATGCCTATATTAAGATTTAATGTCCCTATTGCCTTAGCCATGTGTTGGCTGAGTAATCCTTTTACCATGCCACCTATGTACTATATGGAGTATTTAACAGGTACTTATCTTTTAGGTATCCAAACTGTTGATGTTAAGATGAGTATTGAGTGGTTTAGTGATAATCTGGATGATATTTTTATTCCTCTATATACAGGAACACTTTTCTTCTCTTCTATCGTCTCATCTTTAGCTTACTGGGCAGTAAATCACTTCTGGCATGGATCAGTTCACAGAGATAGAAAACTTCACCGTAAACATAGATAATAATATATCTACGTTTAGGCTTTGGTTTTACTACTCTTCATAGAGTAGATAATAAGTCCAATACCCACGAGTAAAAACGGTATACTCAAAGCTTGACCAGTATTTAAAATCAGATCACTTGAGTATGATGCCTGTCTCTCTTTTACAAATTCAACAAGAAATCTAGCACTAAAGACNANTGTTAAAAACATTCCAAAAAGAAAACCGGGTTGTAGAACTTTTCTATTTTTATATATAAAAAAGAGTATGAAAAAAATAACGAGGTACGCAAGAGCTTCATAAAGTTGTGCCGGATGCCTTGGAACATTATCTACACGTGAGAATATTATCGCCCATGAAACATCAGTTTTCATACCTAGTATTTCTGAATTCATAAGATTACCAATTCTGACAAAAAAGGCGAAAAGAGCTGTTGGGAGAACCATTCTATCCAGCAACCACATAAAATCTAGTTTATATTTTTTAACATAAAAATAGAGTGCGATTATTACACCAAGTCCACCACCGTGAGAAGCAAGTCCACCTTCCCAAACAGCAAGAATTTTCATAGGATTGGCTGCGTAAAATGCAGGGTCATAAAAGAAGCAGTGCACAAGTCTAGCACCTACTACTATTCCGATAACAGTATATATAAATCCAGAATCAACTAAATCTTCAGATTTTCCTTCTCTGGTATAAACCCATTTCATGAGCTGTAAACCAGTAAGAATTGCAGTGGCAAACAGGAATCCATACCAAAAGATTCTCACACTTCCAAACTCAAAAAGTATAGGATTAACACTCCAAACAAAATGCTCCAAGATTATTTCCTTAAAGCCTCAGCTATTAACTCAATTGGATTTTTAAAGATGGTTGCAGACTCTTTGCCCATTGAGTTGTTTATTTGCATACGACAAGCTGAACACTCAGCACTAACTATCTCAGCACCTGTTTTCTCAATCATTGCAGCCTTTGGCTTCCCTGCAGCTTCAGCAAAGTGATACTTCTCAGTCTGCATAGTTACACCACCAAAACCACAGCAGAGATTTGGATCGCTCATCTCTACAATCTTATAGTTTTGACGGATTAAATTTCTAGGCTCTTGATGGATGCCCTGCATCTTTTTAGCGTGACATGGATCATGATAAGTTACTATTTTTGTATCTTGTTTTTTAGAAGCTAAAAGTTGTTCCAACTCTGTATGATTTTGCAACCATTCAGTAGCCATAAATACCTTATCCATAATAACTCTTGCTCTGGCTTTCCAATCTGGCTGGTCATGAAAATAGTGCTCATAGTCAATTTTCAACATTGCAGAACATGTAGCTTCAGGAATGATAATAGCCTCAACATCTTTTGAAAAACTCTCAAAATACTCTATATTGAACTTTGCATTTGAATCAACAGTATCAAAATCACCAGTAAAATATGCAGGTGCTGAACAGCACTTTTGACTTTTCGCTAAAAATGCATCAATTTCAAGAGCTTCTAAAATCTCTAAAAGTCCATCACCTACACCTTTATAGTTGTAGTTTGCCAAACAGCCTATAAATACAGCTACTTTTCTTTTTCCACCATTATCTATATTTTCAGGATGTGAATTCAAAAATGATGTTTTTGCTAAACTTGGAAACAGCCTATCAGTTTTAAGCATAGGAAGATTAAAACGCGAGTTCATTGACTCTATGTCACTTTTAATTTTAAACCCACAAGTCTGAAATGTCCATCCCAACTTAAATGCGATATCATTCATCCAACGATAACGAAGAAGCATAAAGAAAAGACGCTTAAACCAAGCAATACCAAACTTTTTAGCTATATCTGCACGAGCCTGTTCTATTATCATATCTGTTGGAAGTGACTTAGGACAAACCTCAACACAGGCCGTACATAAGAAGCATGATTCAAATAT
>JGI24724J26744_10000513_pt1 | contig 28365 bp, 24 predicted proteins | sample Cruoilmetagenom7_FD_26744 | JGI IMG/M metagenome (IMG submission 26744) | reverse complement strand
GATCCCCGAAACGCTTTTTCCCACGATCGGGAAACTCTGGTCAGGCCTCAAGCCCTCCACGATTTCGTAGCCGGTTCCAGGTCCAGANCGGCAATTGGCATAGGAATGTGTTGTCGCGATCGGTTCAACGCATTCTTCTTCTTGTTGGTCTGAATTATCATCCACTTCCTTTTCAATTTCCTGCTCTGGGGATTCCTCGATACTATCCACATAGATGGTAATAATATTGGATTCAGTTTGCCCTCCTGATTCCTCTTCTAAGATAGTCTGGATGAAATAAACACCCTGCTCAGAAGGTGTCCACGGCTGATAAATACTAAATATACGCATATTCTGGTAAAAATGAGTGAAGTAATATGGTTGTCCATTCACGATCAAATGAACGCCAAAAGCATAAGCTGCAACTGAGGCATCTGATGTAATGTCTACCGTCTGGTTGACGCTGATATGGGTTCCATCTGCAGGGGAAACGATCGATATATTACCGTCTTGCGATTTTAACCCTTGATTTTCACCACCCAGGTCAACCTGGATCATATCGCAGCCTGCGGTAAAGATGAGAAGAAATACCAACCCAAAAGAGACTATTTTTTTATTCATCATTCACCTGCTCTCCTGCCAGTCAGTTGTAACAGCTTCCCATGTATTTACGGATCTAGGAGTTCTGATATTCATTCTTGATTCATTAGATTCCACTCGATCAGCACTGACAGATTTCAGCAAATATTCGTAATATCGGTCAACAAAGGGATCAGCATCAACAAATGATGTCTGATCGGGTGAAATAATAAACTCGTCCTCTCGTGTATCCAGGATAATCGTGTCAGCATATTTCCTCGTCAAGACCAAATGATCTGTCGAGTAAGAATTATCTGGGCTCTCAGGTAAAGTCCAGGAAACAATAATGCATTTTTCCGATCCGCCGCAATTTGTGGTTGCATGAAGCTGAGTCAATTCAGGTTTGGGTGGTGGGCATGATAGGGCTTGAATAATGGTACTGTTCCCTTCGTACTGAGGAACTCCTCCCTCTAAAATTTTGGGGGAAAAATTAAGGTCTCCACCACAAGGCAAATCAATTCGACAGGTGGCATTTTCCCCATTTATATGTCTTTGTTCTGCTGCCAATCCAATATAACAATCTCCTGCACTTCTGCTACCTTCCCGCAAATAGACAGAAATTCCCGGCTCTTCCAGGTCTTCTACAATAAAATCGGGGGGTACGGTGAGTGTAACTTGACCCTCTAGCCATCTGTTCGCTCTCCAGGATTGCTCCACTGCAATGTCAATATCATTAATCGAAACAGGAGGGCAAAACGGCGGGCATTCTAACTGAGGGTCTATCTCCTCAAATGGATCAACATTCCCAAACCCGCCAATCTGCTGGGGCAGCTGAATGCGGTTATTTTCATCAATAAAACTATCCAGAAGAAGATCTACGGGGACATTGAATTGCTGGTTTTCCACTATCAGAACCGGCGGCTCAGGTACCTCATGATTGGGAAGTACCTCTACATGCTCTATCCAGATGTCTGATGGGTTGGCATAAATATCCTCAGCTTTAGCAGTGAGGAAATATGCTCCATCGTTTAAAGAGAATTGGCCGGATAAGTCGCAGCTGAGCATACTGTCACATAAAGCAGGAATTGCGTCAATCGCCGCAAGATCCTCCCAGCTGTACAATACCACCAGGAGCGAGGATAAACCAGTATCATCCACCGCAGTAACATGGACATCCACAACCGCGTTACCGCCATCTCGAGTCTTATTTACTTCAAATAAGTTAATTACAGGAGGAGTATTGGGGNGCTGATTCTGCCCTCCACTATTGAAATTATCAATTCGCCAGATATCATCACCTTCTTCGTCTTGACGATCATCATTCGAACCATCCTGCCGGTCACTTTCACCACTTGAACCAGCGGTGTTCTGCAGCGGCAGCGAGAAAAATTCCTGCTGGATCTGCTGCGTTACCTGTTCTGGTAAATTCGTTGCAATAACAGCGATCGGTATGGATGCGCGTTCGCTGGGTTTGTTCTGCGTGTCATAGGCGATAAATGAAAGATCGTAGGCGCCTATGGCCTGCGGCAGCCAGGCGAACTGAGCGAGCATTTCCTGGGCGGAATCGCTGGGTGGAATCTGCTGGTTTATTAGCACTTGATCCATGTAGAACTCTACCCGATGCAAGCCCTGATCAGATTTCGCATATGTCACCAGCAGGTAACCATCTCCCAACGGAATTACCTGCGGGCTCGTGGGTTGCAGTATACTGACCTCTGGCTTGCTGAGAATCGTATCGTTGAGGAAAGTGATCAAGAAATAGCCGGTAACAGCGATGAAGAGGAGAAATCCCAGACCGATGAAAAGGAATGGGGATATACCTGGCTTCTTTTCATTCATTTCAGTCACCCTTTGTGTATCTGTAATTTATACTATATAGGAAAAACACAAAATAAACAAACCTTTCAAATTTTAGAGGAAGCCGCATTTCCTCTTCCCTCGTGTAGAGCCCTGGGAAGCAATGATGTCGATGAGGATGGACAAAAGAATCTGTATCTTCAATAATAAGCAGCATATTAAGTAAAAGAGAGGGCTCTCGTTTTAAGAGCCCTCTCCAGATCTCTCTATGGTAGGAAGGTGAAATTCTCCCAGTACCCCGGGTAGAATTCATTGAACGAAGAACTCAACCCGACAATCAACATCCATGTGCTGCCTGATTTGTGCGGCTGCCGTTTCCAGCACCCGCACATCCAGTCCGCCAGTGTTAATCCAGCAAATGTTTACCACCTATCAGGTAGTAGAAAACAGAAACAGCCGCTGCTACATTGCGCCCAACAATTCTCTCTGATCTTCTATGGAGTAACCCCAAACGGAGAGATGCTGGCCGAGTTGTTGCCCTCATTGCTTTCATCCACCGTATCATCGACGTCAGCATATACAATCGTCGTCTTATTGATCGGGTACCAGCTTACGAATATGAAATCACAATCCAACTGTATGGTGTCACCCACCTGCAGACCCGCCCCCACATTCCAATCGCAGCTCGGATTGGTGAAGGTTTCCAGGCCATACCATTCCACCTTGAATGATCCGGCGTCGGTTCCTCCCTGATTTTTCACCTTTACGCGCGTATGCATACTGGTATCCGCAACCGGGATTGCCGGAAGGAGAGTAAATTCAGTGATGTCCAGATCCGCTTTCGTGGGGGGAGGTGCTGCGGGATTAATAACCTCAATTTCAACCCAGATATTATGGACAAAGTACTGCCCCTCATCGTCGGCGACCTTCCAGAATCCTTTATAAGTTCCTTCGGAACCAGGGGCTTTCAGGTCTACAGTGATGTCCACCTGTTCGCCGGGTGCAACTGACTGGGTAAGGTTCTTGTTCGAGGGTCCCGACATTTGGTCGCCATCAACAAACACCAGTTTGTAATTGGTATTCCAGGTGCATGTGCCGTCATTCTTCAAGCGCCAGGTCTTGGTGAAGTTCTCATTCAGATCAAAATCGGTGCCATCTTCCACTGTTTCGCTTATAAATTTCGCGTGGTTGCAGGGATCTGGATCCTCGGGTGGATCTTCCGGAGTATCTGAAGGGGAGGTTGTGATTGTAGGTATTTGATCCTCATCCCCATCATCCTCTTCACCCTCTTTTGCTTCTATTGTCTGCGCGACAGCAGTCTGCAGTTTCTCCTCATCGCTCAGGTCTCCTGACCCTAAGCATGAAACTACCACAATCATGACTGCCATCCAGATGCAAACCAATTTATGTTTTCTGCTCATCTCGTTCCTCCTTTATGTATCAGGGAATGCTTATTTTTCAGAATAGAGATGACTTTGCAGGCTGCGCGCACACTGCCCGCGTTATTCATCAGAGGGAGGAGTTGTTTGAAACACTTGAATAGTGTAAGTCATACCACAGGTTCCATCGCCACGCCTCGAAAAATATCTGTGATAGGTAATTCTGTTGCTGGGCTTGGATGCAATACGATATAAATCGTTATAATCATAGGAAATAGCGCCTTCACACTGCAGATCGTCTGAATCTCCCAAGTCAAAATCGGCATCATACCAATTCAACCCGATCAATAGTTTATCTTCCTCCATCAGCGGCACCCATACCCTGTAATTTCCATCAACCGACAAAACACGTACGTTGTAGCAGGAATCATCTGCTAATCTCCAACAGTAGCCAAAATTAGGACCCATTTCACCAACACGAATTTCCTGTTCATTTACGTATAGGGTGCCGTAGGAACAACCCATGTAATCCTGATAATTATCTTCCTCTGCTAAGCCGCATCGTGCATCTACAAATCTATCACTGCTCATCCATCCTGTTTCATTCGGGCATTCGATATCACCGAAGATGCCTGCATCATCCCCGCTAAGGCAGTCCAGGTATAGCTGGTTGAATTCCACGGAAGCCATATTGTAGCAAGGGGCACTGGTAAACGTGCGTGGATTACTAGGCCAAGATTTAGTCCCGGTTATCGGGTCTCCCTGGTATGCGATAACACGGTAAGTAGCTGATTGGCCGCAAATAGGGCCAGATACATCACCTGAGCCATATGGTGTGTCACCAATTCTGAATTGAGTTAACCGAGGATAGTCTATTACAGCTGCCAGTGTATCGTCCTTTTGGATTATAAAACCATCAATAATATCGCGATATTCGTATGAGTATTCTATTTCTCCCAATGTGTCTGTATAACCATATCCCATATATAAATATGGCGCGGGTAGCACTCCCTCAACCAGTTCAGGCGTTCTTATTTCATACCCGATGGAAGTCCATCCATCGAACGACCTCATAGTTTGTTCAATCAAATGCCCATCCCAATCCCAGCTTCGGTGGTTTTCATATAATGTACCCAAGTTATACACAGCACCCGCGTCAAAAATAGCCCCCCAGCATTCCAACTCAACTTTCAAACTCGTTGTATCTTCATCCAGAATTACTATACGCTTATTCTCGCCGCTCAGCGCTTCTTTGATGTTCCACAGATTGCCGCCTGCCGTATGGATATATTCCCTATCATCTTCAGGAATGCGCTCTTTATCCGAACCCGCCAGAGTCAGGTAGCAGAACACTCCATCATATGCTGCGCTTTCAGTTTCCAGATAGAGCGCTTCCACTTCCAGCAGCCGTGAATTATATTCAAAAGTCGCACCACTCGGCAACCTGAATCTGGAAATCATATCCAGGATGGGCCTATCCGGTTCGCTCAGGAAACCCTCCAGCGGCTGGATAGGAATGCTGTAGTCCAGCATGGGTATGTACTCCTCCGCTTCTTCCTCTTCTGCAGCAGGCGCTTCAGCACTCGCATCACCAGGCGGGATGCCATCCCCGGGGGCAGGCGCTTCAGCACCCGCATTGCCAGGCGGAAGGTTCGCGGGTAGTTCCTTCACGACGACAGCAGCTTCGCTCACCTGTACAACCACAGAGACGACTGTGTCGCGGTTCTTGCTGTTATATGCGCGCGCGGTGAGGACATGCTGCCCAGCGGAATCAGGCTGCCAAAGCTCTACAAATGGAAAGGGCGTACTGCCCTGCGGCAACTCGCTTTTCTTGGACGCGTACAGCTCCCCATCCACCCACAGCTCTACATGCTCAATGCCCTCCTTATCGCGGGCGATGAATCGCACCAGCGAACCGCCCAATGAAACGCTCTGCTCGTGGAGGGGCTCGAGAAACTGGACAGAGGGCCGGCTGGCTAATTCAACAGCGAATAACTGATACGTGCCGAGCGACACGGCTGCTGCCAAACCCAGGAACACAATAATTCCAGTAATAATAAGGATCCTTTTGGTTTTCATTTTTCGGCTCGCTTGTCTTTTACAATAAACACTCCCCGACTTCGATGGTCTTCTGCCCGCTTTGGGAAGTGTTTCCACCTGCATCTTCAGCGGAAATGGTGTATTCCACCAATCCTCTATACTTGGCCATGCTCTGTTTTAGATCGTTGGGGCCGATGGTGATTTGATAGTTCCCGCCAGACCCGCTCATGGAGCGTTCCACCCAGGAACCGGTTTCTCCGCCTTTGACCACTCGAAAGCGGATGGACACATCACTGAGGCTGGATGCGTCGCTGACTGCTGCGCTGACTGAAAAAGCGTCCACTCCGCAGGTATGATAATTCCAGATTTTTCCAGGGGAATGGCTGACGTTTGTGATAACCGGCGGGTCCTGATCAGCTGGAGGCGGCGGGCTGGTCACTGAAATTGTCAATGATTCCTGCTTTTGCCCTGCCGTACTGNTNGCANNCAGCGTGTAGGTTGTGCTCTGGGAGGGGCAAACCTGCTGAGAACCGCTGGCAGAAACTNCCTGACCGTCCAATGAAATACTGTCAGCGTGCTGTACATTCCAGTTCAGATCCGTGCAGTTACCCTGCCCTATCTGGTTTTGATCCGCCCAAAAAGAGATCGAGATCTCTGCGTCAGGTGCGGCGGTTTCCTGGGCAGCCGGTGCAACGCCAGGCGCGGTTGGTGATGGGGCAACCTCCTCTGGTTCGGTTATAGTAACAGCCACAAATGCAGGATTGCTCGGATCACTTTCAATGTCAAATGCGACCACAGAAATGATGTGATCCCCGGGATCGTTGATGATCAGATCCTGTAAATAAATGCTGAAGGTACTGCCGGGCTCCTCAGGCGCACCGCGGTGGTAGGGGATGCTGTCGATTGAACATTGCACTTCAGCCACTCCGCTTACCGCATAGACATGCGCCTGCAGATGGATAGTTTCACCCGCTTGATAGGATGAATTCTTGAAGGGNACATCAATCCAGGCTTTTTGAGTATTCCGTGAGATTGGCTTGCAAGCGCTGAATAGGACGGTGAAAAGGACAATTACTGCTAAGAAAATCCGGCTCAATCTCAAATGTTGTGATTTCATAAGAAACCAACTTTCTTTGAGTTTGATTCTCTATACAATATTATATGAAATGCATAACCTCTTGTCAACCAAAGTGTGCAATGACACTCATATCCCTGTCATCACGAGTGAAGAGACGCGATCTTCTGCTGTGTGCACTGAAGTATCAACAAAAATGAAGGAGGAATTAATAAGTAATTCATTCATAGGAGAATGGGATCGCCACACCCCACCACACACGGTTCGCGATGACATAATTATTTAAGAAAGGGATTGCTGTGTCGTGCTGTATGCTCCTCAGGATTGTACTAATAAAAATTCCAAGGTAAATTATTTGCAATTATGTGTAGGTTTGAATTCTCTGACCAATTTCCTTAATTACTTGCTGGATTAACACCGCCGGCATCATACCCACGATTCCAAACACCACTGCTAACTCTCCCCACAGAGTTGTTTCCGTGCTCGGCTTACCCTTTATTCGCAAGCGCAGCGCATCAAACATATTCCCCCAGGCATTACCGATCATGATCGCTCGGATATACGCGAGAATATCGCGTGTCATTTCATCTCCATATGTATCACGCATATGCTGAACCGCTTCCGATTGGGGCTTACCGCCAAATTCAGCATAATGCTGCGCAAAGTACAGGGCTGTTAATTCTTCCCGCGGCGCTTCATTAAAATTACCGGCTAACGTATGTTCGATCTCACCTTTATCCATACCAGCTTTGAGTGCCACTTGAGCGTGAAAATATGAGCAGTAACGGCAGCCGTTCACGTCTGTAACAGCCATCATGATCCGCTCTGAAAATTCACGGCTCACCCGGCGGGCTTTCCCCGCTTCGCGCATATCCCGAATGTTAATTAACATATCAGTCAGCAGCCGGTAGAACGCGCATGGGCCATACAACCGCTTCATGAATCGCTGGTCTTTGGTCATGTAGGTATTTTTCCTTTAATTGACAATCTCAGAACAACCTCGGTATCCACATTGGCACACGCTGTATATAATCCCGGTATGTATCTCCAAAAATGCCCAGCATTAATTTTTCCTCGTGTTTCGCCAGCCATTGGTAAACAAGCATAACGAACAAGAACGCGATCGCACCAATTAGAGAAAGAGTTAAGCACAATACACCAAGATAAACCAGCATTGCCCCAAGGTAGATTGGATGACGCACCTCAGAGAACATGCCTTCAGTGATCATGATTGGTTCTGGGCGGAGATCACGGAATACGATCTGGATACCGTACAGCGCCAGCCATCCGCCAAAAGCGATCAAAACCAAACCAATCGGCAGACGTACCATGAATGGTATTTTGTCATTAAAAAGTTGATGTGACCAGAAGAAGAAGTAATCAGCCGTAATCGCAGCTGTAAATATGATCAGCATGATCAACTGCAGGGTATCCCCGAAGGGATGCTCACCCGCCAGGTCCGGTCTGTTTTCGTGATCTTTGTATAATTCTTCATTGATAATGGGCTTTTCAGTCATTCTCTCTCCATTGATTCAAACTTAGAAACTGAACCATTGTACCGTACTTGGCGGATGGCAAACATGTATGAAGATCCAATTGAAATAAAAGAAAATATCCGGGTAAATATTAGTGCCAATCATCTTAATTAATGGAGATTAGTAAAAATGAAATATCGTGTGCATCGTTTGAAAATACGCATGACGGAAGACCAACACAAATTAGAAGAATTTTTAAATTCTCTGGAAGGAGAAGTGGTATCGATTATCCCCAATATCTGCCATCTTGGTTTTGTCCATGTCGATTTCCTGCTAATTGTGGAAAAGATCACCTAATTCTTATAAATATCCGATTGGCTCAACATGCACGTAAGCACGGTCCACTTCCGGGAAAGCGGTTAACACGTCTATTGCCTGATCGCAAATAGCGTGCGCCTGATTCAATGACAATCCCCCATCCACATTGATATGCATATCAACTACTAATTTTGGTCCTGCATAATCAGTGATGATGTGATGGACATCCTCGACGCCGGCTATCTTTTTAACTGCTTCTAGAAATTTTGTTTGGGTTTCAGAATCTGCTCCCACGCCAGTCAGGTATCCCAGGTTATCACGCGCTTGCTCGAACACTGCTTTAAAGATCCACAGCGCGACAAATATCCCTGCGGCAGGGTCTAGCAACGGATGAATGAATTGTGAACCCAGAATCCCAAAAGCCGCTGCTAATGAAGTCCCTACGTCGCTGATGTTATCCTTCGCTGCCGCTTCCAGGCCCGGACTGGCAGTTTCACATGCGATCTTCCGGATCAGGATGAACATGATCGCCTTGATACCAACACTTACAGTCAATACTATCAGGGGAATGCCCAAAACGATCGATTCGCCCCCCTCGATAAAACGGACGAGAGATGAACGCCCCGCTGCGAAGCCCGCGAAGGCCATCGAGAAAGTAACAATCAATGCGGCGAAGGGTTCAAATCGGCTGTGTCCCTGCGGATGGCTGAGGTCCGGGGGACGCTGAGACATCCACAGTCCGATCACCAGCAGGATCGAATAGAGCACATCAGAGACAGAGTTAACCGCGTCCGCATACATGGCAGATGAACCGCTCCAGTACGCGGCAAATGATTTGATCACTGCCAGAAAGATATTCCCGGCTAATGTGATGAGCATAGCCCGCTGAAATAGTATCAGCGGCTGCTTTTGCTGATGAAAACTCCTTATCCAGCGCATTGTTCAACCTATGAGTAAATAAACTGCTTTAAGTATAAAACTTATTTCAGGATGGTAATGTGTTAATTTTTCTGTGATTCGATTTTCCAGAATTTGAACACAATTGAAAAAATCCAATCCACAACGGCCGCCAGCATGACACCAGCCGCATACACAGCAATATCGATTGGGTCAAAAGTCCGCCCTAAAATATATAATCCAAAATACTGCCCCACCTCAGCAAGAGTTGCCATCAGGAACACGACTCCTGCTTTTACCCACCATTTCTGCAAAAACACTGTTTTCTGTTCACTTACTGCAAGCAAAAAATAAAATCCAAAGGGAAGAGCCAAATCAGAAAAATAACTGGCGCTGAGAGTGAATATATGCTCGCTGGAATGACGCCCGATGCCGACCACATGCATCAAGCCCAAGACAACCTCTATCCCGATTACGAGATATTTTTTCTTTTGATTATTTTTCATGGTAATAAGTGTATAACATACACTATTACCAATGTAGCAAGGCTTATTGATCGGTCAGTTTTAAATCTGCTGCCCTTTGAATTGGCTCATATACAGGTTATAGTAGAAACCCTTCATCGCGAGAAGTTCTTCATGATTGCCCTGCTCAATTATTTCACCCTCATTGATAACCAGCACATAGTCCGCCTCGCGGATGGTGCTTAATCGGTGTGCAATCACGAAACTGGTGCGCCCTTCCATCAATCGCAGCAGCGCGCTCTGAATGCGTGCTTCAGTGCGTGTGTCAACACTGCTGGTTGCCTCATCCAAAATAAGAATGCCCGGATTTGCCAGGATCGCACGGCTGATCGCTAAAAGTTGGCGCTGCCCCAGGCTGAGATTGCTGGCGCGCTCGGATAATTTTGTCTGGTATCCATCTGGAAGTTGGCGGATGAAATGGTCTGCATCTGCCATTTTTGCCGCTTCAACACACTCTTCATCCGTGGCGTCCAATCTGCCATATCGAATATTTTCCATCACAGTATCTGAAAATAAGAAGGTATCCTGAAGGACTATCCCTAAATTTTTACGCAGGTCATCTTTTTTAATTTCTCGGATATCCTTCCCGTCAATACGAATGTTTCCGCTGTCAATATCATAAAAACGGGTCAGCAAGTTGATGATTGTTGTCTTTCCAGCTCCAGTCGGCCCGACGAGCGCGATGGTATGGCCGGTCAGTGCTTCAAATGTCATATCCTTGATAACTGGCACATCTTTCACATAGCTGAAGCGCACATTTTTAAATTCAACATGGCCTTCCACATCGGGGAGTGCGGCTGCGGTTGGTGAATCTTTTAATTCCGACTGAGTATCTATGATCTCAAATACACGCTCCGCCCCCGCAAGTGCCGATTGAATCGAGTTATACATATTGGAGAGTTGACGGACTGGTTGGAGAAATTGACGGCTGTAGGTAATAAAGGTCGCAATCAACCCAACCGTTACCAAACCCTGTATAGCCAGCCACCCGCCTAATCCAGCCAGAACGATCACAAAGAGGTTGCCAATCTGGCCGGTGAGCGGCATCAGCAAGAAGGCATACGTATTTGCGATCTTTCCGGTTTCATATACGGCCTGATTATGTTCTTTAAAGGTTGCGATGGCGGTTTCACTTCGCCGGAATGCCTTGACCACGCGCTGTCCGCTGACTGTTTCCTCGATCGTGCCGTTTAGCTGGCCAAGCTGTTTTTGCAGATCACGAAAACCGCGCCGAGTGTATTTGGCTATGAACATCGTGAACAANGCCATAATCGGGACCACCAGAACGGAAGTNAGAGCCAGCCACACATTCAAGGCAAACATTGCGATTAAAATACCGACTAACGTAAGCACATTTGCCATCAATGATGTAACATTTGTTGAGACTGCGTGGTTGACTGCATTGATATCATTCGTCAGACGGCTCATCAGGTCTCCAGCCGGGTTGCGGTCAAAGAAACTCAATGAAAGCAGCTGCAGCTGTTGGAAAAGGTCAGTGCGCATTTTCTTTAAAGCTTTCTGGGAGGCATTTGCCATGATCCAATTGGCTATCGCCTGNAGCCCCAGTGAAAACACAAATGCNGCCAGCATGATCAGAGATATCCGCGTCAATCCGGGAAGGTCTTTTTCTGTGATGTATTCATCAATTGCNATNCCCAGTAAGTAAGGACCCGCTAATCCCGCTAATGCATATAAGACCACGAGAATGAATACAATAATTAGTTCTGTTTTATACGTTGCGAAGTAGTAAGCAATGCGTTTTAAAGTTGTTTTCGTATCTTTTGCTTTCTCTACTGAACGTGGACCGCGTCCCATTCCATGTGGCCCCCCACTGGGTTGTTTGTTCTGTTTGGTTTGTTCTGCCATCGGTTATTCTCCGGTACCAAATTGCTTATTTTTTTCATTAATTGATAACTGGTTGCCATCACCCAGTTGGGAATCATAGATCTCACGATAAATCGGGCTTGTTTTCATCAATTCTTGATGAGTTCCTTCAGCTGCGATCTTTCCTCGATCTATTACGACTATCTTGTCAGCCCTCAGCACAGTGCTGATGCGCTGCGCGACGACGAAGGTAGTACTGTTTTTTATCAGCTCTTCTAATTCGTCCTGGATCTTTGTTTCAGTTTCCACATCCACAGAACTGGTGGAATCATCCAGAATTAAAATTTCAGGTTTCAACAAGATCGCTCTCGCGATCGCGATACGCTGTTTCTGCCCGCCGGATAGGTTCACACCACGCGCCGCAATTTGTGTATCGTATCCCTTTGGGAGTTCCAAGATGAAATCGTGTGCCTGGGCAGCTTTCGAGGCTGTGATCATTTCCGCCTCGCTCGCGTTCGGTTTTCCGTAGCAAATATTCTCCCGGACTGTACCTGTGAATAAGATTGTTTCCTGCGGAGTGATACCAATATGCGCTAACACTGAATCCTGCTGAATATCTCTGATATCCTGGCCATCGATCATCACTCGCCCCTCTGATACATCATAGAAACGTGGGATCAGGTTAATCAATGTCGATTTCCCAGAGCCTGTCGCGCCTAAGATAGCCACATTTTCACCCGGTTCAACTGTCAGGTTGATTTCATCCAAGACTTTCTCTTCACAATTTCCGTTATAAAAGAAACTGACATCCTCAAATTCAACCCGCCCTTCAATTGAATCGGGCAGCCTGATTGCATCGGGTACGTCTTTCACTTCCGGGACAGTACTGAGTACTTCATCAAGTCGTTCTGCCGAAGCCATCCCGCTTGCGGCCACATTAGCGAGCATTGCCATGATTAAGAGCGGCGTCATAGTTGTCATTAAATAATTTGAAAAAGCTACGATTCCGCCAACAGTCAAATCACCATTGATCGCCTGTCTACCACCCACCCAAACAATGAGAAGCACTCCAATGTTGATCAAGAACATCAGTATTGGAAAAATCAGTGAGATGTACTGCATGACTTTAATGTGAATACCGGTGTATTCTTCATTAACATCTTCAAATCGTTTTTCCTCATACTGCCCGCGGACAAATGCTTTAACCACACGTACACCAGCGATATTCTCTTGAAGAATATTATTAAGGTTGTCCAATTTCTTTTGTAACTGCCTGAAGATGGGTCCTATTTTTGAGATAAACAGCAAGATAAATAACAATGTGAATAGAAGCAATGGGACGATTTTTAAAGTTAAACTGGCATCCGTTGTTACCATGAGGATAATACTGCCAACGATTAACAGTGGTCCTCGTGTTCCAATACGCATGCTCATACGGTATGTCTGCTGCAATACACTGATATCGCTCGTTAAGCGTACAACGAGATCACCAGTCCTTAATTGATCAAGATTTGCATAGGACAATTCCTGGATTTTCACGAAAATGTCTTCCCGCAAATCACGAGCGAATGCTTCCCCGACCTGCACGGATAGTACATTATTTCCGATAGAAAACAATGTGCTCAGCACTGATAGTCCAAGCATTATTAGAGTGGTGCGGGTTATAACTGCCATGTCATTCTGATAAATACCGTCATCAATTACGCGCTGCACCAAACGTGGTATTGCAAGATCCATGAACACCACACACACCAATAAGATCGTTGCAAAAACAACCTGNTTCCAGTATGGTTTTAGAAATGATAGAAATTTGAACAGTATTTTCATAGGTTGCCTATTTCTTAATGTTTTNATTGATTACTTTTTTTATACTTTCTAAAGCGGAGAACAATATACGAAGTTCCTCATTGCTGAGAATTGAAAATTGATCAGCAAGAATCCTTACATGTTTTTTATTCAGATCTTTGATCAATTTCTTTCCTGTGTCTGTCAAAGATAACTGAATATTTCGGCGATCATCTGGGTCACGCTTACGGTTCACCAGCCCATTTTGAACCAATTCATCAACCACCCGGCTGATATTTGGGCGGCTGACGTGCATACAGTCCGCCAGCGCACTTACAGATGCACCCCTTTGTGAAATGCGGCGAATCGTATGAAATTGCGAGGATGTAATTCCATATTCACTAGTTGCCAGATCGTGTATCTGGGAGCGTGTGATATGCCACAGCGGCAGTATTACCTGCCGGAATAATTCCATTGTTTCCTTTAATAACTGTGAATCACTTCTTCGTTTTTCGTCCATTTTTTCACACTCTGATTAATAGTTAACATCATTATTAGTTAACATAAGCAACTATTATATATGGTTATATTGAAATGTCAAGGGTTTATTGGGAGAATTAATTCTAATTAGGTTTGCATGAATAATTCAGCAAACATTGAGGAAAAGGTTCAAAGAACTCTCGCTATTACTCATCGGTTAGGACAGTAAACTAAAAAATCCTTATTAGATTTAACTTGGATATAAAGTTACCTAAATTAGGCTTCTTCCTTTAACCTTCTTGATATCCCTCCAGGAAATGCTGCACTTTGGACGCGATAACAGCCCGGCAGTACGGCTGGTTTGGATTATTCGCGAAATAATTGGAATGATACTCTTCTGCGGGAAAGAAAACATCCAGCGCTTCGATTTCAGTCACGATCGGATTTTTAAACATGGCGCTGGCATCCGCATCTTTCAAGGATGATTCTGCGAGCTCCTTTTGTTCTTTATTTTCATAAAGGATGATCGAGCGGTACTGCGTGCCGATATCATTTCCCTGTCGATTCAGAGTGGTTGGGTCATGCGCGTGCCAAAAAATTTCAAGGAGGTTTGAAAAAGACACAATTTTTGGTTCATAAGTGATCCGAATGACCTCCGCATGACCGGTTGTTCCTGTGCAAACCATTTTATAAGATGGGTTGTCCTCGTGCCCTCCGGCGTAACCGGGTTCTACTTTTTCCACACCTTTTACTCGTTTGTAGATCGCCTCTGTACACCAAAAACATCCTCCACCGAAAACAGCTGTCTCCTTATTCGTCAACTTTCCTCGCGTTGAATTTCATTGATAATGAATTTACACAATGCCGCGTGTTTTTTTCAGTATATTCTTCCCCTTTAAAAACATGCCCCAGGTGTGCCCCGCATGCCTCGCAAGTGATTTCTGTTCTACGTCCATCCGCGTCCTTGCTACGGTGCACCGCGCCAGGAATCTCATCATCAAAACTAGGCCATCCGCATCCCGAATGAAATTTATCTTCAGAGCGATACAATGGTGTTTCACACCGCCGACAGATGTAAGTGCCAGCAGCAAAATGATCATTGTATTCGCCTGAGAATGGCGCTTCAGTACCTTTATGTTCAATAATGTGGTCTTCTTCTGGTGTTAGAGAGTTTAATTTCATATTTAATCCTTCTGTTTGATTGTAACGATCTCGCTTCCCAACTTAGATTAATAGTTTATCAAAATTTAAAATAATAGGTAGAGTTATATATCCGCCCTTTTTGCAGCTGTCAATGTGTTTTTCATTAACATGGATATTGTAAGCGGTCCTACTCCGCCCGGAACCGGCGTGATCGCGGAGGCAACCTCGATAGCTTCTTCGAAAGCCACGTCCCCCACCAAACGGTATCCCCTTTTCTTACTGCTGTCTTCCACTCTATTTACTCCCACATCAATAACAACCGCACCGGGTTTAATCCAGCTTCCTTTTACCATCTCAGGTTTTCCGATCGCAGCGACGAGAATGTCAGCTTCTTTCGCGATCAAAGGGAGATCTTTCGTCCGTGAATGGCAGATAGTTACTGTCGTATTCTCTCTCAGAAGGAGAAGAGATACCGGCATTCCAACAATATTCGACCGCCCGATGATAACAGCTCGCTTCCCTTCCAGTGTAGTTGTATATTTTTTTAGTAAATACATAATACCTGAAGGTGTGCAGGGCGTAAAAAGCGGCTGCCGTCCTTTTTGAGCCAACCGACCAATATTGACGGGATGGAACCCATCCACATCTTTTACCAATGGAACGGCATTTAATATACTTTCATCATCAAGCCCTGATGGGAGAGGAAGCTGAACAAGGATACCGTGGATCTTTGTATCGTTGGCAAGGTTATCGATCATTCCTTCAATTTTTTGCTGTGAAATATCTGCTGGAAGATTTATCGCAAAAGATTTAATACCCGTTTCATCACAGGCACGATGTTTCGCTCGTACATACGATTGAGAGGCAGGATCCTCACCCACCAAAACCGTAGCTAAACCCGGGATGGGTAAATCCTTCGCTGATCGTTCTTCAACTTCATTCTTCACCGCCTCCCTAATCAAATTTGCCGCCGCTTTTCCATCAATGATGATTGCACTCATTTTTCTCCTTCTTTTGGTTACTTTCCGGATTATACATTACAGTAAATTTGATTCTCAATATATGTGATAAGAATATAAAATAAGATAGAATACATTCATAATAATCATGACTGACAAAAAATCTGATTTATTAGCGATCGACCTCGGAAATACAAATCTGACAATCGGCCTATTTCAAGGCAGTGAACTCACCGAACATTGGCGCCTATCAACAGACCACAAGAGAATGCAGGATGAATACGGCCTTCAATTTCTTGGTTTACTCGATAACAGAGGTGTTTCCTCAACTAATTTTTCTGGCATCGTTTTATCTTCCGTTGTCCCACCACTGACAGAAAAGGTAGTTCAAGCATGCGAGGTATATCTGGGGAAAACACCGGTTATCATCAGTTCTGACCTGAAACTGAATGTGAAAATCCGTTATGATGATCCAACCTCTGTCGGCGCTGATCGAATCGCGGATGCAGTTGCAACCAGAGCTTTATTCTCCAGCCCGGCTTGTGTGATTGATTTTGGGACAGCTACAACCTTTAATGCAATTAACAAAGATGATGAATATTTAGGCGGAGCCATCCTCCCCGGTATCGGTTTATCGGCTGAAGTGCTTTTCGAACGGACGGCCAAACTCCCCTCAGTTGAATTATCTGCACCGCCTTCAATCATCGGTACAAACACTCGCCACGCTATGCAATCCGGCCTCATCCATGGGTATGTCGCCCTGGTAGAAGGTATGGTTATGCGTTTCAAGCAGGAATTAGGAGATGAAGCAGTTGTGATAGCAACCGGTGGTCACGTTCATCGTATTAGCAGCTACACAAATGTAATTGATCATATTAAACCCTGGCTAACTTTAGAAGGGATGCGGATCATTTGGGAAATGAACAGGTGAAATATGGGTAACCCGATAAGTGGAAAAAGGATTGTGATTGGGATCACAGGATCAATCGCTGCATATAAATCCGCTGATCTTGCTTCTCACCTGACAAAACTTGGAGCAGATGTTAACGTGATTCTCACCGAAGCTGGCGAAAAATTCATCAGCCCATTATCCATCCAGTCTGTTAGTGGGAAAAAGGTATTTACGGAACAGGACCTCTGGGGTGGTGAGGGACATGTCGTGCACATTAATCTTGCGCATACGGCAGATTTACTTGTTATTGCCCCCGCAACCGCGAATACAATCGCGAAACTTGCTAGCGGTATCGCCGACAATTTACTCACAGTTACCGTGCTGGCAGCAGTTTGTCCAGTTATCATCGCGCCAGCAATGGATGCAGGCATGTATAAAAACGCAATCACGCAAAAAAATATAAGTTTATTAAAAGAAAGAGGGTATAAATTTATCGGTCCTGCTGAAGGTCATCTCGCCTCTGGATTGAAGGGCCCAGGCAGGATGGTTGAACCAATTGAGATTGTGAACACGATCAGATACTATCTCTCACGTGGAAATCCACTCCATGGTAAAAAAATCGTTATTACTGCTGGCGGGACGCAGGAAGCAGTTGATCCCGTCCGCATCCTAACCAATTATTCTTCCGGAAAACAAGGCTATGCCATGGCACAGGCAGCGTTGGACACAGGCGGTGATGTAACCCTTATTTCCGCGCCAACGTCACTTACACCCCCGACTGGCTGCAAATTGATGCATATAAAAAGCGCTGAGGAGATGCACACCGCTGTCCTTGAAGAGATCATAGACGCGCAGGCATTGATTATGGTGGCTGCTGTGGCTGATTTCCGCCCCAAAGCTATAAAAACGGAGAAGATTAAGAAAGATCTGGGCCTGGATGTAATTAAACTCAAACCTACCAAGGATATCTTAAAAGATGTTGCAGAAGTAAAGAAAACAAAAAAACTGGACCTCAAAGTGATTGGTTTTGCAGCAGAAAGTAAAGACCTAAAAGTGAACGCCAGAGAAAAGCTAAATGAGAAAAACATGGATATGATCATCGCTAACGACATATCTGATCCGCAGGCTGGTTTTCTTGTGGATACAAACAAGGTCTTATTGATGTATTCAGACGGATCTACAGAACAATTACCCATGATGTCAAAGAACGATGTCGCAGAGAAGGTCATTCAGCATTTGCAATCCTGGTTGATCGAAGGAGCCGGTTAAGATATGCGTATACTTATATTTTCTGACATTCATTCAAATCTCACCGCATTGGAAGCAGTCTTATCAATTGTGGGTAATATGGATGCGTATTGGTGTTTAGGTGATCTGGTTGGTTATGGACCCGATCCAAATGAATGCATCGAGCGGGTACGTGAACTCCCCAATCTAATATGCGTACGAGGTAACCATGATGCTGCCACCTTAGGCGAAGTTGACCAGCAAACCTTTAATCACGAAGCCAGTTTAGCGATCACGTGGACAAAACGTGTGCTGAATGCCGAAAGCCAGGAATTCTTATTGAGCCTTCCCGAAAAGTTAGTTGTTGGTGATGTCACCCTGGTCCACGGAAGCCCGCGCAATCCAGTGTGGGATTATGTGATGGATTATATGACAGCGGTAAGAATGTTCTCGTATTACGAGACCCGCATCTGCATGGTAGGACATACGCATGTTCCAGCTATTTGGAAGGAAGATGCCAAAAAGCCTTCCCCGATACATGTGATGGATTACCAAAAAACACCCATCCTTTCCAAAACGATCCTCAATCCTGGTTCTGTCGGGCAGCCGCGCGACCACGATCCCAGAGCATCCTACGCGATCTTTGACTCGGTTAAGAGCACCTGGGAACTTCGCCGAACCTCTTATGATTACAGTGTGGTTCAGGATCGCATTAAAGCAAGCGGATTGCCCTGGCGCCACGCCCTCAGATTAGCGGAAGGTTGGTAAGGGAACTTTTTTATCCCCATTTTCGTCTTAATCCAAACATAAAAAACGAGGTAAATAAGGAGAAGAAAATGAAAAAAAGCAAAATACTGTTGGTAATTTTATCCGTGTCTATCATGCTTTCTTCATGCGCTCTCGCGGCGAAGGCCACTGAAGGGAGTTTGGATTATGAGGCGGAACAGAAGATGGGATTGCCTATGACATCTGCTGAAGCACCTCGAATGGAAATGGCAGAGGATATTTATGAAGAAGAACTTACTTCAGGCTCCAGTTTTGATTCAACAGTTGTCGATACTGAACGGATCGTGATCAAGAACGCTAGTTTATCCATTGTGGTCCCAGAACCCTCATCCGCGATGGAATCAATTACAAAAATGGCAGAGGGGATGGGCGGTTTCGTTGTCAACTCAAACATGTATAAAACCACAACCAGTCAAGGCCTGGAAGTACCAGTCGCCAACATCACTGTTCGTGTTCCTGTCGAAAAACTAGATCAGGCTCTAAACCAGATCAAAGATCTGGTAAAAGATCCGGAAATTGACATTCTAAATGAAGATGTTTCCGGGCAGGATGTCACCAGCGAAGTAACTGACCTGGAATCCCGACTGCGCAATTTGGAAGCAGCCGAAGAACAATTGCTTATAATCATGGATAATGCCACTGAAACCGAAGATGTCATTACAGTTTTCCGTGAACTGACATCTGTAAGGGAGGAAATCGAGATGATCCAGGGGCAGGTCAAATATTATCGAGAATCAGCCCAATTATCAGCGGTCAGCGTTTACCTGCAGGCAAAGGCCGCCTTAGAACCAATCACGATCGGCGGATGGCAGCCCGGCGTTGAAGCCCAAAGAGCGCTGCAGGCGCTAATCAATGGTGGACAGTTCCTGGCGAATACCCTCATCTGGTTGGTAATTTTCGCAATCCCGATCCTTGCCGTTATCTTCCTGCCAATCTTCTTTATCGTCCGCTACTTTAGAAAGAGAAAGCAGAAGAAAGTTGTAAAACCAGCACAAAAAGAGAAGAAAGCATCCTGAAAAAATCATTCACCCCGGAGTACCCCGGGGTGAATTCTTTAATAGGTAATGGATAATATATCCGGATCTTCACCTTCAAAGAAGAACCGATAACTGCTATCTTTAGTCCGCACCCACTTCACCACCTTTCCTTGGTAGATTGCGGATTGGGGTAACCTAGGAAGAGAAAGTTCAATATATCCTGCCAATTGCTTATCGCGTGAAAATTGCAGATTCAATTCCCCTTCTCCTATTTGGAATCTTTCAATTTCTAATCCCTGAGAAATATGTAGATTGCTCCCAATATAAGAACCCTCACCCTTTCGCAATGTACGGACTGCAAGCAATAAAGTCGCATGCGGAAGGATTGTACCTGAAAACAGCAAGTCATTCTCACCCACCACCCAGGAAGTGCTATCCCAAAATGAGCTGACAATATATTCTTCGCTTTTTAGACCAAATGCTTCGCATCTTAAGGAAACGTTGAGTGGCTGATCTTTCCAATTGGAATAAGAAACAAGATGCCAAGCCCCCACCGATCCATTCAAGTCTACCCTCAGGCGACTTGGTGTTCCTGGTGCCATCCAATCAATTACACGCACCCGTTGGTTCATTGGTGGGATCAGAACCTTAGCAATCTTGAGTCGTTCTTCCGATAAAGTCTCCATATTATCTGATAAGAGAACTGATCCTCCTGTTAGAGCAATCACAGTTGCCAGCGTTTGGACTTCTTCTAGTGTTAAAGAAGAATCCTTATGTACCAGCAGGCAATCAGGATCGTTGACCCACCATCGGTTGTGCAAAAATGACCGGGTTATGATATTGTGAATAGAATTTCCCGCTGAGGGCATATGCGGCTCTTTCCTAAAGGGGAAGCTGATATTGAAGTACGTGGGAGTCCAATGTCCACTAACATCCGCACCTATCCTCATGATATCTACTAAACCTAACATAGAACCAAGCGGCGCCCCACAGCCAAGCAAAGTGGTTTCGTTTCCAGCAGCGTTACGAATTGCATCCATACCAGTCCGCAATACCTGTGCCCGAGTTTTCGTATCGTCATGATATTTCCCTTGGAGAGCGGCAGCGTAAAGAAAATCGAGCTTAAGGTATGGAAACCCCCAGTCATTGACAGCCGTATCAACAACTTTACATACATATTCCAACGCACCCGGTGCAGTTAGGTCCAGTGCTTTGCCTAATGCATTCCACATAAAACCTGCCCGAGCCAATCGCTTATTCTTTTTCCTCAGCAACCATTCCGGATGACCTCTTGCTAATTCAGAACGTGGATGTACGATAAACGGCGCCAGCCATATCCCGGGAGTGAATTCATTATCATGGATTTTCTTCGCGAGTGTTTTCACTCCATCCGGAAATTTCGCGTTGAAATCGAACCAGTCCCCTACTTCCTTTTGATACCCATCATCAATCTGAAACAGATTTAATGGAAGATTTTTTCTAATATCATTTAATACATCTACATTCTTCTTAAGTATGTTTGGGGAAATATCTTGATAATAATAATACCAGGAACACCATCCTGTCGGAGGTGATGATAGTTCACTAATTTCATGCTCACCTTCAACTGCTTCTAAATATGGAGAAAGCGGTTGAGGGTCATCAAAATTACATGTACTGCAAACTGCCCAATCTGTTTTTATAGAAGCATTCGGATGTAAACGGGCATTATCTCCATTCGCCCACATTTGTATTTGCGGGGTTTTTCTCAAGTTTGCCGTAACAGTCCCAAAATGTTGCTTTTGGGACAGGAAACCCAGCACAAATCCTTTATTGCTTTTTGTATCCACTACAACCCCAAAGAAATCACTACTGAACAACCCTTTTTTCTGGAAAGTTGGAGTACCAGGATTAATAACCATCGGCTCTTGCAGAAATCCCAGTCGCGACCGCCGCATACACTGGTTGCTGCAGTATGCCCCGGAATATGACCAGGACTGCCAGCCATTAGAGAAAAATCTCAGGTCCTGTTCATTCTCTCGCTCATTGATCTTAATATTTGTTGCTACCTTATCTGCAGGTTCAAGTAAAAATATTTTCTCCAAAAAAATTGGTGCTTCGGAAAAATTACTAATCGTAAGCCGCCATAATATGATCGGTTGGATTACCCCTAGTTTAAATTCAACTTCCCAGCCAATCTTCAAACCCTCATCTTTGCCAGAAAATTGAAGTGCTCTGGATTTTGATAAGTGATGTGATTCTGGAATAGTTGATTTGCGCAGGGTAATTTCAAAGGAAAATTGNTTTCCGGAAACTAANCTGCCAGAGACAGCCATCTTATTGTTTGCTANAACAGGAAATTTTTCGTGCTGGGAATAAATACTGAACGATCCTGTTCGCCGATCATTAACGACCCGAAAACTTGCGTTTTCTAAGACTGCCATGTTCTTCATACTCCTTACGGAGTTGCTGTAGGTTGGTATTCGTATAAATTGAAGTAAAGGCCTTTTTCCAAAACAGTTAATGTATCTGTGAAAATCCAGCGATACGGATCGCTATCTAACAATACCAGTTCCTCCCCATAAATATATTTCACATTATTTTCAACCAGATACTGAGTTGTTTCCCCATTTTGTAATTTTTTATAATAATCCGCGCTGTTGATCAAGCCATCAAGGTTTATTATCGTCCGGTCTGGTATAAAATATGCGGTCAACCCTCCCCCGGTCATCCCTATCACATCCTCTGGTTCGGTGTGAGATCTAATGAATCGCGCCTCCCCATCGAGATCGTATTGATGATGAACTTGTCCATCTAGTGGAAATTGCTGGAGAATTGACACAGAAAACGTTCCCCATAATGCAATGCACACAAGGAAAGTTAAGATAGAAGCAAATATTTTCCCCGATGATCTCTCTTCAATCATCTCGATGAAAATGGTTAATAGGATGCTCAAGAATAGAATAATCAGGATCATTTCCCCTATCCAATACCAACCTCTAACATGTAAATAACCTGTCGATTTATACGACATAGCATGAAATAAAGCACCCGTTAATAACGGGAACAGTGCGAGGCTGTGTGCGTATTTTTTGAATTTTTCAGATTTCCTGACAATCAAGAGATATATAATAGCAAAAAATATTACCCACACAATAACCACAATATATAAATGTTCAAACATGTTTTCCGCTTGAGAAAATCCGAGAAATGTTTTCAGCTTGCTGACCGCAAGACCAAGAGGCTGTGTAAGCAGCCAGAATGGGCCACTCTCACGGCTTTGATCAAACAGACCTTTAATCACTCCAGAAAAAGTTTTTATTGGCTGTCCGTAAACCGTATTCGGTAATGTTCCCCACCAGCGTTTTATCTGACCGCTGACCGGCATCGCTGAGCCTGCGTATTGAGAATTGACAATCAGATAAATGATGAGAGTAATACTGATCGNCGAGAAATAACNNAAAGCCCTACTCATCCAAATTCGCCAATTGGTTTTTAAAGAAACATCCTCTTTAATAGATTCGTTTTCCAAATTTCTCTCTTGTTGATACAAACGATGTCCGCTAATCAGGATTAATGAGAGGGCCCAATCGATCAATACTGCGGAACGTGGAAAACCCTNCAATATATGCAGAACATCGTGAAAGATAAAAAANATNATAAAAATCAATCCGCTCGATAAGCTGATAGCAGAAAATGTATTAATGAGAAACTTGATCGCATTTTTATCATTATTAGATTCATAACAGCGGAAAAAATAAAGGAATGTTGGTTTAATAACCAGCGAAAAGCCGATAAGAAGATATAGAAAAGGCAGATAATTAAAAATATATTCATTAGCATTTAATCGAAAGAAGAAACTAGCCGTAGCTGAAAACAATATCAGCAGAAAATCTATTTGGGAAATGCTGTTCATCTTTTTCCCCTGGAACACCAACCATACACCTGCCATAATTAACAAGAAGATATTATCCAGACGACTTAATAGAAGACCAGCTCCGCACAAACCAACCCAAAAGATTTCTTTAGATTGGTTTTCATTACCCTCGCCCCACGACAACCTGGAGAGGAAGTAAATGAAAGCTATCAGCATAAAAGCGTTCAGCCCCGTTTCAAGCCCTGATTTTGTAGTTATTTCATGAATAGGTGGAAAGAACATCCAGAAAATCGCGGCTATCCATGCGGTAGTTTTTGAAAACTTCTCAGATAATATTAAAAAAAGCAAATAACCCGAAGCAGCGTTCAGGAAAATCTGAACAGCAGCTAGAACCCGCAGAGGGAGAAAAAGATCATATCTGGCCAACGCGAAAACTGGCACACAAATAATCATCCACAAAGGATGAAAACCATTCGTTGGCGCAATACCATCAAAAGTAATTCCATTTCCTTCGGCAATATTTTGGGCAGTCTTAAAATAGTAGAAAGCATCATCAGTTATTATCCAATTCATAAAATTATCTGGTTGTGATAGAAGAACAAATATCTGCGGCAGAAAATTGAGAATCAGAATGATTGCAAATATAAGAATTTTTTTATTTTTCATATCCATTTGGAATATTATGCCCACAGATCATGCGAAAACCTGCAGATTTTTTACTAAGATAATCCTAAAATCTTTCCCGTCGCCGTATCAATATCTATATCCATGAAGGCCGGTCGCGTTGGCAGTCCGGGCATTGTACTGATCTTCCCTATCACCGGGTATAAAAATCCCGCACCAACGGATGCGCGCACATCCCTGACGGGAATGATGAATCCTTTTGGAACCCCCTTTAGTTTAGGATCGTGACTTAAACTAAGGTGCGTCTTTGCCATACAGATCGGTAGTTTATCAAACCCAAGCCGTGTATATTCAGCAATACGATCTTCAGCTTCTGGTGAATACTCCACCATCTCTGCACCATAAATCTCTTTGGCAATCGTTTCAATTTTCTGTTTGATCGGCCAATCCAGCGGGTATAGAAATTTAAAATCGGAAGGCTGTTCTGCAGCTCTAACAACCGCCTCCGCAAGGTCAACAGCTCCCTTACCCCCTAATCCCCAATGGTTGCTAATCACCGCATCCACTGCCCCGCCCTCTTCCACGGCCATCTTACGCACCAATTCCAATTCTGCTGGTGTATCTGTGTAGAATTGATTAACCGCCACCACAACCGGTACGCCGAATTTTTTCGCGATTGAGATATGATGCAGAAGGTTTTCCATTCCTTTATGGAGAAGCTCTATATCTTCCTTTAGGTATATATAATCAAGCGGTTTTCCAGCAGAAACGATCGGTCCACCGCCGTGCATCTTTAGTGCGCGGACCGTAGCCACCAGCACAACGACAGATGGCACTAAACCGGAGTAACGGCATTTTATATTAAAATATTTTTCCATCCCCATATCAGCGCCAAAGCCTGATTCGGTAATCACATAATCTACCAGTTTTAATCCGATCTTATCAGCAAGTATCGAACTGTTGCCGTGCGCAATATTCGCAAAAGGGCCTGCGTGCACAAATACCGGCGTCCCTTCCAGCGTTTGCATCAACGTTGGTTTTATAGCATCCTTCATTAATGCTGTTANNGCACCTGCAACNCCCAAGTCATCTGCCGTTACNGTGTTACCTCGCTTATCCAGCGCTACAACCATCTCCCCCAGCCGCCGGCGCATATCCGCCATATCAGTAGTTAAAGCTAGTACTGCCATGATCTCACTGGCAACTGTGATGTAGAAACCAGATCGCCGCTCAATCCCTTTTTCTGTAGGGCTTTGTCCGATTGTGATCTCCCTTAAATATCGATCATTTGTATCAATCCCACGCATCCATGTAATCGTATCCGGATCAATATCCAGGCGTACGAATCGGCTGCGCTCTTCTTTGGTTAACTCATTTGGATCCGTCTTATTAATCCCCAACTTCTTCAAACGGTTGAACATTCCTCTGGCAAAAGATTGGTTTCCATTTTTATCTTTAGGAAAAAGACGCTTGAACAGCATTTCATCTGTCTGCCGGCTTTCATGAAAAATTCGGGTATCAATCGCTGCAGCCATCAGATTATTTGCAGCAGTGATAGCGTGGATATCCCCAGTTAGATGAAGATTCAGATCTTCCATAGGTATCACCTGGCTATATCCCCCGCCAGCTGCTCCACCTTTTATCCCGAATGTGGGACCCTGAGATGGCTGCCTGATACACGTGATGACACTTTTACCAAGATGCGCTCCCAATGCCTGGCTGAGCCCTACCGTTGTGGTAGTTTTTCCTTCTCCCAATGGGGTCGGGGTGATTGCGGCAACATCGATATACTTACCATCAGGAATATCTTTGAGCCGCTCAAGGACTTCCAACCGTACTTTAGCTTTGTATGCGCCGTACAATTCGACTTCCTCCGGAAGCAGACCAAGCTCGTTCACTATCTGAGAAATTGGCTTTAGCTCAGCTCCCTGAGCAATTACAATGTCCGCAGGAACCGGTTCTTTGATATTAATTTTTGTAGGAGAGAATTTATGTTTGGTATGTTTTATTGACATGGCAGTTTATCTGTTTGAAAAAACTAATATTAATCAGTTGTGAATTATCTCATATTCTATTAATTATTCAACGGATACTTGAGCAGTTTTTTTCGTTGCGAGCTTTTGAAATCTCTCCCCTACACGGGTTTTCAATACGTAATATCCCAATGCGACCACCGAGCAGATGATCCCGCTGGCATACCAAACCCAATTAGGATTGTAGTTATCAATTATGATACCTGCCGCTAATGGTCCAACGGATGCGGCTATTCCCCAACCCAGATGATATGCAGCCATGTATCGTCCACGCATATCTTCCGGAGCAATATTTGCTATAAGGGTCTGTACAATCGGTGCAATCACCATCTCACCGATCGTAATAACAACCATGGCAGCTAAAAACCCCCGATACAAATTTGTAAAGCCGTACATCGTAAAACCNACTGCGTACAGTAAATTGCCCACAACCATCACACTCAATTGATGGTGCTTTTTCACCCTTCTTGTCACCCAGAATTGAAACAGAACTACCATAGCGGCATTTAAACTCATAATGTATCCAAACCCTTGAGGAGAAGTTCCATGGACATCGCGTAAATAAACCGATAACGTCGTGTTCATCTGCATATATACGATCGCGGTGAATGTCGTCAGGAAGAGGAAAGCAAGGAACAATTTATCTCTGAAAACCTTACTATACCCGCCAAAAGACTGTATAAGACTCTCCTCTTTCTTTCCTTCCGATGTTTCTGGTTTTGTTTCCGGCAGAGCAAAATACACAATAATCGCTGTGATAACACTGACCACGCAATCGATAATAAAGAGAAGAAGATAATTTATTCCTGCCAGGATTCCTCCAATAGCAGGCCCAATTGTGACTGCCAGGTTCATTGTTACACGCAGCAGCCCAAATCCATCCGGTCGCTGCTCAACTGGTAAAATATCAGCAAGCATTGCTTGCACAGCAGGACCACCAAAATTTGATACAAATCCAGTGAGAAAAGCAAGTAAATAAAACAACTCCCAGTCCTCGACAAAACCCATTCCCAAGGAAACGCCCGCGCTGAAGATCAATCCGATGATTAGCATCAAACGGCGACCAAATTTATCCGTCAGCGCTCCACCCACCATATTGCCCACAAAAGAGGAGATGGAATGGACCGCAAAAAGCGCGCCGACTTCCGTCAAACCAACGTCAAATTTACTTGTAATATATAGTGAAAGGAATGGAAAAATGAGTGCTCCCCCAACCCGATCGATAAAAAGAGCGCCAATCAGCACCCAGAAGTTGCGTGGGTATTCATTCACTGTTGACCGTATCTTTTTAAGCATAGTTTTCCTTCATTGATTATTTTGATCCGCTTGCATGGATGCAGCAAATCTATCTTTTACTTTATACTGAAGCAATCCAAAACAAATAACTGCGGCAACTGCCAGGATCCCAGCAATATACCACACCCAATACGGGTCGTAATTATCCATAACCAAGCCAGCCAAAAAAGGCGCAACACTGTTTGGTATAGCCCATCCCATTCCATACGCTGCCATATACCGCCCGCGCATATCCTCCGGTGCAAAGAACGCTGCCAATGACTGCGCGACTGGAATATGGACCATTTCCCCGATGGTTATAATGGCCATACCTACAAAGAACATAGTGTATGTGCTCACAAACCCAAACAGGACAAAACCGAATCCATACAAGGTGGAAGCAAGTACCATCATCAGCATCGGCGGATATTTTTTTATGCG
>JGI24724J26744_10000511_pt1 | contig 28474 bp, 27 predicted proteins | sample Cruoilmetagenom7_FD_26744 | JGI IMG/M metagenome (IMG submission 26744) | reverse complement strand
CAATGTGTGAATAATACACATAATAAAAGAATTTTCATATTTTATTTTCTATTATAATTTATTTTAAGTACTAAATGAAATTTTTTGATTATTTATTGAAGAGAATTTGTTATATTGCTATAAGAATAGTAAGGTATTATTACATGCATAAACGACCTCCCTGGTGTGTTGGTCGTTTTACTCTTGGAGTCTAAACTCCGTTGTATCTTTTGATAATCTTTTTAATACGATTTCGTAAACTTCTTAGAGCATCACTACTTGTTTTACCATCAGCTGTTAAGTTACCAACTTCTTCACTATTGAATTGTGCTTTTGCAATCCAACCAATATGACTATGATACTTAAGTCCTACAAATCTAACATCACCAAAGTGACCTTTACATAATTTATATACTTCTCTTATTCTGTCCGCATCTGTCTTTTCTGCCATTGTATTCTCCTTTTATATTTTACAAAAGTATATCATATCTTGATTACCTTGATGTCATTAAAGTGATAATTTTTTAATCTATTTAATCATCATCACTAGTAGCAGCTCGTATAAATCCAATTACACCAACTGCAAAAACTACTATTAAAAAAACTACTTGAAATATCTCTACTGCAGGCATTAAATTTCTCCTTCTGTTTTCTCTTTTAATTGACCACAAGCGGCACTTATATCTATGCCTTTTGAGTCACGTATCGTACATAGAAGTCCATGTTTAATCAAATAATCAGCAAACGCAACCATATCAGCTTTTGCTGGTCTTTCATAATCAGTTCCTTGATAAGGATTAAAGTATATAAGGTTGACTTTGGCTTTTATGTCTGTGAGAAGCTTTACAAGCTTCTTAGCAGAGCCTAAGTCATCATTCTTACCCTTTATTACCAAGTACTCAAACATAACACGTTTACGAGTATCTATAGGGAAGCGTTTAACTGCTTCTATTATAGAGTCTATATTATGTGCTTTATTCATAGGTATGAGCTCACTTCTAAGCTCATCATCAACAGCATGAAGAGATATAGCTATATGGACACCTAAATCCATCTCTCCAAGTCTGTCTATCTTTGTGCTAAGTCCACTAGTAGAAACTGTTTGGCGTTTACCACCAATTGCTAAGCCCTCTTCTTCTTTAAAGACTTCTATCGCTTTTGCTAAGTTTGTTAGGTTATCTAGTGGCTCACCCATTCCCATATAGACTATATTGATCTTACGGTTATGTTTGTGGTTGTTATCACGTTTAAGAGTGACTACTTGAGCTACAATCTCTCCAGCAGTTAAATCTCTTGTAAAACCACCTTTGGCTGTTAAACAAAAAGAGCACCCCACTTTACATCCAACCTGTGTTGAAACACAGATAGTGTATCTTGCTTCTTGAATGACTTCACCGTTACTGTCAAGCTGCGTATCTTTCATCTTAAGCCAGACAGCTTCCATCGTTTTACCGTCTTGCATCTGTAAAAGGTATTTTATAGTTCCATCACTTGACTCTTCTTTGTTAGCGATAGTAAGTGGGTTAACAACGTAGTTTACTGCTAACTCCTCTTTTAATGTTTTAGGAATGTTTTTCATATCATCAAAGTTTTGAGCATATTGATGATAGAGCCAGCCATAAATTTGTTTCGCTCTAAAGGCAGGTTTTATTTGTCCTGCTAACTCTTTGAGTGTAAAGTCGTATAAGGAGGGTTTCATTTCACTCATTTTGATGTTAGTTCCTTTATGCGTTTTTTCACATGTAGACTCAAAAGTTCTTTGGCTTTTTCATGGTTTTTTAAAAAATCTTCGTGAGCATTTTCGTTAGTAAAGTTTGTTACACAAAATACTCCACCAGCGGGAATTTTAAATTCTTCTGCAATTTTTAAGACAGAAAAAAATTCCATATTCTCAATACCTACACCAAATTTTAGAAAGTTTTTTGCTAACACATCGTTAGTAGATATATAGTTAGAAGAGTTTACAACAATATCTTTTTGGTTAGTAGTGTTAGTTGAAATTACATTATCGATTGGAGTATATGCATCGTTAGAAAGAAAAGCGAGTTCAATATTTGAAGCAGTTTTTGACTCTATAATATCAAATATCTTCGCATCTCCATAGCTCCCTGCACTTCCAACAAAGAGTAAAAATTCGGGTTTGTCAAATAGACAAAGGCGTGTTAAGTTCATCGCTGTTTCTATGAGCCCAACTCCCATAGGTTGAGCAAAATCAAAAGTTTCATTGTTCCCGGCGCAGATTATCATCTTAGAGTCTTACCGGTATATTGTTGTCATGAAGGTAATGTTTTAAATCCATTATATCAATCTCTTTATAATGAAAGATACTAGCAGCGAGTGCAGCATCAGCACCAGAGTTGAACGCATCTTTAATATGCTCCATCGTGCCTGCTCCACCACTTGCTATAACTGGAACATTGACAGCTTTAGATATCTGTTCAGTTATGTTGAGCTCAAATCCTGCTTTTGTTCCATCTGCATCCATAGAAGTGAGGAGTATCTCTCCGCTGCCACGCCCAACAACTTCCTTAGCCCACTCTATAGAATCGATACCAGTATCAACACGACCACCATTTAAAAAGACGTTGTATCTATCTCCTGTACGTTTTACATCTATTGCGGTAACAATACACTGAGAACCAAAACGTTTAGCACCTTCATCAATGAGTTCAGGTCTTTTAATAGCAGCAGAGTTTACACTTACTTTATCACAACCAACATTGAGTAGTTTATAGATGTCATCGAGTTTTCTAATACCTCCACCAACAGTAAGAGGTATAAAAATTTCACGAGCAACTTGTGCTACTATATCTACGATTGTGTCACGGTTATCACTCGAAGCTGTAATATCTAAAAATGTAAGTTCATCAGCACCTTCTTCATTATAGCGACGTGCTACTTCAACAGGATCGCCTGCATCTTTGAGTCCTACAAAGTTGACACCCTTTACAACACGTCCATCTTTAACATCAAGACAAGGGATAATTCTTTTAGCAAAATAGTTCATAAACGGATACCTTCTATAATATATTGCAATTATACATTGTTAGACTTATGATAAGGTATAAGCAAAATGTTTCATGTGAAACATTAAGAAAATAGAGAGTAAGTACTTTTTATAGGTTAAAAAGTAGCAAATATACATTTTTTTTATATATGTTACCTATATATAAGCAAAATTGTTATACACTCACCTTTATGAATAAAGAAAACGTTGTAGCAAAGAAAAAGTTCGGACAGAACTTTCTAAAAGATGAGAGCGTTTTGAGAAAAATCGTCGAAGCGATGCCCAAAAACGATAATAAGATTGTCGAGATTGGACCTGGCTTAGGTGATTTAACTAAATTTTTAGTTGATGTCAAAAGTGTAGAAGCTTTTGAGGTAGATACCGATTTGTGTAAACTATTACAAAGTGAATTTAAAGAAGAGATTGCTACCAAGCGCCTCCACATAAATTGTGGGGATGTTTTACAAGCTTGGCAGACTGCTTTAGTTGATGAGCCGTATGATTTAGTGGCAAACTTGCCCTATTACATTGCGACAAATATCATCCTAAAAGCACTCGCAGATCCGATGTGTAAAAATATACTTGTAATGGTACAGCTTGAAGTTGCAGAGAAGTTTTGTGCAGTAGCTGGAGAAAAAGTGTTTGGCTCTTTGGGTATTATTACTCAAAGTGTAGGTGATGCTCACATTGTTGTGAAAGTCCCGCCAACTGCGTTTGACCCTCAGCCCAAAATTGACTCTGCAGTTTTTTCAATTGCTAAGAAGAAAGACAGAAGTGACAAAGATTTCGAGGACATGCTTAGAGTTGCATTTACGCAACCTCGAAAAACTCTCATGAAAAATTTATCTTCAAAGTATGAAAAAACTGTTCTTCAAAAGACTTTTGACTCTTTAGAGTTTGCACATACCGTTCGTCCTCATCAAGTTTCCACTAGCGACTTTCACCAACTCTATAAAAAAATAATATAAATTAAAAAGGAGTTTGGATGGCAGAAGAAATACAGGGGACAATGCAAAAAGCACCCCAAACAGACACTAAACCAAATACAGAGAAAAAAAACGAAAATAGAAGACCAAATAACGGTCGTAAACCTAACCCAAATAGAAACGCTAAGCCAGGTGAAAAACCTTCAGGTAACAAGCCAAATAACAACAGAAATAAAAACCGTAATCGTCACCGTAGACAATCTACTCCAGTTGATGAAAATTTAAAGACATTTGTTGGTAAAAATCAAGAGGCACATAAGCAGAGATTAAACCCTCACTATAAACTTGACTTAAACTCAAAATCAAAAATCAGAATTACGCCACTTGGTGGACTTGGTGAAATTGGTGGAAACATCATGATTGTTGAGACTGAAAAAGAGGCTATTTTAGTTGATGTTGGGATGAGTTTTCCAGATGAGACAATGCACGGAGTGGATATTTTAATCCCAGATTTTTCATACCTTCGTGAGATTAAAAATAAGATTGTTGGTGTTGTTATAACACACGCTCACGAAGATCATATTGGTGCAATGCCATACCTTTATAAAGAGATGCAGTTTCCTATATATGGAACACCACTTCCTTTAGCAATGATTGGTAATAAATTTGATGAACACCATATCAAAGAGCATAGAAAGCATTTTAATCCTATTGTAAAACGTGAAATATATAAAATAGGGAATGATTTTGAAGTAGAGTGGATGCATATGACTCACTCGATTTTAGACTCTTCATCTGTAGCGATTACTACTGATGCAGGTACAATTGTGCATACGGGTGACTTCAAGATTGATTATACTCCAGTTGATGGATACACTACAGATTTACATAGACTTGCACACTATGGTGAAAAAGGTGTTCTTTGTCTTTTAAGTGATTCAACAAACTCACACAATCCAATACCAACAGGTTCAGAGCTGAGTGTTGCTCCAGCACTTGACCGTATCTTTTCTAAAGCTGAAGGTAGAATTCTCCTCTCAACATTTAGCTCAAACATTCATCGTGTACAACAAGCTATACAGTATGGTATAAAATATGGTCGTAAAGTATGTGTAATAGGGCGTTCAATGGAGCGTAATATCGAAATTGCAATGCAGTATGATTATGTTAAATTCAACAAAAATATCTTTATAGACGCAGATGAAGTTACACGTCTAGAGGATAAAGAAGTTCTGATAGTTACAACTGGTTCTCAGGGTGAAGCAAATTCAGCACTATTTAGAATGTCAATCGGTGAGCATAGACATATTAAAATCAAACCGAATGACTTAATCGTTCTTTCATCTCGTGCTATCCCTGGTAATGAGGGAAGTATTTCTGGAATGTTAAATCACCTTCAACGTGCTGGTGCAAGTGTGGCGATGAGTAAAGATATTCACGTTTCAGGTCACGCTTCAATGGAAGAGCAGAAACTTATGCTGCGTTTAGTTAATCCTAAATTCTTCTTACCAATTCACGGTGAGTATAACCACGTAATGAAACACAGAGAGACTGGTATGATGTGTGGTGTTCCTGAGAGAAATATCCTCCTTATGACAGATGGTGAGCAGATAGAAATTGCACCTAAATATATGAGAAAAGTTAAAACAGTAAAAACTGGTAAAACTTATATAGATAACCAAAATAACCACCAAATTGAAGATGATATTGTTCTTGACCGTCAAAAACTTGCAACTGATGGTGTTGTGATGATGGTTGTTGAAGTAAGTGAGCAGAACTCTAAAATGCTAGATAAGCCAAAGGTGACTACTTTTGGTATCGTTCCAGACAAGCAAGATAAAGCGTTTGCTAAAGAGATGGAAGATGTAGTAGAAATCTATCTTACAAACATCAAACCGGGCCTTATAGAGAACTCTAAAGCCTTAGAGAATGATATCCGTCAAGTTGTTAGAAAACATATCTTCCGTAAAATGAAAAAATACCCACTTATTGTACCTCACGTTCTAGTACATTAATCACTTAAGAGAGAGCTTCTTCTCTCTTAAAAAATAGTTTCTCCTTCCATTCCCATAAGTACTACTAGATATAGACTAAGAGAGTATTAAAATCTTCATCACATCATTTTTTCAGCAAATTATTGCTACTCTTACAGTAATAAAACTTTAAAGGGTTACTTGTGTCACAAAGCAGAGATGAAGAATTTGAAAATGCAGTAAAGCTTATGATGGCTCATGTTGGAGAAGATCCTACAAGAGAAGGTCTTTTAGACACTCCTAAGAGAGTAAGAAAAGCGTATGAGTTTATCTATGGTGGCTACAAAGAAGACCCCAAAGAGATTCTCTCAAAAGCTCTTTTTACAAGCTCTAATGATGAGATGGTGCTTATAAAAGATATAGAGTTTTACTCTACCTGTGAACACCACCTTCTTCCTATTATTGGCCGTGTGCATGTTGCTTACATTCCAGATGGCAAAGTGGTTGGTCTCTCAAAAATACCTCGCGTTGTAAATGTTTTTGCCCGCCGTATGCAGATTCAAGAGCAGTTGACTGAGCAGATTGCAGATGCCATAATGGATACTATAGCGCCTAAAGGTGTAGCCGTTGTGATTGCTGCTCGCCATATGTGTATGGAGATGCGAGGTGTTGAGAAGATAAACTCGACTACGACATCTTCAGCACTTCGTGGACTCTTTAAAAAAGATGAAAAGACAAGAAGTGAATTTTTCTCTTTAATTAACTCTACTAGCGGTACACGTTACTAAAAATGCCTCTCTCTTCTTTAAAAGACAAATTATCCTCTAGAAGTTACTCGGTAGCATTTGGAGAAGTTGTCAAAATAAATGCAACTATTATTACAGCTCATGGTCTTAAAGTGAGTATTAGTGATATGGTTAAAATCGTTTCAAACAGCTCTTCTCAGGAGACTGTTGGCATGGTTACCGAGATTGATGGTCCTACTTTTTTTATAACTCCATTTAGTTTTGTAGAAGGATTTTGTTCTGGTGATAAAGTGTTTTTAGACTCTACGGGTTTGAATATTCCTGTTGACGAGTCTCTTTTAGGGCGTGTGGTTGATCCTTTTATGAGACCCATAGATGGTAAGGGACATATTCATAACACAACAGTAGCTCCAATCATAAAAGCTCCTATAGAGGCTATGAAACGTGGCATGATAGATGAAATCTTTAGCGTTGGTGTAAAGAGTATAGATGGATTGTTAACCTGCGGAAAAGGGCAAAAATTGGGTATTTTTGCAGGAAGTGGAGTAGGGAAATCAACGCTTATGGGGATGATAGTCCGCGGCGCAGATGCACCAATAAAAGTAGTAGCACTTATAGGTGAACGTGGACGTGAAGTACCTGAGTTTATTCAGAAAAACTTGGGTGGAAACTTGGAAAATACTGTCATTATCGTTGCAACATCTGATGATTCCCCTTTAATGAGAAAGTATGGAGCTTTCGCTGCAATGAGTGTAGCTGAACACTTTAAAGACAAGGGCTTAGATGTTCTTTTTATAATGGACTCAGTTACTAGATTTGCAATGGCTCAGCGCGAAATCGGACTTGCACTTGGAGAACCGCCTACATCAAAAGGGTATCCACCATCTTCTTTGACGCTTTTACCACAGCTTATGGAAAGAGCTGGAAAAGAGGTCGGAAAAGGCTCTATAACTGCTTTTTTTACCGTTTTGATAGAGGGGGATGATATGAGTGACCCTATTGCTGATCAGTCTCGCTCTATCTTAGATGGTCATATTGTACTTTCACGAGAGATGACAGACTTTGGTATATACCCTCCTGTTCACATTTTAAATTCTGCTTCAAGGATAATGAATGATATTATCTCTCAAGAGCACTTTAGAGCTGTAAGAAAGTTTAGACGGCTTTATACTCTTTTAAAGGAGAATGAGACTCTTATTCGTATCGGTGCGTATACAAAAGGGAGTGATAGTGAACTTGACGAGGCTATAGATAAAAAAGATGCTATGAAAAATTTTATCTCTCAAGGGGCAACTTTTCAGGTTGCTTTTGAGGAGACTCATAATGAACTTATTGAACTCATGAAAGAGTCTAATACTCCACTATAAGCTCTGAGTTTAACCAGTAGTTTCTAGACTCTCTGTTGGCTTTATTTTGGGTTATAGCAAGCTTTTCTGAGCTATTATTTTCAAATTCTCTCATTATAGCTTTCATCTCAAGATCTTCGCCAAAAATATCTATGTATGAGTAGATAATATTCTGTGCAGAGTTAAAGTTTTTCTCTTTAAGCAGAGCCTCTATTTTTGCATAAAATGCAACTCTTAGTATGTCACCTACTTTATCAACTCTTGTCTGAGTGCTAATGAGCTCACCAAGGGATTTTTTAATCTCTTTGATGTTTCCGCTCAGGGCGAACTCTTCACATTGAAGCATAAGCTTTATCCAGTGTTTCTCAAGCAGTGTAACAAGTTCTAAATCTTTTATGGAAGACTCATCTATGAGCTCATAACACTCTTTAAAACTGTTTTTTTCATATAGTAGCAGTAGCTTTGCTCTGTCTCTCTCTATTTTACTTTGTGTGAGGGTCTCATCAAGAAGATTTTTTATTGTATCTCTTTTTGAGAGCACTGTAAGATAGTCTGAGAGTGTCTGCTTAGCTGCATCTTTTTGATTGAGTTGCATTTGAGATTGAGCGAGTTGGAATGATTGTTGATAAATTGCTTCCATCTTCTCATACACTTGAGTAAGAAGTAAGGAGGTGTGTTTAGAGCAAATCGCATATGCAATGGCATACTTTTTTTCTTCTATGTGATGTTTAAATCTATCATACTGTTTAAAATCTTGAAAAAGCGCACTGATTTGCATTTTTTTTGACTCAGAGTTTTCAAATTTTTCTAAGAATAGATGTGCTTTTTCAGGGTTCTCTTTCTCTAAAGCCTCTACAGCTTTACTCAATGCAAATTGATATATATAATCAAGTTTATCATAGCCTAAGCTCTCCTTTAAGAGAGGATTATTTAAAACGAGGTCAAATGCTTGCCCAAATAATTTATTGGCTACAAGAGGCTCTAAAACAGTTTTATCGAGGAGTTCTAAAGTTGGTGCCTGTCTGTTTTGTAAAAACTCTAAGATTGATTTTGAATGGATATCTTTGGAGCGTAGCGTATTGAGATTATGAGTACAGGCAGAGCTGTTAGTAGTGCTTAGGAGCCAGTTTTTGTTTAAAAAAGAGATGGATTGAATATGGCGTAAACCTGAGTGAATAACTTGTTTTCTTCTGCTAAATATATCTACTACTACTATTGTTCCATCATAGTTTGCAGATGCTACTAGAGTATTAAAAGTTGCTATTGGAGTTTGAGTGCTGTTTTTCGATTTTGCAAAAGAGTGAATTCTCGATATGAGTACATTGTGTTTATACTGTAGAAGGCGACCTTTATTTACTCTAAAGGTATAGGAATATTTATGAGCCACAAGAGTGACTCATAAAGGGCTTAGCAAGAAGGAACGTTTCCGCTATCACTTCCATACTCGTTGAAAAAATCATAATAGTGATCAAGATATTTTGCTTTAAGCGCTTTATCTCCAACTGTAGGACAAATAGCTTTAATTTCATCAGCAATTTTACCAGCTTCTTTAATCTCAGTCCATTCACCTTGAGTATGCTTACCAGCCATAACTGCACCAGAGATGCCACAAGCAGACTTTAGTTTTTTAGTAAAAAGCTTCTGCCCCTTAGCAACATCTGCACTAGCAGTTGTAGAACCTAAAGCTAAAAGTAGTGTAGCTCCAAGTGCGATTTTAACGATTTTATTCATTCGATCTCCTTAATATTTCCCACTATTCTAGCCTACCCAAAGTTAAAGTTTTATTTATTATAAAATTAATGGGTTATATTTATAATAAGTGTAACAAATGGAATTGCTATTTATTAAACTTTTCAAACATATATTTTGCCATATCTTCTGCACTATATTCCATACCCATTTTGAGTATTTGTTCTCTATTGTGCTCCATGATAACGTGTCCATCATCATTTTCAACTTCAAGAAGAGCCTCTTGCATCTCTTTTTGGCTTAAATCTGCCATGGAAGGTGTAAGTTTTTCCACATTTCCCGAGCCATCAGAACTATGGCACTCTACACACATAGAGTTATATATCTCATCTAAAGTATAAACTTTTTTAGGAGCAACAACTGCTTTTTTAACAACCTTTGCCTCTTGAGGTGTAACTTCTGTAGCTTTTGCTACTGGAGTCTGTTGTGTTTCTTGTGTTTTTGAATCGCTACATCCAACCGCGATAAGGGCTAGTGTGAAAAGTAAAATTGTAGTTTTTTGTTGCATGAGGTGTTCTCCATTATTTTATAAAATAATAGCGAAAATTCCCCTGATAAAAAATATCAGAGGATAGAGGGGTTAGTGATGAGCTTCCTCATCAAGGTTAAAGAGTTTAGTACCTACGTAGTACATCAGTATACAAAGACCTAGTCCACCAGCAGAGATTAACATCTCAGTTGAGGATGGAAAGTACTCAATCCAAGTAGGAGGAAGTTGATACTCAGTTTTTTTAAGCATTTGAAGCGGTTTTAATTGTGTATCGTGTACAAGATTGAATCTCATAAAGAAAATACCAACCATACCTATCATAGATGCCCAAAACATGAGTACAGGCTTTTTACCCATTGTAGTTAAAACAACCAATAGAGGTATAAACATAGCCAAAACAACCTCGGCTTGAAATGTAAATGAGCCAAGAATGTGAAGTGAAACTTCAGCACGATTTGGCATACCACCATAGATATCAGTTAACATTTTCCAAGCTACAAAGAAGATTAATATTGAAATCAAAAGACCCTGTATCTTTGCTAAACCTTCTAGCATCTTTTTAGCATTTTCTGGAAAGTTAAGTTTGTATCTAAATCCCATTACGATAAATGCTAAGAAAACACCTGTGATAAATGCAGTCAAGATAAAGTATGTTGGATAAAAGACACCATTTGATATAGGACGTGCATTTAAAAATCCAAATACACCACCTAAGTTTGAGTGTGCAGCAAGACCAACTAAAAGACCCGTAAGACCAAATACTTTAGCTTTTTTCATGTCATTGTTGAGTAAAAAGTAAAACTCAATGATCATAAACGCAAGATAGAGACCGTATAGAGTTCCCATCCACCAGATTGCAGAAGTTAATCCCGGACTTAATACATTGTAGATAATCATAGTAATAGGGTGTCCAATCTCAAAAAGGATAACCGCAAAACCAGCTAAGATAGTAACAATAGAGCCAAATATAGCACGTTTACTTATCATCATGTAATCTTTAAATCCAAAAACATCACCAAGAGAACCGATGATACATAGACCAGTGGAACTTACAACAAAGAATATATATACTGCTAGTAAAAGACCCCATGGATGTTCTCTTGTTACATTATACGCATGATGACCATGTGATAAAAACATTGCTATACCTACAACAAAGGCAGCAAGAAGTGCAAATGTAAGCACTGCAACAAGCATGTTTGTTGGAGTTTTTTCAAAACTAAAGAGAGATTTGATAGAAAAATCTTCTCTTAATGGAATATTTATAAAACCTATTTTCATTATGCGCTCCTTATGTTAGATAGAACAGTTTTGGATTTGTGCCAAGATGCGGTTTAAGCGTGTAATGCTCCCTCGTTCTTAGCAGTTCACTTATTTCACTATTTGGATCATCAAGGTCACCAAAAATTCTTACTTTTGTTGGACAAGTATTTTGACAAGCGGTAGTAGTCTCACCTCTTGCTAATCTTGTCTCTGTACAGAAGTTACACTTATCAACGGTCATAGTTCTGTCATCAACATATCTTGCATCATAAGGACAAGCTGTTATACAGTAAGTACATAAAATACACTTCTCAACATCTACTCTAACTATGCCATTGTCGTCAGTGTAAGTTGCTTGTGTTGGACATACGTCCTGACAAGGAGCATCTTCACAATGTTGACACTGACTAGGATGAAAAACATTTGAAGTAAGATCAAGAAGGGGATACTGACCCTCTATCTCACCAACTCCAACCCAAATTCTATGTTTATCTGCACCCATCAAGATGCCGTTCTCTTCTTTACATGCTACTTCACAAGCCTTGCAGTTGATACAATTTTTGTAATCTAGCGCTATTCCATATCTAGCCATTATTTACACCTTTCTTATTTCAACATTAGTTTCATGCATAGCAGCCGCACCATATACAGGTTCAATAGTATCTTCAATGATTTTGTTATCATTTCCACCATTTTTATATGCCCATGTAAGTGCTTCACTCTCTTCGCCAAATCCGTGAACAAAGAAGACTTGATCTGGAGCTACTTTTTCTGTTGGATATGCTTTAAGACGAGTGCTTCCAATACTTGAACTCACTTCAACCATATCAGCAAACTTAATCCCTTTCTCTGCTGCAACTCGTTTGTTAATCCAAACAAAGTTTTCTGGCATAAGGTCTCGTAGCATCGCATTATTGGCTGTTCCACTTTGTGTAAACTGAGCATGGCGACCAGTTAAAAGCTTGAACTTACCCTTAGGTACGCTAAACGCATATTCATCTCTCCAAATTGGAAAAGAATCTATACCCTTAGCAGTAAAAGAGGCTATTACACACTCTACTTTTCCAGATGCAGTTTTTGGTTTGCCACCTTTAGTGCTGTAGTATTTCTTTTTCTCAGGGTAGTATTGAAACTTATTTGCAGCAAGTTTTTTATAGTACTTCTCTTGTTTAGGATAAAAAACGCCATCTTTATGAAGTTTCTCTGCTGCACCTATATACATAGCAACGGCATGATGATTAAGCTCTTCTTGAGTATGAACAAAAGGAAGAGTTAAATCAAACTCAGCATAAGCCTCTTCTTCTCCATCTTCTTCAATTAAATCTTGAAGCTCTTCATCATGTTTTTTACTCACTTCAAAAAGAGGTTTAGATATCTTAGTTGTTAAACCTTTGAGTATCTCAATGACTGGCTTAGTTTCATACATAGGCTCAATTACTTTGTTTCTAACAGCAAAAGAGGGCTCAACGCCACCAAATGTCTTGACAGGGTCAGTTCTCTCTAGGTAAGTACACTCTGGAAGAACAACATCTGCGTACATTACAGTATCACTTGGCATTGTATCGATAGTAACAACAAGCTCCATCTTTCTAAGCATTTCAGCAGTTTTTGCACTGTTTGGCATATTCATCATTGGATTGTGCTTGTAACAGAACATTCCTCTAACCTTATATGGCATTTTCTTTTCTAAGAAACGGTTTCTCCAACCAATCCAAGAACCACCACCAGAAACGACAGCACAATCATCATATCCTAGATGACCCTCTTTATCTTTTCTTTTTATAATAGCTCTTGCTTGTGCTCTATCATAGAGGGGCATGAGGCCTTCATGCTCTTTTAGTGCTAGTTTTGAACCAAAGATTAAGCCACCTTTGTTATCAATAGCGCCATGCATTGCTTGAAAGATTGCCATGGCACGACGAAGCTGGAAGTCATTTTTAGCAAATGTAGATCTTCTACCAGGGTAGTAGATAGCTTTAGGAGCAGCCGCCGCAAACTCTCTTGCAATTTTGTATATATCTTTAGCAGCTATTCCAGTAATAGGCTCTGCCCACTCTGGAGTGTATTTATTTTCAAGTACACTTGTTGAGTACTCTTCATAGCCGTTAAAATTAGCTTCAATATACTCTCTGTTCTCTAGCTCTTCAGTAATAGTAACATAGGTAAGTGCTAAAACAAATGCTAAGTCAGTACCAGGCTTGATAGCTAGCCATTTATCAGCTTTTGCAGCAGTATTTGTAAATCTTGGGTCAATACAGACTAGTTTCGCACCACGACCTTTAGTGCGTTTGAACACGTCCATAGTGTCAGGAGTAACAATAGCTTCAGCTCTGTTTGCCCCCGCCATGATGATATATTCAGCATTATCAAGATCAGATTGTGGATAAGCGCCAATTGTTACACCATATCCAGATGCAACTGTTTGAAGACAAACCGAAGCATGGTTTAACCAGTTTGAAGAACCAAAGGCTTGATAAAATTGTTTAAATGTATGTTCAGCCATCCCTTCACCAGCACAAAATAGCATTGATGAACGGTTATCTTCCTCTTCATCAAGTATTTTACTTAGACCTGGAAATTTATCTGTACCGTTAAGAATAGCTTCATAAGCTTCATCCCACGTAACACGTTTAAATTTACCCTCTCCCTTTTCACCAATTCTTATCATTGGATACTTTAATCTGTCTGGGTCATAGAGGGCTTGCATACCTGCATTTCCTCTAGCACATAACATATTTTTAGATTTTGGGAATAGTGGATTTGGATTGAGTTTTGTAACTACACCATCTTCTACACGAGCCAAAGCGGCACATTTGTTAACACACATTTCGCATAGTGTGGCAACTTCATGCGCTTTGTCTGCACTTGTCTTAGTGTTGTGAAATGATACTGGACCTGTTGCTTTTGCAGGTGTTTCATGTTCATTTGATAAAAGACTTGTAGCTGCTGTTGCACCAACAACACTCATTGCTACTGTGCCTTGTAGAAACTTTCTTCTCGAAATTGCTACTTCCATAAGCTTTACCTCTCAGAATATTTTTCTAAATAATTCACTTCTTAATATATACTTAAAAATCAACTATAGATATAAACATTGTATTCAAATTAATCTTATAGATTACTTTAGCTTAATTTATTTATAAAATAATTTTAAGTTATAGTGTTACAAAAAAGAGTAGAGTTATTTTGGTATTTTTATATCGATATCTTCTAGCATTCCTTTTTCAAAGTTTTTATGACAGGCAAAACAGTTAGCTCTTCTTTTGACTTTTTCTGACTTAAATAGACTATTTGGAATATCTGCATGCGTCTCTTTCCAGTATTTAATTTTTGTTATAGATTTTCGTCCACGAGCACCATCTAAAGATTTCATAACTTTAACAGAAATTTCTCTTGTACTTTTGTCGGCACTATTACGCTTTAAAAAATTAAATACTACTGTTTGATCATTGAGGGAGATTCTATTTTCCCCTTTTTTCATAGTTGGAGAAATCTCTTCACCAAAGTGATTTTTGAGTCCACCTCTGATTCTCTCCCATGAACTATCTGGTAAGATAAAAGGAGGGTAAGGGGCATGACAGGCTCCACATTCGCTATAGTAAACATAAGACTCATGCTTATAATCATGCTGTGTATATTTGCTCACAACAAAGGGGTTGTTTCTCCCATCTGTTGAGACAAAAAATACCATGGCTGATATAATTAAAAATATCCAAGTTAAACCACTTTTATATCTTCCTGGAGCGGAGTCTTCCCCTTTAGCTTTTTTGTAGCCCGTAATCATGGCAAAAACCATATCGGTTTTATGATAAAACTGTTCTACTAATACACCAGAGATGTGAATAATAACCCAAACAAGAAGAGTATAAGAAGCATATATATGAATGTCTGATAGTAAAAACATATGCATATAATATTCATCATTTAAAAATCCTAAATATCCTTTACCCTCTTGAATCCCATAGAGTAAAAGACCAGTGATTGAAATTGTAGATCCTAAAAAGAGAACAATTAAAGTAAACCAACTTGAAGCTGGGTTATGTCCGGCTGGAATCTCTCTCCAGCGGTTTTGTATTTTTTCAACAAAATAGTATTTTAGCTTAGGAAGGGAGAGTTTAAAAGTATTAAAAGTTGCATATTGCGGACCTATAAACCCCCATAGTATACGATATACAAGCATTAAGCCAAAAATAATACCAACAGCCACATGTAAATTAAGTAAGTTTTCTTTGAGTGAAAATATAAAAGAGAGAGTGAAAGATGAAGCAATTAACCAGTGTATAATCCTTGTATATATCGGCCATACATAAACATGATCTTTTACTTTGTTCAAATTAGATTTCCTAATGTTTTATATAAGCTCATTGTATCACATAAAACTTTAGAAAATAAAAAAGCAGAGATACAAATCTCTACTTTTTAAGAGGGTGTTTACTTAGTGCTTTTTACTAAGTAAGATAAAAACTCTGCCATAGAGTTAATGTCGTAGTCATAGCCTTTGTCAACAAGTTTTTGCATGTTGTGTTCCATGATTTCGTGATCAGTACCAGATGACTGATTTGTTCCAGAGTTTTTCACATCATATAAATCTTGTGCCATTTCACCAGCAGTTCTATCATTAAGAGCAGGTGTTTTCTTAGCAGGGTTACCTTCACCATGCTTACCGTGACACTTCACACAAGTTTGCTCATATACTTCTACAGTTGAGTATTTGTATGTTTTTGCTTCAGCAGGTTTCTCACCACTACAAGCACTTAGTGCTAAAAACGCTATTGATGCTAGTGTAATTGTACTTATTTTTTTTATCATTTTAAATCTCCTAAATATTTATTTGTTTATTTGTTAAGCTCTACCGCTAAGCATACCCATAACCGTCATCGGCTTAAGAGCGTAAACTTTAAGTAACCACCAAATCCATCTCTCTTGAGTTGGGTCAAGCGGAACCATAGGTGTCGGTTTCTTAGTCCAGTTGAACTCAGCAAGCATAACTGTACCGATACTTGTAATAAGTGGACAAACAGTATAACCAGCATATTTTACATTAGTATCATCAATAGCTTTTTGGTTTCCTTCTAAAGCAGAGATAACGTTGTTTACAACAACTTTGTACTGTTTACGAGCAGATCCACCAGTTTTACCCATTGGAACAGCAACAACATCACCTAAACAGAATACATTAGAGTATTTAACATGTTGTAGAGTCTCTTTCTTAACTGGAACCCATCCTTTAGATGAACCAACTTTAGATTGTGCAACAACATCTGGAGCTTTCATAGGAGGTGTAACATGGATAAAGTCATATTTAACTTCTACAGGTTTACTCTTAAGTTCAACACCATACTCTTCTAAATCTTCATCCCATGCACCTTTTTCTTTCCAGTGGTGGTTGAATGTAGCTACTTTAGATTCTGTATCTAATTTGATTAAGTTATGCGCGTAGTTCCATTTGAAACCTCTTACTTTGTACTGCTCAACAATCGCTTCATGATACTCAGGTACACCGAACATTTTTCCACCATTTGGATAGAAAGTAAGTTCAACTTCATCTCTAACACCAGCTTCTTCTAAACGAGCGTTTGTAAGATACATGATTTTCTTAGGAGCACCACCACATTTAATAGGAGTATTTGGGTGAGTAAATACTGCTTGTAGTTTTGGCTTACCTTGACCTTTTTGTTTCTTTGCTTTTTCAACTAACTCTTGAATACCAGCCCATGTATCAACTGCACCATCTTGGAAGTAGATTGAATAAACACCATCTTTACCAACTTTAGCTTTAGTTGCTGCATTATCTTTTGTAGCTGATGTAATAACACCATCTAAACCTTCAATAGCAGCATAATTTAGCATAAGACCTGTAGCTATAATCAGTTGATCATAAGCAATTTCTTGTTTGCCATCAACAGTAACTTTGTTGTTGTCAGGGTCAAAAGCAGTAACTGAACCTTTAATTAGGTTAACACCTGCTGGTAGTTTATCATCTCTGTTGTAAATAATATCACTACCTTCCCAGATACCAGCACCAACAAGTGTCTGTCCTGGTTGGTATGAACAAGAGATTGGATCTGGCTCAATTACAGTGATTTCTAAGTCACCAGCGCTGTTTTTAAGACGAGCTGCTGTACTCATACCAGCAAGACCACCACCAACGATAACAACCTTACCTTTTACAGATGATGCTTGAACTTCTGTAGCACCTGCAGTTGCGCCTGCTAAGATTGCTGCTGCCATTGGAGATACTGTTAAGTATTTCATAGCATCACGACGAGACATAATCTCTGGATGCTTATCAACTTCCGCTAGAATTTCTTCTAAAATTTCATTTTTCTTCATTCTTCTTCCCTCATAGTTTTGATAAAGTAGTCAATTCTACATCTTTAGGGCTTAATATAAGTTGTTTTTGTCAGATTTGTTTAAGAAGTGTATCTAAAGTAAACACTTGAAGAAACTATAGTAAGTAGAGGTTATATAGGTTATAAGTTGGGGTGATTTTTGTTCAAAGAGCGAAGAAGCTCCTTGAATATTTTAGTATCTATATCTGAAGTAAACGCGAATATCTTGTGCCGTTTTTACTGCATTGGCTGCCATAGGATTATCAATTGCCATAGGAGCACTATAATCTCCAAAGAAACCATTTGACCCAGTATAGTCATAGTCTAAGTATGTATACCTAACTTGCATAGAAAATACATCTGAACTCCCTTTTTTAACTAAAGGCTGAGACCAGTAAGCTTCATAAGCAGAACCGCGAACAGCTATCTTAGAACCAATCATAGTATCTTCACCATAAGTAAATGGTCTCCAGTATTTAGAACCATGGTTATACTCTAGTCCAAATTTACCACCGGTAAGGTTCGGCATTTGCGTACCAACCCAGTATGAATAACCAGTTTCACTATCTGCAGACCCTTGCATATATTTGCCATTGTCAGGATTTGATTTTGTTCCTGCAAATGATATGAATACTTTGGTTTCATCTAAAAAGTCATTAATCTCATCACCGATACCATCAGCTAACATAGAGATTGCTGCACCATCCATATTCCCTTGTGTAATCATGTAGTCATCAGCTGGATTAGCTGGAGTACCATTTACCGTCATACCCGGTAGGCTAAAACCTCTATATGCTGTTGTTTTAACAGAGTATTGACCATCATCGTATGGTACAAATATAAAGCCTATTAAATCTGCTGTGTCTAATGTAGTATCATCTTCTAGATAGTTCATACCAGTGCTGTTTGCCCAACCTGTAGCATTTGTCAAACCACGACCTAGACAAATTTTAAATGACATACCTGGAACATAATCACCAAATCCTATAGAAGCACTTGCTCCATCAAATTCCATGTTGATAACGTGAGCTAAAGGAGATTTTGGATCTTTATCATCTTCTCTCAAGTTACCTAAGAAACCATTAGTTGAAGGACGACGACCAACACTAAATGTTGTAGGGAAACCACCAATAGTTGGTCTCCATAACCAGTATGCTTCCCTTAGTTTGACTGAATCATCAGTTAGTGTCTCATTAAGAACCCAGTTAAATGAATCAAAACCGTAACCTCTTTGAGGAGTTCCAGTATTTGTAAACCCACTTGCACCAAATGCTTTATTAACAGATAGTTGACCTTTAAAGAGCATAGTATTAGTGGGCGCATAACCCATGCCTAGCCATAAACGATTTGAGAATAAGGCATTATTTCTCTCTTTTTGCCCTCCTGCTGTTTCATATGCGATATTGTCATAAGAAGTTCTAAAGTCAATATCGAATTTGATATTATCTTTGTTCGCTAGTTGATTTACTTTACTGATTTTTTTTGTATTGCTTGTCTGTTTTTTCTCAAGCTTTGCAATCTTTGCTGTAAGCTCATCAATTTGAGCTTGCATATCTGTATTCATCATCGAAGCTGTTTGATTTGTATCTGCTGCTGTATTAGCAAATGTAACTGTGCTTAAAAAAGTCACAGCGGATAGTACTATTGTTTTTTTCATATGTTTCCCCTATATCATAAAGTGAGGACATATTATCACAAAGGAGGGAAAAAACTCCCATTTGTAACTCTTTTTATATAATGAAAACAAATGGTAAACAAATGGTAACACTCAGTTAATACATTATAATTTATTATATTAAAAAGTGTTAAATAACGGAAAATATATTATCATTAAAAATATTTAATAAAGTTACATTTATTGCTTTTACTTATGCCTTAGGCATAAGTATTGAATAGGGGATTTAGTATCTGTAAGTGACAGCGAGTCTAACATCTTGTGCTGTAATGTCTACTTTATTTGGTGTTACCCAACCTGCACATTTAATATTTGGCGTGTAATTATGTTGCGCGTAAGTGTATCTTACTTGAGAAGGTAAGTACTTTACACCAAAAAGATTGAAGTTCCAGTACGCTTCATAAGCATCACCACGAACAGCTATTTTAGAGCCAATTGCAGTGTCTTCAGCCCATGTCATTGGAGTCCAATACTTTGAACCATGGTTATACTCAAGACCAAATTTACCTGCATCTGTAATCATGTCAGGAAAAATCACACCAGTCCATACAGAGCTACCATTTTCACTACTAGTTGAGCCTAAAAGAGAGTAGCCTGTATCTGGAGTATATTTTGTGTATGCTCCAGAGATAAAGAAAGTTGTGTCATCAAGGAAATCACTAATCTCATCACCAATCCCATCAACTTTTAATCCAAGTGAAAAAAGGTCAGCTGTACCAGATGCAGCTTTTGGTTTATTATCACTTAAGCGCTTACCTTTGGTGTTAAATATGTGTGCCCATTGGTACATGATTTGGTATTGGCTATTATTGTACGCATCACCAGGTATTACAAAAAAGTCTACACTATCATCATCTACAACAGTACTATCAGTGTATGGACCCCATGGTGTTGTAGCGTCTCCACCATCTATACTATAAACACCTGTGTGATCACCAGTATGAGCACGACCATATACAAACTTAGTATACGCACCCTCTATAAATCTGTCCCAGCTTAGTTTAACCATTGCTGCGTTTACTTCCATGTTTGTAATATGTGCAGCAGGAGAGCCGGGAGTCTTTTCGTTTTCTCTATAGTTAGCTAAAACACCATTAGTTGATGGTCTTCAACCAATACTAAAGCTAACTGGTTGCTCACCAATAGTGTTTGAGTATACAAAATAAGCCTCTTTGATTCTCATGATGGTGTCTGTTGCTTTAGAAGATGCTGACCAATCTTTGAGTCCTGTACTCTCATCATAAACGTGAGCACCCCAGGTTGAGTAAATAGCAAGTTTACCTTTAAACATCAATCCATCCATAGGTGCCGCAGCCATTGTCAAGAAAAGTCTACTTGTTAGGAGCGAATCATTACTTGCTTTTCCCTCATCAAGACCACTTAATCCAGCATCTTTTACATTATAGTTAAGAACATCAACGGCACTTCTAAAATCAACACCAAATTTAATGTTATCCCCACCTGTTGCTTTTTTCACTTGAGAAAGAGATTTTTTCGTACGAGTACTATCTTTTTTAAGTTTTTGAATCTCTTTTGTGAGAGCATCTATTTGTGTTTGTGTGTCTGTATTTGCTAAGAGTGAACTACTTAGTAGAGTAGCTGTTGCAATTGAAATTACTTTTATCACAATATTCCCTTTTGTTCTTTTTCGGGAATATTATCACACTATAGTTATTAATTAGTTAATGAAATGATAATGATTATTTTATATTATAAGTATATCTTATTGAGTAAAAGTTGAGGAGATATTCGGTAGTTAAATTCATTTTTCACAACTGTATAAGAACAGCTTATCTTCCTGTCTTGAGGCATTTCAAAAACTCTTCTAAAGGCAATAATTTCAACAGTTTTTTTCTGATGAGGAAATTGTCTTACTTCAATTTTAGAGTGTGATTTATCACTTCCCATAAGTTTTATACTAACAATCTCTGCATCTTTGATGAGAAAAGAGGGACGAACATTTGCCTCACCATAAGGCTCAAAACTCTCTAGTAAATCTAGTAGTTCTAAATCTATTTCATCAGTGGATAAGACACCAGTAGTCTGCTCAACAGGTACAAAATCTTGAGGATTAAGCTTTGAAGCAGTTGCGTTTATGGCATCTCTAAACACAGCTATGTTTTCTTCTAAAAGACCCAAACCAGCGGCCATTTTATGCCCACCAAATTTAGTTAACAACTGTTCATTAGATTTTATTAACTCATAAATGTTTACATCGCCTATACTCCTTGCACTCCCCTTTGCAATGCCATTTTCAAGACTCAAAACAATAGCTGGTTTTCCAAATTTATCAACTAATCTTGCTGCAACTATTCCAACAACACCCTCATGCCAACCCTCACCAGCAACTACAATTATTTTATCATTCTCATTCACTTTTTCTATTGCGTTTAGTGTCGTCTGCTTCTCAGTATCTTTTCTAAGGTCGTTGAGTTTACCTAGAAGTTCAAACTGTTTATGAGCGCTAAAGGTATCTGTAGCAGTATAAAAATCAAGTGCTATGCTTGCATCTTCAAGACGACCGGCTGAATTTAAACGCGGTGCAATAGCAAAAGCAATATCTTCTGAACTTATAGTGGACTTGTTTAAAAAGTCTCTTATGATTATAGATGAAGGTCTTGATGAGCTCATTATGAGTTTGAGACCCTCTTTGACAAGTGTACGGTTTATATCTATAAGAGGCATAATATCTGCGATTATTGCAATAGCTAAGATGTCTAAAAACTGTTTCATCTCTATGTTTAGACTTAACTCTTTTTTCACAAGTGCTAAAAGTAACCATGCGACTTGCGCTCCACATATCTCTTTAAAAGGGTATTGGCATGTTGAGAGTTTAGGGTCAACTATAGCAAAGGCTTCAGGCAAAATTTCCGAAGGGGTATGGTGGTCGGTTATGATGAGTTCTATATTTCGCTCTTTACAGATTTTTGCAGCTTCTATCGCTGATATACCGTTGTCGACGGTAATCACCAAATCGGACTCTATACGCTCTAAGACATTAGGAGAAACGCCATAACCATCACGAAAACGATTTGGAATAATAGCCTCAAGTGGATAAGGAATTTGTCTAAAAAAATCCACTATAATAGCCGTAGAACTTACCCCATCAACATCATAGTCACCGACAAGGGTGATTTTTTTGTTTTCTCTTATCGCATCTGCTATTTTCTTGGCTGCCTTTGGTGCATCTTGAAGCAGAGCAGGGTTTGGAATTTGTGAGAGTTTTTTTTCCTCAGCAGTGAAGCGGGAGGATAGAATTGTAAAAAGAGTTTCTTTCGTTATCAAAGAGGAGTCGGTCATATTTCAAACTTTTTATTTATATTTTTAAAATTATAGCTTTTATTATTTAATTGCTCATTTAGTCTATTTTATGACAATAGGATTAATTTTTAATCAATAAGTTGGCTATTTTATGATGTTTTTGAGGCACAATTAGTAAAAGGTTTGAAATGATGGAAGAGAAAATATGTGATATTATAATTTTTGGCGGACATGGTGATTTAGCACTACGCAAGCTCATGCCTGCACTCTATCATCTCTGTAGTGATGGGTACATTTCTAATGAGAGTCGTATTATATCGGTCTCTCGTGATGCAATGATACAAGAAGAGCATGCAGATTTGATTGAAGAAAAATTGAAATTAAATTTGAAAAATGACTGTCTTAATAATGCCTGCTTTGACAAGGTGTTTTTTGACTCATTTAAAAAGCATCTTTTTTATGCACAAGTTGATTTAACTGCAAGTGAGAGCTATGCACCTTTAGCAGAGCTTCTCAACCAGTACCCTCCAAGAGAGAGAATAAACTATTTATCAACTTCACCCTCGCTATTTGGAAATATATGTAAATCACTTCATGAACATCAGCTTATCACAGAAGCCTCACGTGTTGTCTTAGAGAAACCAATAGGCAGAGATTTGGCTTCTTCTCGTGTTATAAATGAGGAAGTTGCAGAGTATTTTGATGAGTCGGCTATTTTTAGAATAGACCATTATCTAGGAAAAGATACGGTTCAAAATATTTTGGCACTGCGTTTTTCAAATATGCTTTTTGCTCCTATCTGGAACGCACAATATATAGATCATATTCAAATAACAGTAGCTGAGAGCGTAGGGCTTGAGGGAAGATGGGATTATTATAATGAGTATGGAGCTATGCGCGACATGATGCAAAACCATCTAATGCAACTGCTCTGCCTTGTAACGATGGAACCACCATGTTCACTTGATGGCAATAGTGTGAGAGATGAGAAACTTAAGGTTATCCGCTCTCTGCGCTTTATAGAGGGGAACGATTTGAAAACGAAGACAGTCCGCGGCCAGTACAGTTCAGGAGCTATAGGAAAAGAGGCAGTTCCCGGCTTTTTTGAAGAGGAGGGCGGAAGTGCTAAAAGTGACACGGAGACCTTTGTATCACTTCGAGCCGATATTGATAACTGGCGCTGGAACAACGTACCGATTTATATGAGAACGGGTAAACGTATGAGTAAACGCTATAGCGAGATAGTGGTTGATTTTAAAGAGATACCTCACTCTATTTTTCCAAATGGTGGCTCTTGCATAGATAGCAACAAGCTTGTGATTCGCCTACAGCCTGATGAGTCTATCTCGATGTTTATTATGAACAAGGTGCCTGGACTTACAGATGGAATGCGACTTCAAAAAGTGGAACTTGATTTAAATATACCTGAGAATTCTCCTCGTGTTCCTGATGCGTATGAACATCTTATACTTGACGTAATCCGTGATAACTCTGCACTTTTTATGCGTCGTGATGAGGTTGAAGCAGCTTGGATTTGGGCTGATAAAATCTTAGATGGTTGGAGTGAACAAGATATTAAACCAAAATCTTATCCAGCAGGTACAAATGGCCCCTCAGCATCTATTGCAATGATAGAAAAAGATGGGAGAAGTTGGTATGGCGAATAATCATTTTAACTTCAACAGTTTTAGTTCACGCCCTGAGCTAGTTGAGAGCTTGTCAACAAAGATAGTAGATTCTCTCGCCTTAGCTATAGAGAAAAAAGGGTATGCTACCTTAGCACTCTCTGGCGGCTCAACACCTGTGAAACTCTTTCAAAACCTTTCAAATATAGAGTTTGATTGGGAAAAAGTTCGTGTTACCTTGGTAGATGAGAGATGGGCAGAGGCTTCGAGCGATAAGAGTAATGAAAAACTTATACGAGATAATTTGTTAATCAACAAAGCAAAAATGGCAAGATTTTTTGCGCTTAAAACGGATGAAAAATTTGCAAAAGAGAGTGTGACTGCATTATGTGTTACAATGGAGAAACTTTCTCTTGAACTTGATGTTGTGATTTTAGGTATGGGGCTTGATGGGCATACAGCTTCTTTCTTCCCCCATGCAAAAGAGCTCTCACATGCTTTAAGTACAAATGATTTAGTATGTGCAACAACAGCTACAGTTGAGCCAAAAGAGAGAATGACTCTTAGTAAAAACTATCTTCTTACTGCGCAAGATTTGATTTTACACATAGAGGGCAGCGAGAAAAAAGATGTTTTTGAAAAAGCGAGTCGCTCTGAGGATGAATCAAATATGCCAATCATCTCTATGATGAAGCAAAAAGAACCACTACTGGAGGTTTATTATGCAGACTAAGACAAACGCAACTCTAGAAAAAATTACAAAAAAAATTATCAAGCGTTCTGCTCCTAGTAGAAAGGTCTACCTGAAACGCATGGATGATGCGCACCATAAAACAGTTGAGCGCTCTCATGTAGGATGTAGTAACTTAGCACACGCTATAGCACCATGTTCAGCACACGAAAAAGAGAACTTAGAGTCGATGCAAAAAGAGAACATTGCTATAGTCTCTGCTTACAACGATATGCTCTCAGCTCACCAGCCTTTTGTAAACTATCCGCCACTGATTAAACGAGCGCTTGCCCTAAAGGGTGCTACTGCACAATTTGCGGGAGGTGTTGCAGCAATGTGTGATGGCGTCACACAATCACAACCGGGGATGGAGTTAAGCCTCTTCTCCCGCGATAACATCGCGATGAGTACAGCCATAGCACTTTCACATAATATGTTTGATGGTGCGGTGATGCTTGGTGTGTGTGACAAGATAGTTCCAGGGATGTTTATAGGTGCGATGCAATTTGGACATCTCCCTGTAGTTTTTGCTCCAGCGGGGCCTATGCCCTCAGGAATCAGTAACTCCGAAAAAGCAGCAATCAGACAAGATTTTGCACAAGGAAAAGTTGATGAGAGAGCACTTTTAAAAGCTGAGAGTGCTTCGTATCACTCAGCTGGAACTTGTACTTTTTATGGAACAGCCAACTCAAACCAGATGCTTATGGAGATAATGGGTCTGCATCTTACAGGGGCTTCATTTGTAAATACAAACACACCACTCAGAGATGCTTTAACGGAGGAAGTTTCTGTAAAACTCTTGGAGTACTCACCACTAAGTGAAAACTATATGCCTCTAGCAAAACTCATAGATGAGAAGAGTTTTGTAAACGCCATTGTAGGGCTTTTGGCTACTGGTGGCTCTACAAATCATACCATCCATCTTATCGCTATGGCACGTTCATGCGGCATAGTGCTCACTTGGGATGATTTTGATGCCCTCTCTAAAATCACACCACTTCTTTGCAAGATGTATCCAAATGGAAGTGCAGATGTAAATCACTTTCATAGTGCTGGTGGAATGGCAGTTGTGATTTCAGAACTCTTAAAAGCGGGACTTTTACATGAAGATGTCAATACCCTGATGGGCAGAGGTCTGAGTACCTATCTTCAAGAGCCATATTTAGAAGATGGAAAGCTTTTCTATAAGCCATCAACTCCAAAATCACTTAATTCTGATGTGATAAGCGGCATAGAAAAACCATTCTCAAAAGAGGGTGGGCTGAGAGTTTTAGATGGAAATATTGGTCGCAGTGTGATTAAAACATCCGCGCTAAAAAAAGAGCATAGATACATAACTGCTCCTGCAAAAGTGTTTTACTCGCAAGAAGCACTTAAAGATGCTTTTAAAGCTGGAGAGTTAGAGATGGATTTTGTGGCAGTTTTACCATACCAAGGGCCAAAAGCAAACGGTATGCCTGAGCTTCATGGACTTTTGCCATCTATGGGAGCACTTCAAGACAAAGGGTTTAATGTAGCCATCATTACCGATGGTAGAATGTCTGGAGCTTCTGGAAAAGTTGCTTCGGCGATTCATCTATGCCCTGAGGCAAAAGATGGTGGAATCATTAGTAAGATTCATAATGGTGACATTATTACGCTTGATTGTGAGAACGGAGCCTTGAGCCTTGAGGTCGATGATATGGTTGTAAGAAACCGTAGAGCTAAAAAACTTGACTTCTCACACAACCAGTATGGAGTTGGGCGTGAACTCTTTAGTGTTATGCGCGGCGCTTCAAGTACGGCTGAAGAGGGTGCTTGTAGTTTTGCTTTGAGTGGAGAAGAGAGATGTTAAGTGCTAGAGAGGTTATGGCGGTATCTAAAATCATCCCTGTAATAAGTGTAAATTCTGTTGAGGAGTCTTTACACCTCTGTGAAGCTTTACTTGAAGGTGGCGTGAGTATCTTTGAGATAACACTTCGCACACCTTGCGCAATAGATGCCATAAACGCAGTGGCAAAAGAGTTTCCAAACGCAAGCACGGGAGCAGGAACAGTTTTAGATCCTAAGCAGTTTAAGATGGTAGAAGATGCAGGTGCGAGCTTTGCTATTAGCCCGGGGCTTACTCAAAGTTTGGCAGAGTATAAAAACTCCATCCCTCTTTTACCGGGTGTAGCAACTGCAAGTGAAATCATGCAAGGTTTAGAGTATGGGTATGATGCATTTAAACTTTTCCCTGCAAACATAGTGGGCGGTGTAAAAGCGCTCAAATCTTTTGGAGCACCTTTTGGTGATGTAGTATTTTGCCCTACAGGGGGTGTAAACGAAAAGAATGCAAAAGAGTTTTTAGCACTCAAAAATGTACTCTGTGTAGGCGGAAGTTGGATAGTCCCAGCTGAGACAATAGCACAAAAGAACTTCTCTGAGATTACTAAGCTTACAAAAGAGGCTATTGGGTTGTTGTAATGTTTTTTCTTTAGAAAGTGCGAATTATTTATATGAATTAAGGTTGTTTTATATAAAATGTGGTTGAAAATAGTTATTTTAATAAACTTTTAAATTCATCCATAGTCAAATTATATTCTTTTCTATTTTGAAAGTATAATGAGCCCTTAATTTTCACTCTATGCAACTATATTTCTATCATACTTCATAAAGCTCTTCAACTTTTTTTATTAACTCTTGCCATTTTTCTTTTACATTCCCGTATATCTCTTCATTAATATCAAAAAATTCATAATTTTCAATTGCCCATTTGGAGAATTCTTTTATGTAAGGTGCTATATATTCCATATCTTTTTGGTTTTCATCAAGATGCTTAGTAATTAAATTAACTGTCATTGATACCGTATCAGTTATTTCAAGTAACATATCAATATCTCTAGTATCTAAAGCTTCTTGAATATAGCGGAATACAGCAAAAATATAGTACCTAAAAGCTTTTGTTCCAACAAGATAGAAATCTCCAAAAATACCTAGTGGAAAAGATGATTTACACTTTTTTAACATAAAATCAATATTTTTACCATGATAATTATTAATAGCATATCTTTCATCACAACCACCATCGTAATAAAAATCTTCTTTCGATGGTAAATTTTCAAAAGTTGGTTCTTTTATCATAATATTTTCCTATTACTTACAAATTTTTTCAATCAATTCTTGGAGACCTTTTAATCTATTTTTCCAATCTTGAATTTTTTGATTATGTCTATTCTCATCCCATTTTTCGTCAAAATTTTCCATTTTTTGAATACATGTCCGAGCATGAACACTTGAAGCAGTCCAAAAACTAGACTTAATAGTAAATATGGGTGCTTACTTTTCTACTTTTTCTTATAATTCACAAGATAATAATCAACTAGATTTAGCTTCATACTTTTACTAGTCCAC
>JGI24724J26744_10000510_pt1 | contig 28510 bp, 30 predicted proteins | sample Cruoilmetagenom7_FD_26744 | JGI IMG/M metagenome (IMG submission 26744) | reverse complement strand
AGCGGCTATAAATCAACCCGAATTGGCAGGATGTTGCGACTGACCCGTAAATGAAAGAGATTTGTCATGACCACACAGACCTGCATTCTGGTTGGCGCGCCTGTTGATAGCGGCAAAAATCGTCGCGGTTGCCTTATGGGCCCCGATGCCTATCGTACCGCCGGCCTTGCCGAAGCCCTGTCGGACCTCGGGCATGAGGTGCAGGATATGGGCAATCTCAGCCCTGCCCCGGCAGAGCTTGACCCGAAATTGCCGGGCCATGTCTTTGCCGCAACCGAAACCGCGGGCTGGACCGCCACGCTCATGCAGGCCGGCCAGGTGGCCATGGCGCAGGGTCTGCCGATCTTCCTTGGCGGCGATCACAGCCTGTCTCTTGGCTCGGTTGCCGGTGTGGCCGCCCATGCCGCAGCGACGGGTCGGCCACAATTCGTGCTCTGGCTCGATGCCCATAGCGATTTTCACACGCCGCAATCGACCGCCTCGGGCAACCTGCATGGCACGCCCTTGGGCTATGTGACGGGGCGCGAGGGGTTTTACGGCTTTCCCGAGGTCAACCACCCGGTTGCGCAAGACAACATCTGCATTCTCGGCCTGCGCTCGGTCGATATGGCCGAACGCGAAGCACTTCAGCAAAGCGATATCCGCTATCACGACATGCGCGCGATTGACGAGCAGGGCATTGCCGCGCCCTTGGCGGCATTCCTTGACGATGTCGCGGCGGCGGGTGGCGCGCTGCATGTCTCGCTCGATGTGGATTTCCTTGACCCCTCGTTTGCCCCGGCGGTCGGCACCACGGTGCCCGGCGGCGCCACCATCCGCGAGGCGCATCTGGTGATGGAAATGATCAGCGACAGCGGGCTGATGACCTCGCTTGATCTGGTTGAGTTGAACCCGTTTCTCGATGATCGCGGGCGCACCGCGCAGGTGATGGTCGATCTTGCCGCCTCGGCACTTGGCCGCCGCGTCTTTGATCGCCCGACGCGCGCGTTTTCCTGAACCACTCCGCCCCCATTTTCATGAGGTATCCGCATGACCACCCTAACCCCTTCTGACAAGGCCCTGGTGCCTTTTGTTTCTGTCGACAACATGATGCGCCTTGTGCATCACATCGGGATCGAGCCGATGCTGCGCGGGCTGGCCGAGTATATCGAGGCCGATTTTCGCCGTTGGGAGCTGTTTGACAAAACGCCGCGCGTCGCCAGCCATTCCGCCGAGGGTGTGATTGAGCTTATGCCGACCTCGGATGGCGAGGTCTACGGCTTCAAATACGTCAACGGCCACCCCAAGAACACCGCCGAGGGGTTCCAGACCGTGACCGCCTTTGGCCTGTTGGCCAACGTCGGCAATGGCTATCCGGTGCTGTTGTCGGAAATGACCGTGCTGACCGCGCTGCGCACCGCCGCCACATCGGCGATGGTGGCAAAACATCTCGCCCCCAAGGGGGCCGACACGATGGCGATGATCGGCAATGGCGCGCAATCGGAATTTCAAAGCCTGGCGATGAAGGCGATCTGTGGCATCAAGACCGTGCGCCTTTACGACACCGACCCTGCCGCCACCGCCAAAGCGGCGCGCAATCTTTCGGGGATGGGCCTCAACGTCGTGGCGTGTAAATCCGCCGAAGAGAGCATGGAAGGCGCACAGATCATCACCACCTGCACCGCCGACAAGCAATATGCCACCATCCTGACCGACAACATGATCGGCGCGGGCGTGCATATCAATGCGATTGGCGGCGATTGCCCGGGCAAGACCGAACTGGCCCCGGCGATCCTGCAACGGGCGGATATCTTTGTGGAATACCCCGAGCAAACCCGGATAGAGGGCGAAATTCAACAGCTTGCCGCCGATCATCCCGTCACCCAGATGTGGGAGGTGATCAACGGCACCGCCAGGGGGCGCACCTCGCCCGAACAGATCACCCTGTTTGACAGTGTCGGCTTTGCAATCGAGGATTTTTCGGCGCTGCGCTATGTGCGCGACAAGATCAAGGGCACCGATCTTTTCATGGATCTTGACCTGTTGGCCGATCCCGACGATCCGCGCGATCTTTTCGGGATGCTGCAACGGGCCGCGCCGGTTTAAGGGCACGGCCCTTCAGCCCGCCGACGGCTGTGCACTCTGGGGAAAATGCGCAACCGCCGACGAGGATGCCGGTGAGCGTTTAGTTCACCGACATATCCGGCAAGAGGCCCTGTTCCTGGCCTGCAATCAACTCGCTGTCGTCAAGCGCGCCATCGCCATTGGTGTCGACCTCGGAAAAGGTCTCGGCGCTGATGTCGGGATAGGCGGCTTGCACTTCGCTCACGCTCAGCATGCCATCGCCGTTGGCGTCCAGCTCGGCCACTGCTTCGCCCATGGCGATCGCCGAATTTGCCAGCATGCCAAGTCCAAGCACAAGTACGATGAATTTCGTCATCTCTGTTCTCCTTTAAGGTCAGGTTGAAAGGCCGCGACAGCCGCGAACCTTACACCCCTAGACGCGCCAGCGGCGCGACGCGTCCCGCCGATGGCGGCGCAGGGGGCGAACGCGCGAGGCCTCGCCGATAGAGGGTGTGCGAACCGGCGAAGCCTTGCCCAAAAAGGCCCGTTCGGCGGCATCGGCGGAATCTGCCCATTTGATCGCGCGCAGGCAAAGCCGCAAGACTAGGACCTCACCCCAGGAGGTTGCCATGCCTGATCCCGATCCCCTGACCGACCTGATGCCCGATCTGCTGCGCGTGGCCCGTCGCCTGACCCGTGGCGCGGATCAATCGCAGGATCTGTGTCAGGAGGTGTTGCTCAANCTGTGGATACGGCTTGATGGGGGGGCGGAAATTGACGACCTGCGCGCCTATGCGATGACCGCGCTGCGCAATCAGCACCGCCAGAGCCTGCGCCGCGACCAGATCCCGCTTGGCGCGCCGGAGGTGGTCACCATCACCCTGCCCGATGCGTTTGACGCCTGCGCCCTGAGCGACGCGATGCACGCCATTGCGCGCCTGCCCCCTGACCAAGAGCGGCTCATGCGGCTGGTGGCGGCGGGCGAAACCAGCCCGGCCGATCTGGCCCGGCGCACCGGTCTGGCCCCCGGCACGGTGATGTCGCGACTGGCGCGCGCGCGGGCGCGGCTTCGCGTCGATCTCGGGCATAAAGCTGCGGTCCCGCAAACTTGAAGGGACAGGTTTAGTGTGCCATAGCCTCAGCACCGGTTTGGGAACAAGGAAAGCACCTATGCAGTGTCCCATCGTAACGTCGATACCGCCGTTTTTCTCAAGACAAGACGCGACAGGCAATGAGTTAGGCGAGGCTTATCTAGGTGCATGTATCGAGTCGTGGCGGGCCTGCGGGTTTGACCCTGTGAGCGTCAACGCCGAGACCGAGGCGCTGCATCCGCTGATCAAGCGACATGACGTCAAGGTGCTGCGTGTGCCGCGCGATGCCTCTGCCCTTACCGGGCGTCCGCAGGTGTTTCTCGGCGATCTGCTGGCGGCGGCCTTGTCGTTGCCATCTGAGCGGATTTTCATCATCAATGCCGATATCGAGCTTGAGATGGATGACCGCGCCAAGGCGCGCCTCATGGCGCTTGGACCAAATCAGGCGGTCGGCGTGCGGCGCCGCAACCATGCGGGCGACAAGACCAAGGCAGAGCCGCCCTATGACTGCGGTCTCGATCTAATCGGCGCCGGGCGCGACGCCCTCGCCAGTATCGACTGTGGTCAGTTGATCCATGGCATGCCCTGGTGGGATCACTACCTGCCATTGATGCTTTTGTGGCAAAATTCCGATTTCTTGCCCGGAACCGGGATAAAGCTCTGGCATCTTGCCCACGGCGGGCGTTGGACCAAGGCGCAATTCATCCGCTCTGGTCAGGAATTTCGACGCCTGATCGAGCATAGCGATCCGGCCCTCAGGCAAAACGCCTTTGTCGATCAGCATGTAAAGGATCTGGCCCGCATCGCACGCGGGCACTATGGATCTTCGCCTATTCGGGCCATCGAGGCGCGGCTATTCGCGGCCTTGCTGCCCGGCTCCAGCATCCACATGCGCCGGGTTTTGCGCGAAACATCGCGTCATAACAGGTTTCTTCTGAACGAGATCACAGGATCGCCCGCCAATGGATAACACCTGTCGCCACCGTATTCTCGGCCCCGTGGTAAAAGGCTAAGAGAGGGGATGGAGTTTACCATCATCATTCCCGTCCTCAATGCCGGGGCCAGGATACGCACCACCCTTGAGAGCTTGCTGTCCCAGACCGCCCTTGCCAGTGGCGTGGCGCGGCTGACCTGCCTTGTGGTCGATGGAGGCTCGACCGATGACACGCTCGATCATGTGCGCGCGTTTGATGATCCGCGCATCATCCTCCTGTCGCAGAAAGACAGCGGCATGTATGACGCGCTTGCCAGAGGGCTTGCGCGGGCGGGCGGTGATGTGACCGGATATATTTCCGCCGGCGAGGCGTTTGATCGCCATGCCTTTGCCGTCGTCTGCGAGGTTCTGACGCGCTATCCGGATATTCACTGGCTGACCGGCCAAGAGGTGACGCGCAACGAACAGGGCCAGATCATCGGGTGCCGCCTGCCGCATCCGTTCCGGCGTTCGTTTTTCGATTGCGGCATGTACGGCACACGCCTGACGGTGTTGCAGCAGGAAAGCACGCTCTGGCGCAGCGGGTTGAACAGGCATTTCGATCTGGAAAGGCTGGCGGCCTGCACGCTTGCGGGCGATTACTTTCTCTGGCGCTCGCTTGCGCGGCATCAGGAGCTTTACGTGATCGACACCCATATCGGATCTTTCACGGTCGAGCCGGATCAACTCTCGAAACAGACGCCCGGCGCATATCGCCGCGAACTTCGNGCCCTGCGTCGCCGCCCCGCNCTCTGGGAGCGGTTGCACGCGCTGATCTATCGCCAGTATGTGAAACGCNCGCGCCCCGGCAAGACGGCNGCGCGGATGCTGCGCTATGACCCCGTGAAACAGCAGTGGCTGTTGCGCAAACCCTAAACCAGGTCAGGCGGTTTTGCCGGGTATCAGGCGAAAGCCGACATCGCTGATCTTCTCGGGCGTACCACCCGTGAACCGCTCAATCAGGTGGCGCGCGGCCTCGGTGCCGATTGCAGCGCGGTTCGAGGCGATCGAGGTCAGCGGCACCGGCAGCGCCTGACCGATCTCAAGCCCATTAAACCCCGCCAGAGCAAGATCACCGGGCACCGATATCCCCGCCGCCATGCAATGAAACACCCCGCCCACGGCCATGTCGTCATTCGAGAAATAGACCAGATCGGGCGGCTGCCCGGCCTCGGCCAGAAGCCGCGCCAGCCCCTCGCGCCCCAGCTTGACCGAAGAGGACCCCGCAAGCGTCAGGCATTGCGCAAGCGTCTGTCCGGCTTCGCCAAGGGCACCGCGAAACCCGTCAAGGCGGGCAAGCGCGCGCAGGTCACTGTCAATCGCATGGCCAAGATAGGCAAAGCGCCGATAGCCCCGCCCCAACAGGTAATGCGCCATCGCGCGCCCCGCCGAGTGGTGCGAGATTCCGACCGCCATGTCGGTCGGCGCCGCATCGACATCCATGATTTCAACCACCGGCAGATCGGCCCGCACCAGCAAGGCGCGGCTTGCCTCGGTCATATCCGCCGGTGCGATAACGATGCCGGCCGGGCGCCAGGACAGGAGGTTTTCAATAAGCCGTTGCTCGCGCGCCGGATCATAGTTCGATATCCCCAGAACCGGCTGATAACCGGCATCCTCAAGGCGGTCCTCTAGCCCGTTCAGCACATCGGCAAAGACACTGTTGGACAGCGACGGCAGGATCACCCCCACCTGACGCGAGGATCCGCCCGCAAGCGTGCCCGCAAGGCGGTTTGGAACATAGTTGAGATCGCGCGCGGCCGTCTGTACCCTGTCGGCGGTCGCCTTGGCCACAAGGCCTCCGCCGCGCAGGGCGCGGCTTGCGGTGATCTCGCTGACACCGGCGGCGGCGGCCACCTGTGACAGGGTCGGACGGCGCCCTGACGGGGGCGAAACTGGGGTGTTCTGATCATCCATGGCGCGGCTACCATGGCCGTAAATGACAGGGCTGTCATTTCTTTTTGGACAGTTGGCGCCGCTTTTGTGATTCTTTACGCCCCTATTGACAGCGCTGTCATTGAATGCCAGCTTGCCGCCCGGGAGGATGAGGATTTGCGAATACTCGTTACCGGCGCGGCCGGCTTCATTGGCCGTATGGTTGTCGGCGCGCTTGCGGCGCGTGATACGATCGTGGTGAACGGACAAGAGCGACGCATCTCGGCAATCCTTGCCGCCGACATGGCCGAGGGGCCGCTGGCCGATCTTGCACGGACGCACCGCCGCGTGCATGCCCTGCCCGGCGCGCTGTCGTCGCCCGACACATTGGCGCGCATCACCGAGGATGCGCCTGATCTCATCATCCACCTTGCCGCCGTTGTTTCGGGACAGGCCGAAGCCGATTTCGACCTTGGCATGGCGGTGAACCTGCACTCGACCATCGACCTGATCAACGCCTGTCGCGCCATGGCGCGCCCGCCGGTGTTTATCTTTTCCTCCTCGGTGGCGGTGTTTTCCTGCGCCGCGAATGATACCATTTCCGAAGAAACCCTGCCCGCGCCGCGCTCGTCCTATGGCACACAAAAACTAATCGGTGAATTGCTGGTGCGCGATGCCACGCGCAAGGGCTTTATCCTCGGGCGCAGTCTTCGGTTTCCGACGATTTCCGTGCGCCCCGGCGCGCCGAACAAAGCCGCGTCGAGCTTTGCCAGCGGCATCATCCGCGAGCCGCTCGCGGGCCAGGAGGCGTTATTGCCGGTCGGGCGCGATCTGCGGCTTCACCTTGCCTCGCCTTCCAAGGCACTTGAGTATGCGCTTGCGGCCTGTGGTCTTGAGCAGCGCGCGCTTGGTGGTGACACGACGATCACCCTGCCCGGCATCACCGTGAGCGTCGGCGAGATGCTGGACACCCTGCGCCGCATCGCGGGCGAGGCTGTGGCAGAGCGCGTGAAACCTGCCCCAGATGCCGCGATTGCCGCCATCGTCAATAGCTGGCCCGGCGAGATCATCACGCCGCGCGCCCGCGCCCTTGGCTTTACGCCGGACCCCGAGTTTGCCAACCTTGTTCAGGATCACATGAACCACATGGGCCTGAGTCGGACCTAACCACAAACACTTTCAGGGAGGATACCAATGAAACATTTCCTAACCGGCGCCATCGTCGCCGCCGCACTGGCCACCTCGGCCCATGCACAGCAAAATATCGTCGTCGGCCATGCCCTTTCGACGACCTCGCATTACGGCGTTGGCGCGCAGGCCTTTATCGACACCCTGACCGAACTTTCGGGCGGTGCCTTTACCGGCGAACAGGCCCCCGCAGGCCAGCTTGGCGGCGAGCGCGACATGATCGAGGGGCTTCAGATCGGCTCGCTTGATGTGGTGATCACCTCGACCGGCCCGCTTGGCAACTTTGTGCCGGAAATCTATGCGCTCGACCTGCCGTTCCTGTTTCGCGATTACGACCATGCCCGCACCACGCTTGACGGCGACATCGGTCAGGAGCTTTTGGACAAGATCGGCGAGAACAACCTTGTCGGCCTTGCCTGGTCGGAAAACGGCTTTCGCCATGTGACCAATTCACAGCATGCAGTGCGCACCCCGGCCGATCTTGATGGGCTCAAGCTTCGCACCATGGAAAACAAGGTTCATATGGCCGCGTTCGAGGGCATGGGCGCCGCGCCCACCCCGATGGCCTTTCCCGAGTTGTTCACCGCGCTGCAACAAGGTGTTGTCGATGGTCAGGAAAACCCGGTCACTGTGATCACCTCGTCGAAATTCTGGGAGGTCCAGAAATACGTCTCGCTCACCGGGCATGTCTATTCGCCCGCCGTGGTGCTCGCCTCGCCCGTTCTGTTTGACGGGCTGAGCGACGAACAGAAGGGCTGGTTTCAGGCCGCTGCCGATGCCTCGGCCGCCGCGACCCGCGCCGAAGTGAACCGCCTCGAAGAGGCCGGCGTGGCGCTGTTGCGGGAAAACGGCATGGAGGTGATCACCGATATCGACAAGGCCCCCTTTGCCGAACTGGCTGCGGCGTCATCTTACAATGTCTACACCGATCAATATGGATCCGAAATGGTTGAGCGTATTCAGGCCGTTAAGTAGCACACTTAAACCACAAAAACCGGCACGGCATGGTCTGCGCCGGTTTCTTTGTCACCGGGGGAGTGCATGGGCCTGTTTTTGAAATTCGAGGATCTGACCACCGGCATTGCGCTGCGTCTGTCGATGCTGTTTCTGGTGATCGCCACCTCGCTGGCGCTTTATCAGGTCACCACCCGCTTTGTCTTTGGTCATCCGTCGACATGGTCCGAGGTGATCACCCGTTCGGCCATGGTCTGGTCGATCTTTACCGGCGTCGCGGTGGCGTTTCGCCATGGCTCGATGATCGCGGTCGAGATCATTCAGCGCATGCTGCCGCCCCGCCTTGGGCTTGCTCTCTATCTCTTGGCATCCTCGCTTTCAGTCATCTTTTTCACGATCCTGTTCTGGCAGGGCTGGTCGATGACCCTGCGCGTCATGCGCCAGAAACTGGCGGCCTTGGAAATCTCGATCGCCTGGGTCTATGCGGCGCTGCCGGTGGGCGCGGTCTTTACCATCATTGCCATTCTGGCCTGCATGCTGCGCGCCTGGCAAACCGGGTTGGAGCCGGTGGCAGAGGTGCAGACATGAACGCGGCCCTCGCCCTCTCGGTCGCGATCTTCTTTCTGCTTGGCGTGCCGATTGCGGTGGCTATCGGCCTGGCCTCCGTCATCGGCATCGAGGTGCAGGGTCGTCTGCCGCTCCTGCTTGTGGCGCAACGCATGTTCACCGGCGTCGACAGCTTTCCGCTGATGGCGATTCCGCTGTTCATTCTGGCCGGCAACCTGATGTCGGCGGGCGGGATATCGCACCGGCTTGTCGAGCTGGCAAAATCCATCGTTGGCGGCATTCAGGGCGGGCTTGCGGCCTCTTGCGTGCTGACCTGCATGATGTTCGCAAGCGTCTCGGGCTCGTCGGTGGCCACCACCTTTGCGATTGGTGCGATCCTCATTCCGGCGATGGTCAAGCATGGCTACCCGGCGCCAATGGCGGCCTCGGTTCAGGCCAGCTCTGCCGAGTTGGGCGTGTTAATTCCGCCCTCTATCCCGCTTATCCTTTATGGGGTCTCCACCGACACCTCTATCGGGCAACTGTTTCTGGCCGGCATCGGGCCGGGTTTTCTCGTCGCCGGCTCGTTGATGGCACTGGTGCTGATCCTGTGTCGACTGCGCGGGATCGGCAAAACCGATGGGGCGGACCGCCCGAACCTTGGCGCCGCCCTGATCGCCGCCCTGCCCGCGCTCATCGTGCCGTTTGTGATCATCGGCGGCATCTATTCCGGAATCTTCACCCCAACCGAGGCAAGCGCCGCCGCCGTCGCCGCCGCGATCCTTGTAGGGATGGTGTTTTATCGCGAACTCAAAGTCAAAGACTTGCCCGCGATCCTGAAATCGACGGTGATTTCGACCTCGGCGATCATGCTGATCATCTCGGCGGCCTCGCTGTTTTCCTTTCTGATCACCCGCTCTGGCCTGCCCAATGAAATCGCCGCCTGGTTCAAGGATATGTTCGAAAGCCGCATCGCCTTTCTTTTGGCGGTCAATATCCTGCTGCTGATCGTGGGGATGTTCCTTGAGACTTCGGCGGCGATCCTTGTGCTGGCGCCGATCCTTGCGCCGATTGCGGTCGCCTACGGGGTTGATCCGGTGCATTTCGGCCTGATCATCGTGGTCAATCTGGCGCTTGGCATGATCACCCCGCCGCTAGGCGTGAACCTCTTTGCCGCCTGCGCGGTGGCTAGGCTTCCGGTCGAGGCGATCATCCCCCAGCTGGTGTGGTTCGTCGCAACCGTCTTTGGCGCGTTGATGATCATCACCTATGTGCCCGCCATCACCCTCTGGCCGATGCAAACCATTCTGGGGATCACACCATGACGACACAGATCATTCACATTCTTGGCCTTGGCTCGATGGGGCTTGGCATGGCAAGATCGCTGTTGCGCGCGGGTCACGAGGTATACGGGCAGGACACCAATGCCCAGCGTCTGGCCGCCTTCACGGCGGCTGGAGGTGCGGTTCTGACCCGTGAAAGCCCGGCAGCACAGGTCTTGGTCAGCGTCGTCCTGAACGCCGATCAGACCCGCGCGGCGCTTTTCGGCAAGGACGGCTGGGCCAGCGGGTTGATGCCTGGCGGCACGATCATAAGCTGCGCCACCGTCGCGCCCGCATTTGCCATCGAGATGCAGGAAATCGCCGGGGACCGCGGACTGGCCTATCTTGATGCGCCGATATCCGGCGGGGCGATCAAGGCGGCCGAGGGCAAGCTTTCGATCATGGCCTCGGGCACGGCAGCGGCCTTTGACGGCGCTGCTGGCGCACTTGCGGCGATGGCCGAAACCGTTCACCGATTGGGGGATGCGGCCGGCCCCGGATCGGCGATGAAGGCGGTCAATCAATTGCTGGCCGGCGTGCATATCGCCGCCATGGGCGAGGCGCTTGCCTTTGCCACCTCGCAGGGGCTTGATCTTGCCCGTGTGCTTGACGTGATCCGCGTCTCGGCCGGCACATCGTGGATGTTTGAAAACCGAACCCCGCATGTGATCGAGGCCGATTATGCGCCGCGCTCCAGCATTGATATCTGGCCCAAAGACCTTGGAATCGTGACTAATATCGCGGAGGGCGCGGGGCTTGATCTGCCGCTCACAAAAACCGCGCTTGAGGAATATCGCGCCGCCTCTGCTGCCGGGATGGGGGCGATGGATGATGCCGCCATCACCCGGCATGTCGCAGCGCGTGCGCGCCTGCGCCTGCCGGGGGATGACTGATGCTTTTGGGCTGTATCGGCGATGATTTCACCGGCTCGTCGGACCTTGGCAACACCCTGACCAAGGCGGGCATGCGGGTTGTGCAATATGTCGGCGTGCCGGATGTGCCCGCCGCGCAGGATGTCGAGGCCGGGATTGTCGCGCTCAAATCCCGCTCGATCCCGGTGGCCGAGGCCGTCGCGCAATCGCTGGCCGCGCTTGACTGGCTGCGCGCGCAGGGCTGTACGCAGTTTCTGTTCAAATACTGTTCCACCTTTGATTCCACGCCCGAGGGCAATATCGGCCCTGTCGCCGAGGCGCTTGCCGATGCCCTGAACGCGCAACAGGTCATCGTCTGTCCCGCCTTTCCCGCCACCGGGCGCTCGATCTATCAGGGGCATCTTTTTGTCGGTGATCGCCTGCTCAGCGAGAGCGGCATGCAGCATCACCCGCTGACCCCGATGAGCGATCCCGACATCCGCCGCTGGCTGGCGCATCAGATATCCGGCACCGTTGGCCATGTGCCCGCCACCGCGGTGCTGGGCGGCGTTGAAAGCACCCGCGCCGCGTTGCGTCGCGAGACGGCAAAGGGCCATCGCCTTATCGTGGCCGATGCGATCACCGATGCCGATCTTGTCACCCTTGGCCATGCCGCCGCCGATCATCTACTGATCACCGGCGGGTCGGGCATTGCCATGGGCCTGCCGGATAATTTTCGCGCCAGGGGGCAGCTGTCGGAGACTTCGGGCACCTGGCGTGCGCAGGTCGGTCCGGTTGTGGCGCTCTCCGGCTCTTGCTCGACCGCGACCCGTGCGCAGGTCACGATGCATGCCACCACCCATCCCAGCCGCGAAATCACCGCCGATGCGGTGATGAGCGGTGAGGTAAATGCCGACACTCTCGCCACTTGGGCACTTGGTCAACCCGGCGTGCCGCTGATCTATTCCTCTGCCGATCCCGATAGCGTGGCCGCCGCACAGGCGCATTATGGCGCGTCGGCCCTGGCCGGGGCGATTGAAAGGCTATTTGCAGATCTTGCCCGCGCGCTTGTCGCCAAGGGCGTCACCCGCCTTGTCTCGGCGGGCGGCGAAACCTCGGGCGCGGTGGTGTCCGGCCTTGGGCTGACACAGCTTGAAATCGGCCCTGAAATCGACCCCGGCGTGCCGATGATCCGCGCCTCTGACGGGCTTGTTCTGGCGCTCAAATCCGGTAACTTTGGCGCGGAGGATTTCTTTGCCAGGGCCGCCGCGATGATGGAGGGCACGCCGTGAGCGACAGCAAACTGCGCGAAGATATGTGCTTTTGGGCCGCCTCGCTGTTTGACCGTGGCCTAACCGGCGGGGCCTCGGGCAATATCTCGGTGCGCACGCCCGATGGCGGGCTTTTGGTGACCCCCACGGGCGTGAGTCTCGGCCGCCTTGATCCGGCCGCGCTAAGCCGGTTTGACGCGCAGGGCCAGCATATCGACGGGCCTGCCCCGACCAAGGAAATGCCGCTTCACTCGGCGTTCTATGAAACCCGCACCAATGCCGGCGCGGTGATGCATCTGCACTCGACCCATTCCGTGGCGCTCTCGATGCTGCCCGAGACCGACCCCGAGGATGCAATTCCGCCGTTCACCGCCTATGCGGTGATGCGCGTCGGCAAGGTGGCGCTGTTGCCGTTCTTTGTGCCGGGCGATCCGGCGATGGCCGATGCGCTGCGCGGGCTTGGCGGGCGGCGTTCGGCGGTCTTGCTGGCCAATCATGGCCCGGTCGTGGCCTCAAAAGACCTTGAGGCGGCGGTGTTCGCCATGGAAGAGCTGGAGGAAACCGCAAAGTTGGCGCTCTTGCTGCGCGGCACCGGGGCGCAACCGCTTCGCGGCGATCAGATCGCGCAGGTCGTGGATAAATTCAAGCTGGACCGGGACTGATGCGTTTTTCCGCCAACCTGGGCTTTCTGTTTACCGACCTGCCCCTGCCCGAGGCCATTCATGCCGCCCATAGGGCCGGGTTTGACGCGGTTGAATGCCATTTCCCCTATGACACGCCCGCCGCCAAGGTGGCCGAGGCGCTGCGCGACACCGGTCTGCCGATGCTTGGGCTGAACACCTGGCCGGGCAATCGCGGCGCGGGGGATTTTGGCCTTGCCGCCCTTGCCGGGCGCGAGAAAGAGGCCCGCGCCGCCATTGCCCAGGCGGTTGAATACGCATCCGAAATCGGCGCGCGCGCGGTGCATGTCATGGCCGGGATCACCGATGGGGGCGCTGCGGCCGAGGCAAGTTTTCGCGCCAATCTGGCCTATGCCTGCGATCTGGCCGCGCCGCATGGGATTGGTATTCTGATCGAACCGATAAATCAGCGCGACGTGCCGGGCTATCATCTGTCAACAACCGAGCATGCCGCGCGGATCATCGCCGAACTTGAGCGCAACACCCTCAAGCTGATGTTTGATTGCTATCATCTTCAGATCATGGAGGGCGACCTTATCACCCGCTTTCAGGCGCTTTTGCCCGTCATCGGCCATGTGCAATTCGCCGCCGTGCCCGACCGGGGCGAGCCGGATATGGGTGAGGTCAATTATGCCTGGCTTTTGCCCGCGATGGCGGCGGCGGGATATACCGCGCCCATTGGTGCTGAATATCGCCCACGTGGCGGAGATACGGCCCGAGGGCTTGGCTGGATGGAGGCGTTCGGGCGCTAGCGGCCCTCCGGACAAAGACGAAAGGACAAAGCCGATGCTGACCCTTGACGCGGCACGCTCGCACCTTCTGGTGATCGACTTTCAGGCGCGCCTCATGCCCGCCATTCACGACGGTGCCCGGGCGGTGCAAAACGCGCATCGGCTCTTGTCGGCGGCGCGGCGGCTCAAACTGCCGATAAGCTATACCGAGCAGAACCCCGAGGGCCTTGGCCCCACCCTGCCCGCGCTTGCGCCCGAGCCGGGCGAAACCGTGTTGCACAAGATGACATTTGACGCCTGTCGCACGCCCGAGGCGGCCGCGCGTCTTGCGGGGGATGCCGATTTTGTCGTGATCGGATGCGAGGCACATGTCTGCCTGCTTCAGACCGTTCTTGGCCTTTTGTCGGCGGGGCGAAAGGTTTACGTCGTGGCCGACGCCATCGGGTCCCGTATGGTTGAAAGCCGGACCACCGCACTGAGGCGTATGGAGCGTCACGGGGCCGAGATCGTGACCACCGAGATGGTCGTTTTCGAATGGCTCGCCAGTGCCGAACACCCTGACTTCAAAGCGCTCCTAAAGCTCATTAAATAGATATATTACAAGGGATTAAGACGCACTCTCAAGGCGTGTCAATCATCCACCCTTGAGGCGGCGCAGCAAGACCACCTCGCTCTCCTCCGAAATTGGCGTGAACCAGCTGTCGTTGTAAACCCGCCCGTCAATTGCCACCGAAATCCCGCGCTCAAGCTGCGGGCGCAGGCCGGGATACTCCCCGGCCAGCCCATCGAGCAGTTCGCGCAGGGTGGTCGCCTCGATCTCTACCTCGGTTTGGCCTTCGGTAAATTCGGCCAGAGACCCCCAGACGCGCACCTTGACCATGCCTTAGCCGCCCTTTTGCCCCTGAATGGCGGCAAGAACCCGCGGCGGTGACATCGGCAGATCGGTCATCCGCACGCCTGCCGCCGCCGACACGGCATTGGCAATCGCCGCGAGCGGCGGCACGATCGGTGTCTCGCCCACCCCGCGCACACCATACGGGTGCCCCGGGTTGGCGATCTCAAGGATCACCGTGTCGATCATCGGCAGGTCAGAGGCGACCGGAATACGGTAATCGAGGAAGCCGGCATTTTGCAAAATGCCATCCTCGCCATAGATATATTCCTCGTTCAGGGCCCATCCGATGCCCTGCACCGCGCCGCCCTGAAACTGGCCTTCGACATAGGCCGGATGCACCGCCTTGCCGGCATCCTGAAACACCGTATAGCGCAGGATCTTGGTGGCGCCGGTATCGGGATCAACCTCGACATCGACCATATGGGTGCCAAAACTGACGCCCGCACCTTCGGCATTGACCTCGTAATGCCCGGCAATCGGCCCGCCGGTATTGCTGGCGATGGCGGCGATTTCCTTGAGGGTCATCGGATCATGCTTGCCCGCATTCGGCCCCGCCGGGCGCGCGGCGCCGTCGACCCATTCGACCGCCTCTTCGTCAATGCCCCAGATCATCGCGGCACGTTTGCACATCTCGCGCTTGGCGTTACGTGCCGCCTCGATCGTGGCAAGCCCAACGGCAAAGGTCACCCGAGAGCCGTCAGTCACCTCGTTCTGACCAAGCGCGCCGGTATCGGCAATGATCGTGCGGACCCTGTCGTAGGGAATGCCAAGCTCTTCTGCGGCCATCATCGTCATCGAGGCGCGTGAGCCGCCGATATCGGGGTTGCCCTCGGACACCGTTACCGTGCCATCAGGTGTGACATTGAGGGTCACACAGGTATCGCCGCCAAAGTTGAACCAAAACCCACAGGCGACGCCGCGGCCCTGATTTTTGCCCAAGGGAGCAGTCCAATGCGGATGGGCCTTGGCCGCTTCAAGCGTCGCCTCAAGGCCAATCGCCGGAAAGGTCGGCCCGTAAGAGGCAACAGTGCCCTCGCGCGAGGCGTTCTTCAGGCGCACCTCTAGCGGATCAAGATCAAACCCCTTGGCAAGCTCATCAATCGCGCTTTCGACCGCAAAGGCGGCCATCGGCGCGCCCGGCGCACGGTACGCGGCGGCCTTGGGTCGGTTGGTCACCACGTCAAAGCCGACGGTTTTCACATTCTCAAGGTCATAGGGCGCAAAGGCCGACATCGAGCCCATATCGACCGGCGAGCCGGGATAGGCGCCACCCTGATAGCGCAATTGCGCGAAACCGGCGGTGATACGACCGTCTTTGGTCATGCCAATCTTGACATCAATCGAGGTTGACGAGGTCGGCCCGGTGGCGCGCAGCACCTCTGAGCGGCTCATCACCATCTTGACCGGACGCCCGGCGAGTTTCGACAGCATCAAAGCGACGGGTTCAAGGAACACGACCGTCTTGCCGCCAAAGCCCCCGCCGATTTCGCTTGCGGTGACGCGAAGCTGGCCCTGTTCCATGCCAAGAATGGCGGCGCAGGTGTTGCGCACCATGTAATGGCCCTGAGTACAGCACCACAGATCGGCCTGCCCGTCCGGGCCCATGGTGGCAAGGCAGGCATGCGGCTCGATATAGCCCTGATGGGTGGCGCCGGTGCGATAGGTCCGCTCGATCACGCGGTCGGCCTCGGCCAGCCCCTTGTCGATGTCGCCATGGCCAAACTCGACCCGCGACATGACGTTTTGCGAATAGCCCTCGGGTACAGTCTCTTCCTGACGACCGGCGTGCAGAACCGGCGCGTCGGGTTTCATGGCCGCATCGACATCGGTGACATGCGGCAAAACCTCATATTCCACCTCGATCAGGCGCAGCGCCTTGCGCGCCACGGCGGCACTAGAGGCGGCAACGGCGGCCACCGCATGCCCGTCATAAAGCGCCTTGTCGCCAGCCATGCAATTGTCGATCACATCGGCCACGTCCTCGGGCACCGCGCCGAAATCGGCGCGCGTCACCACCGCCTTGACACCGGGCAGTGCCCGCGCCTTCGAGGTGTCAATCTTGACGATCCGCGCATGGGCATGCGGGCTGCGCAACACGCGCCCCGTCAGCATGCCGGGCGCCACGATATCGGCACCAAAGCGGGCGCGACCGGTGACCTTGTCAATGCCATCGGGGCGCGGCGGGCGCGTGCCGACAACCTTGAAGGTCCGGGGTTTGTCTGAGTGGTCCAATGCCATCACGAAGCCCTCCGCAAATCCGCCGCCGTGTCCATCACGGCGCGGATGATCTTGTCATATCCCGTACAGCGGCAGAGGTTTCCCGCCAGCCAATAGCGCACCTCTTCCTCGCTCGGGTCGGGGTTCTTTTCCAACAGCGATTTGGCGGCCACAAGAATGCCGGGCGTGCAGATGCCGCATTGCAGCGCCGCCATCTCGATGAATTTCTCTTGCAGCGGATGCAGGTGATCGCCCGTCGCCATGCCCTCGATGGTGGTGACCTCACGGCCTTCGGCCTCGGCCCCCAGCATCAGGCAGGAACAGACAAGACGGCCATCGACCGTGACCGAACAGGCCCCGCAATCGCCGGTGCCGCAGCCCTCTTTCGAGCCGGTCATGCCAAGCCGGTCGCGCAGCACATCCAGAAGCGTGTCTTCGGCCTCGCACAGGAATTCCGTGGCGTCGCCGTTGATTGAGGTTTTTACGTGGATCTGGCTCATGCCGTTTCTCCTTTTGCGCGGGTCGCGGCGATTTCGGCCGCGCGGCGGGCCAACACACCCGCGACGTGGCGGCGAAAATCAACCGTGCCGCGTTTGTCTTCAATCGGGCTTGCCGCGGCCGAACAGGCATCCGCGAGATCATCAAGCGCCGCCCCTTCGGGCGCGCGACCAATCAGGGCCTCTGCGGCCGCCTCGACCAGCATCACCTTGGGGCCAACCGCGCCAAGCGACACGCGCGCAGCTGTGACCTTGCCCGCGCTGTCCAGCACAAGCGAAACACCACAGCCGACCACCGCGATATCCATTTCTGTGCGCGGAATAAAGCGCAGATAGGCATCGCCGCCATGCGCCGGTTTGGCCGGTAGAAACACCGAGGCGATGAATTCACCCGGCGCCAGCGTGGTCTTGCCGGGGCTTTCCGGCACGTCGATCACCGCGATATCACGGGTGCCTTGCGGGCCGACGATCCGCACCGTGGCATTTGCGGCGACCATCGCGGGCACGCTATCGGCCGCTGGTGAGGCATTGCAGAGATTGCCCGCCAGCGTCGCGCGGCCTTGCACCTGTGTCGAGCCGATCAGGCCAACGGCCTCAACCACGCCCGGCCAATCGGCGACAAGACCGGCATGTTCGCCCATCTCGGCCCCCGAGACCGCCGCGCCAATGCGCCAGCCGCCGTCTTCGGGCGTGATCTCTTTCATACCTGCAATCCGCTTGATATCGACCACAAGGTCGGGCTCAAGCATCTCGGAGCGCAGTTTCACCAGCAAATCGGTGCCCCCGGCCAGAACAAACGCCCCCTCTGCCCCGGCCAATAGATCAACCGCGGCCTCAACGCTTTGTGGCGCCTCATATCGCATCTTCGATGTCCTTTCCCTGCTTGCGGCCCTTGGCGCGATTGCACCAGACTCAGGGTCGCCTTGGCGTGACTATCTCGCAACTTGCGCCGGGGTGCAAACGCACTCTGCGACACCTCGCTGATTGTCTGCGTCAGCGCGGATTTCGGGGCGATTGATTGCAAAATCGGGCCATCGCCATGCCATCGCGCCCCCGACGAACCAAATTCGCCTTAATTTCATGGCAATCAAATGCCGTCACGTTTCCCCGGTCACGCAAGAGGTTCGGCATGTCATTTCAGTCCCCCACGCCACCTGTGCGGCAAAAACCGCCGCGCCATGCGCTATTGTTTGAACTGATCCGTCAGCGGAACATGGCGAAATTCATCAGCGACCGGGTTGAAAATCGGCCACCCGCCGCCCCCACACACCTTGATCATCTCGCGCGCCGCGCAGGGCGCTCGCTCGGCATGCCGCCAGAAACCCGCCCGCCGGTTTTATGACACTAGCCACGAAACCCGGTGGCCACGACGAATTTCTCCGAACTATCGGCACGTGACGCAGGCGGCTTGACGTTGGCAACCTTTTCAAACCGCTGTTTCAAGAGCTTCTGCAATTCGCCCTCGGCGCCCCCGGCCAAAACCTTGGACACAAACGTACCGCCGATCTCAAGCACATCGAAGGCAAGGTAAGCCGCCGCCTCGCAAAGCGCGATGATGCGCAGATGGTCGGTCTGTTTGTGACCCGAACTTGATGCGGCCATATCCGACATCACCACATCGGCCTTGCCGCCAAGCCACTCCTTGACCTGAATATCCGCGTCATCGGCCATGAAATCAAGCTGATGGATTTCACAACCCGGAATCGGCTCGACCTCTTGCAAATCAACGCCAAGGATGCGCCCGACCGCCTTGCCCTGCTTTTCGCCAAGCGCATTGACCCGTGGCACCGCCACCTGGCACCAGCCGCCCGGCGCACAGCCAAGATCGACAATCCGCGCGCCCGGCACCAGAAAGCGGAACTTGTCATCCACCTCCATGATCTTGAAGGCGGCGCGTCCGCGATAGCCCTCGACCTGCGCGCGCTTGACGTAGGGGTCGTTCAACTGCCGCTGAAGCCAGCGTGTCGACGAGGGTTTGCGCCCGCGCGCGGTTTTTACCTGCACCGTCAGATCACGCTGTCCGCGCCCCGAGGTGTTCTTGCCGTCCGGTGTCTTGGCCATCAGTCTGTTCCGTCCTTGAAAACCCCGTCCGCCGCCATCTGGGCGTAGAGCATGCCTTCGCGCAACCCGCGATCGGCCACCGACAGACGGTCGGTTGGCCAGCACCGCAAAAGCGCCTGTAAAATTGCCGCGCCCGACATGATCAGCGCCTGTCGGTCAAGCCCGATGCGCGGATCGGCGCGCCGCCCCGCCGGGCCAAGCACCAGATAGTTGCGAATCACGCGGTCGATCTCGTCACTGGTCATGGTCAGCCCGTCAACCTTGTTGCGATCATACCGCTTGAGGCCAAGATGGCTTGCCGCCACGGTGGTCACGGTGCCACTGGTGCCGATGATCTGAAACCCCTCGCGCTTTTGCTCGTCCTTATAGGGCGCGAATTCGGCGAGATTTTCCTCGAAAAACCAGCTCATCAGCGCAAAGCGCGCCGAGTCGTCCTCGACATCGCGGAACTGATCGCGCAGCGTCGCCACCCCAAGTGGCACGCTGATCCAATCCACCACCCGCGCGGCGGCAAAGCGGGTGTCACAGGCGTTGAAGCCAAGATGCATCCGCATGATCGCGCGGCGCCGCTCGGGGCGGGGCACGCCGGTCAGGTCAATCCAGACCAGCTCTGTTGAACCGCCGCCGATATCCACCACCAAAAGCTGATCCGTATTGGGGCTGACCAGCGGGGCACAGGACACGACCGCAAGCTGGGCCTCTTCCTGGGGTGCGATGATATCAAGGCAAAGCCCGGTCTCGCGCTCGACCCGCGTCATGAAATCGGCGCCGTTGCTGGCGCGCCGACAGGCCTCGGTTGCGACAAGCCGCATCTGCGTCACGCGATGGCGCTTGAGCTTTTGGCGACAGATCCGCAACGCCTGAATGGTGCGATAGATCGCAGAGCGTGACAAACGGCCAGAGCTTTCAAGCCCGGCGCCAAGCTGGACCGATTTTGAAAAGCTGTCCACGACTTTGAACTGATTGCCCCGTGGTTGGGCAATCAGCATGCGACAACTGTTTGTTCCAAGATCAAGCGCCGCATAAAGCGGCATCTGATCCGGCAGGCTCAGTGCGGGGCTCTCAACCGGTTTCGGGACCGCGCCCGCACTTTCGGGACGCTTGGGCGCCATAACGACACGCCCTCCATTTCAAGTTGGTATCAAGGTAGTGTCTTACGGGGGTCCGCGCAAGCTTTGCGAGGGGCCGCGGCGCGGTCTCGATAACGATAATGAATATTTTTCGCAATTCTTGCCGTGGTCAGCCCCACGACGCCCGGTTAATGTCGCCACGTCGCAGGACGCATCCGTTCTGTCGAAATCAAACCCTGCGTGCGGGTCCGGCTGCATTAGGAAAAGACCACGAGGAAAAGGAATCAGCCATGGTTGACGTCACCATCGTCTACTGGCGGGACATCCCCGCACAGGTCATTGCCGGAAAAGGCCGACGCGGCGCCAAGGTGCAGTTGCCCGAACGGTTTGAACAGGCCATTGACCGCGCCGCAATGAAGACCGGCGCGGCGGGCACGGATGACTATCTTGCCGCTTGGCGCAAGGCCGATCCCTATCCCGTGGACGGAGAACAGGACGATGTCGCCAAATCAGAGGCGGCCCGGCTTGATGCAGAGTATGATCAGGAGCGTATCAAGACCCTGATCGCCAATAATGGCTGGGCGTAATGCGCCCCGGATCGCTATGGGAGGCCGCAATGGCTTTGTTGAATTTCAAGAAACGTGAAAAATTCGCCGCTCCGGTCAATGGCCAGCTTGAGGCGTTCCTTCAGGGCTATTCGATCGAGGTGATGCCGCGCACCGCCGAGAAGGTCGAAAACTTCCGCGATCTGCTGCCGGACGGCACCCGCGTCTATATCGCCCATATCGANGGCACCCCGATCGAAGAAATGGTCNCAACCGCCAAACGTCTNGCCAAGGATGGCTATCCGGTGATGCCGCACTTTCCGGCGCGGATCNTCAAGGACAAGGCCACGCTTGCCGATTGGATCGCGCGNTATCAAGGCGAAGCCGGTGTCGATCAGGCCCTCGTGCTTGCCGGCGGTGTCGCAGAGCCGCACGGCGAGTTTCATTCCTCGATGCAACTTCTGGAAACCGGCGAGTTTGACCGCGCGGGCTTCAAGCGCCTGCATGTCGCAGGCCACCCCGAAGGCAACAAGGATATCGACCCCAAGGGCGGTATGAAAAACGTCGAGGATGCCCTGCGCTGGAAACAGAAATTCAACGAAACCACAGATGCCGACATGGCGCTGGCAACCCAGTTTGCCTTTGACGCCAAGCCGATCATCAAATGGGCCGATGATCTTGCTGCCGCCGGGATCACCCTGCCGATCCATATCGGGATTGCCGGGCCTGCCAAGCTTCAGACGCTGATCAAATTCGCGATTGCCTGTGGGGTTGGCCCCTCTCTCAAGGTGCTGCAAAAGCGGGCGATGGATGTTACCAAGCTTTTGTTGCCCTACGAGCCGAATGACGTATTGAACCAGCTGGCCGCTCATAAGGCCGCGAACCCCGATTTCAACATCGAAAAGGTCCACTTCTTCCCGCTTGGCGGGATCAAGACCAACGCCACCTGGGCCATCGAAAACGGCGGTGACGCCGGCAAACCTGCAAACGCATCCTGAAGGACCAAATATGACCCGCACCATCGTCGAGAGCAAAACCAAAACCGCCGTTATCGGCTTTGACGAGCCGTTCTGCGTGATCGGTGAGCGCATCAACCCGACCGGGCGCAAGAAACTCGCCGCCGAACTGGAAGCCGGGGATTTCTCGACCGTCGAGGCCGACGCGATTGCCCAGGCCGCGGCCGGCGCCACGGTTCTGGATATCAATGCGGGTGTGGTGTACAACTCGAACCCCAACCCGAATGAGACCGAGCCCCCCTTGATGACCAAGATCATCGAGCTGGTTCAAGGGCTTGTCGATCTGCCGCTCTGCATCGACAGCTCTGTTCCCGCCGCGCTTGAGGCCGGTCTCAAGGCCTGCGAGGGCCGCCCGCTTCTGAATTCTGTTACCGGTGAAGAGGATCGGCTTGAATACGTTCTGCCGCTGGTCAAGAAATACAACGTCCCGGTCGTGGCGATTTCAAATGACGATACCGGCATCTCCGAGGACCCGGATGTGCGCTTTGAGGTTGCCAAGAAGATCGTTCAGCGTGCCGCCGATTTCGGCATTCCCGCGCATGACATCGTGGTTGACCCGCTGGTCATGCCCGTGGGCGCCATGGGCACCGCCGGTCTTCAGGTCTTTACCCTTGTGCGGCGCCTGCGCGACGAGCTTGGGGTGAACACCACCTGCGGGGCCTCCAACATCAGTTTTGGCCTACCCAACCGTCATGGCATCAACAACGCCTTCCTGCCGATGGCGATGGCCGCGGGCATGACCAGCGCGATCATGAACCCAATTGCCCTGCCGGTGAAACAGGCCGAAATCGAGGCCAAGAAGGCCGAGGTTGCCGCCTCTGGCCTGGTGCTGCCCGCTGATATGGATGACGAAACCTTCTGTCAGCTGTTCGGTCTCGGCTCGACCAAGCCGCGCGCGGGCAAGGAAATGGAGGCGATCATGGCCGCCAACTTCCTGACCAACAACGACCCGCATGGCGGCAACTGGATCAGGTTCAACAAGGCGCCGCCAAAGCCCGGCGAAGTCGCCCGCACCGGTGGGCGCGCAGGCAGCCGCAGCCGCAGCCGCCGCGCCTGAGTTTTCCAGAAATACGACAAAGGCCCCGTTGAATGCGGGGCCTTTTCCATTTTATTTTTCAGATTTACATGGCCATCTTAATGCATCACATTAAGCCAATCCCATATCCCGCGCCAGCATCGCCGCATGGGTGCGGTTTTTGGCATTCAGTTTACGAGACATCGTCTTGAGGTGAAGCTTGACCGTCACTTCCTGAATATCGAGATCGCGGGCAATTTCCTTATTGGATTTACCCTCTGAAATGCCGACCAGAACATCGGTCTCGCGCGGTGTCAGGTTGACCGGATTGATTATGCTGTCCTCAAGACTCAGAAACTCCATCGGCTTGTAGATCTCGCCCAATAGCATATAGTGCACTGCAGAAACCAGCGCTTGCGGATCAAGCGTTTTGGGCAGAAACCCCGCCGCGCCCGACCGCAGGGTACGCCGCGCCACTTCCGGCGGCGCCGTTCCCGATAGAATCGCCACCGGACAGCGCGCGCGCGCTTTCATCCGCGCGAGGCCTGACAGAGCATCCATTCCGGGCATCATGAAGTCAAGCAGCACAAGATCGAATGGGCCCTGTGCGTCACAGATATCAAGAGCGGTGTCCAAGGAATTCGCGACATAAACGTCGAATTTCCCCTGACCGCGCAGAAATTCTGCAATGGTCTCACGGACCAGATCATGATCATCGGCCAGCAACAGTTTTTTCATTTATTCAACCTTTGAACGCGTCGATGCTCTTAACTTACCGAAGACAGGAAAAGCGATAATCGCTCATAATGTTTTTGCCGTTAACCCCAGAAATACTTTCATGAGTATATAAATCCCCTACCCAGGTGCATAGGGGCATGGATTTGAAATCGCTGACCTCCATTATGGGATCTGGTTTCGCAAAAAGGGGCTGACATGAAAAAACGTGTATTCCTATCCGGCCTGGGCGCGGTGTGTCTTGCAAGCGTCGCCGCGCAAGGCATTGGCTTTGCATCGGAAAATCCACCCGTGATCCTGACCGTCTCTGTGCCTCACGATCAGGATGGCCGCGCCAGGGTCATCCCCCTGAGCGAACAGGATTTACGCGCACTTCCTGCGATTTCCTATAAAACCACCACAATCTGGACAAGCGGCACACAGCAGTTCACCGGCGTGCCGGTTCTGGCCCTGCTTGAGCATTTTGATATTGAGGCAGAAGAACTCGAAATGAAGGCGGTGAATGATTACGCCATCACGCTCTCGGTTGAGGATCTGACCGGGGACACCCCGATTATCGCCTATGAGCGCAACGGAAAGCCGATGAAGCTGCGCGACAACGGGCCTTTGTGGGTGATCTACAATTATGATGCCAACNCCGATTATCGAACCGAGACAATCTATTCACNCAGCATCTGGCAACTCGACCGGATGACCGCGATCCGGTAACACTATNCCTGACACCCGNAAGGGCCCGATACCCGGAGNGGATGATCGCAATGCCTGCCGAAAACGTCCTGAGCTTTGTTTCAAGCCGCCGCGTACAACTCACCGCGCTAAGCGCGGTTGCCGCGCTGTGCCTGATTGCGGCCTCGGTTCTGATCAATGCGGTCTTTGAAAAACTCGATCGATACAGCACCGCAAGTCAGGACGGCGTTTATTGGACGATGTCCCAGATCGAAGTGGATCAACTCAAGCTGATTTCCGAGCTTGACCGCATGGCGATAGCCGAAGACCCCGATTTTGATAGGCTGCGTCAACGCTTTGATTTGTTTTACAGCCGGGTGATGACCCTTAAGAATGCTGCGGTTTATCGCAGTATTCTGGTCGGAACAAATGTCGAGGCGGACGTTCAGGCGCTGTTCGGGCTGTTGGATCAGATGGTGGTGATCATCGACGGCGATGACAGGGGCGTGCTTGAGGCGCGCGGTCACATCCTGTCGCTTGTGACCAGCATGACCACACCGATCCGCGACATCGCGATTGCCGGAATCACCGCCGGTGCGGCGCGCGCCGATGGCGAACGAAACGCCCTNACCCANCAGATCATCACCCTGACCGTNCTGGCGATTTTGATGGTCAGCGCGCTTTTCCTTGCGCTTTTGCTTGTGTGGCGCCTGTATGAGGATTCGCGCAGACAGGCCGAAGAAAGCCGTGCCACCACCAACCGCCTAACGACCATCCTGAACACGTCACAAGACGGCATTCTGGTGGTCGACCCCTCGGGCGAGGTGCAGGATACCAACGGCGCGGCCGATCGTATGTTTGCCCTGCCTCGCACCGACAAATCNGCNGTTCCCATCAGCAATTTTCTGTTTCGCACAGNCCCGGACGGCAGCATGACACCGCTTACCGGCAAGATGCTGATGGCGGAATGCGACCGCGGCTCGAAACGGTTTGACGATCTTGTCGTGCGAAGCCTGGACGGGCGTGAATTTCCGGCGGAAATCTCTGCCGATATTGCCCGGCGCGGTGAAATGTCGGTTTGCATCTGCTTTGTGCGCGATCTGTCCGAGCGGCTTGCCGCCGAGGCCGAAATCGTCTCGGCCCGCGACCGCGCCCTGTCCGGTGAACGGGCCAAGGCGCGCTTTCTTGGCATGATCAGCCATGAAATGCGCACCCCCCTGCACGGTATCCTGGGCGCGCTTGATCTCATGGATGACACAGGGCTCAGCAGCGAGCAGAAACGCTATGCCAGGGTCATGAAATCCTCCGGGCAGATGTTGCTGACGCAGATATCCGATGCCCTTGACATGACCCAGGCCGAGGCGGGCAAGATGGCCCTGCGCATCGCCGCCTTCGATCTTGATGACCTGCTGCGCGAGCTGGTCGAGAACCAACAGGCTCTGGCGCAGGCGCAAAACAACCGGCTTGAGCTTTTGATCGCGACGGGTGGCATTGGCCGTGTCGAGGGCGATCGTGGCCGGATTTATCAGGTGCTGCTCAATCTGGTGTCGAACGCGATCAAGTTTACCCAAAACGGCCGGATCACGATTGAGGCGGCGCGCACCGGGACGTCGCCCAACGGTGTCTCAATCGTCGAATTTCAGGTCAGCGATACCGGTNTCGGCATCAGCGAAGACAACCTGCCCGGCATTTTTGATGATTTTGTGCGTGTCGGCTCTGTCGACAGCACCCAGCCCGAAGGCACCGGCCTTGGGCTTGGGATCGCGCGCCATCTGGTCACCCTGATGGGCGGTGATATAGGCGCCGAAAGTGAGCCGGGCGAAGGCAGCCTGTTCTGGGTCTGTATCCCGCTGCCCGCGCAACAGAGCGCCCCCCCTGCGGCCCCGAGGCCCGATGCCCCCCTCACCGCTGTNGCGCCGCTTGATGTGCTGGTGGTCGAGGACAACGCCAACAACCGCTTGGTGATCGAGACGATGCTGAAGAATGATGGCCACCGCGTCACGCTGGCCTGNGATGGTCTTGATGGCGTGGCGCTTGCGGATCAAAAGNCCTATGACCTGATCCTGATGGACATCAACATGCCGCGCATGGACGGTATTGAGGCCACGCGCCGCATCCGCGCGGGAAATGGCGCCTCNTGCACCACCCGGATCATGGCCCTGACCGCCCATTCCAGTGCCGAAAAGGCGGTGGANTTGCGCGCGGCCGGTATGGACGGTGTGGAAACCAAACCCCTGCGCCGGGCGACCTTGCGCGACCTTCTGGCCGATATTTCGTCACCGGCGCAGCCGGATGACAGGATGATTTGCGTCGACAACAGCCTGCTGTCCCAGCTTGGCAACACCCTGCCCCCGGCCAGCATCATCGGCTTGCTTGATCGGTTCAAAGCCGAGGGCACACAGATCCTTGATCAACTCGACAACCTGCACAGCCTGCCCCCCGAAGAAGTCGCCAACCGTCTGCATAGCTTTGCGGGGTCTGCCGCCACCACGGGCGCCATCGCCTTGCAAGCATTGCTGGAACGCACCGAAACTGCGCTTCGACAGGGCGACCGTGACATGGCCGCGCAGCTTTTGAAGGATTTGCCAAAGCTGTGGGCCGACACCATGACCCATCTTGCGGCGCGCCACCGGGCGGCCTGAGCGACGCCGACCACCCCTTCACAAAGAGTTGCCTTTCGCCAGACTTACTATAGCTTCTTGATCACTTATACTGCGTCAACCACATCCCTGTTCGCAAAGGGCTGTGATTTGGTGAATGGGGTCGCGGAATACATGTCGGTCTGGAAACAACTCTTGCTGCTTTGCCTGCTTGCGGGCACCGCCTATGGCGGGTTTGAGGGCTATAAGATCTACCTCGCCCCCGATGCCGTGGCCGAGGGCCCATCAAACGGTGCGCGCCCGGTGACGGTCGAACTTGCCGTGGCCGAAACCCGGCTTTTGCAGCAGACCATCGAGGCGGTTGGCACCACCCGCGCGCTGCAATCCATCGAGATTGTCCCCGAGGTCGATGGCCGCCTGGTCGAGCTTGCGATCGAGCCGGGCGCAAAGGTGCAACAGGGCGATATTCTGGCGCGGCTTGACGANACCATTCAACGCGCCGATCTGGTCGAGGCCGANGCGATCCTGACCGAGCGGCGCCAGAGCGTCGAGCGCATCCGCCAGCTGCGCCTGACCAATGCCGTCTCGCAGGCCAGCCAGGAAGAGGCGACCGCCCGCCTGGCCGAGGCCACCGCCGAGGTTGAACGCACCCGCCGCCGCCTCGAAGACCGGCTGATCAAGGCGCCCTTTGCCGGTGTTGTCGGTCTGACCAATTACGACGTCGGTGCGCGGGTGTCCGAAGGCCAGGTTCTGACCCGGCTGGATGATCTGAGTGAAATCGAGGTTGAATTCTCGCTGCCGGAAACCGTCTTTGCACAGGTCTCGCGCGGGCAAACCCTAAGCGCGGTCAGCGCCGCCTTTCCGGGCCGCGAATTTACCGGCACGATTGCCGCGGTCGACAACCGGATTGATCCGGTCAGCCGCGCCTTTCGCACCCGCGCCCTTATCCCCAACCCCGACAGCGCCCTGCCTGCGGGCATGTTCCTGTCGCTCAAGCTGATCCTGGCGCAGGCCGAGGCGCTTGTCGTGCCCGAAGAGGCGATCATCTTTCAGGCCGCCGAAACCTATGTTTTCGTCAATGAGAATGGCAAGGCCGCGCGCCGCGTGGTGGAAACCGGGCAGCGGCTCGATGGTGTGATCGCCGTGACCTCGGGCTTGGCCATTGGCGAGGCGGTGATCATTCGCGGGCTGCAACGGGTCCGCCCCGGCAGCGACCTCAAGATCAAGGGCGAGGATAAAGGCGCAACCGCCAAATCCGACGCCGGAACGCCGGAAGAAGCGACATGACCCTCTCGGATATTTCAGTCCGCCGCCCGGTTCTGGCCGCCGTGATCAGCCTGTTGATCGTGATCTTCGGGTTCGCTGCGCTACGCTCGGTGCCGGTGCGTGAATTGCCCGATGTGGACAATGCGGTCGTGACCGTCACAACCACCTATGTCGGCGCCGCGCCCGAGGTGATTGATACCGACCTGACCGAGACCATCGAGGGCGCGATTGCCTCAATCTCGGGCATCCGCTCGATCAGCTCCGAGAGCCGTCAGGGCCGCTCGCGGGTTACCATCGAATTTGACAGCGGCACCGATCTTGACGTCGCCGCCAATGATGTGCGCGACGCGGTGGGCCGCGTGCGCGGCGATATCCCCGAAGAGGCGGACGAACCACAGGTCG
>JGI24724J26744_10000509_pt1 | contig 28526 bp, 28 predicted proteins | sample Cruoilmetagenom7_FD_26744 | JGI IMG/M metagenome (IMG submission 26744) | reverse complement strand
AATTGTATTATGACAATAATCTCACCCAAAAGGAAATTAGCGGACGACTAAAGATATCCCGCCCAAAAGTTTCCCGCCTGCTGAAGCAGGCAAAAGATTTTGGCATTGTTAAAATCACAATAAGCGGAATTCCCGGAATTCACACCGATATCGAAAACGCACTTGAAAATGAATATGGAATTGATGAAGTTTATATTGTGGAAGTCAGCGATCCACAGTCACAGATCGCCGTTTCCACTGAAATTGGTGTTGCTGCTGCTGATTATTTCGTTAGAGCTGTCACTGACCCGAGCATGATCGGTATTTCCTGGGGAACGACACTCCGTGCAATGGCAGACTCCATTCCAAACATGGACTATCGAAAATCGGAATTAATTCAGGTACTCGGCGGTTTAGGGCTGCCCGAATCGGAAGCACACGCCACCTATATCCTCAGGCGTATGGTTGCGCAGATTGGATCCAAATTACATCTTCTCAATTTGCCTGGCATCCTGGATCATGCTTCAATCAAGCAAGCTGTTCTTTCGGAATCATATGTTAAAGAAGTTTATGCTCTTTTCAAAAAACTTGATATTGTCTTTTTAGGTTTGGGAGCTCCAACACCGGAATCAGTGATAATGCGGGACGGCACAATTTTAACTGAAGCAGAGTTAAAAATGCTCCTTGAAAAAGGTGCGGTTGGAGATATTGCCCTGCGGTTCTTAGATAAAGACGGCAACATCGTTCAGTCAGAAATCAACGATCGTGTTATCGGTATCTCTCTTAAAGAATTAAAAAACACCAAACAAGTTATCGGACTTGCGGGGGGACCAGATAAAGTGGGTATTATCCGAGCTGCACTGCGGGGAAAATTTATCAATCACCTGATCACCGACCAACTAACTGGCGAAAAATTACTTATCGATTAGGATAAACAACTTTGAATAATAAACTGGGGTTTTTAAAGAGCGGAATTGCGCAGATCGCGCTCGTTGTAAAAGATCTGGATAAAACAGTTGAAAATTACTGGAAAATCTTTGGGATTGGCCCCTGGCATTTTTACACCTACGAAAAACCCNTTGTAAAGAATATGACCTACATGGGTGAAGACGCAGATTATTCCATGCGGATTGCCCTTTCCTATTTTGGCTCTATGCGAATTGAACTTATCGAGGTCAAAGAAGGAAATTCTATTTATAAGGATTTTGTAGAAGAAAAGGGGTATGGCGTTCAACATCTTGGTATTTTAGTAGAAGATATGCAATCAACCATCCAACAGGCTGAAGAAATGGGGTTTACTATTATTCAGGATGGGAGCGGTTTTGGCCTCAATGGTGATGGGCATTACGCATATTTAGATTCCGAAAAAGATTTTGGGATTACTTTTGAATTAATTGAACGCCCCGATGGAAGAAAAGAACCTGAAAAAATATACCCCCCTGGCATNANACAAGATACAAAAAAGAAATAACTTTTCCGCACCTGATTCTTACGTTTTTAGGTTTTAAGACCGCTTATCAACTGCATCATTATTAATGATTGCCAATTTTGCGCAAAAAATCAGCAATTCAATTTGATTGATCACTTCAAATAAATTTTGCCCCCATGATATCAACCCTTTTTCAAATGAAAACATAAGCCTTTTTAACTTATCAAGAGTTTCAACATGGCCCTCCGACAGCACGATGAACTTATCGAAGATTTTTGAGTTAGGAAGACAAGCTGCATTCTGAAATTCAATTTCATTAAGAAGCAATTCATATATTACCAACGGATGACAAATGACAATAGCGTTTGCTTCAGTATTCTGGTAAATTCTCTTATGCAAAACCAGATCAGCTGATTGCTTTCCTTCTTCCAGTGACCAATTTGAATGGATTGAAAATAAATCTAAATTAATTTGATCCTGAAATTGATCCCAGGTATTATTATTTAAAGCAACAAAATGGTTTACAGACTGCCTTACGCTGATTTCAAATAGATCCCTGATAACATAATCTCTGAATGCGATCGCATTCAGAGATTGTTGAATTTCTTCTTGAATATTTTTTGATATAACTGAATTTATTGTTTTATTATTCCCGATACTCAACGAACTGATCTTGTTAACATATTTAAATAGAAATTTATTAATTTCTTTCATATATCAATTCATGAACCGAAAACCATCTTGTCCTGCTCCCGACGCAGCTTGACAATCAGCTGGTCTTCATTCAATTCGATATCGTCGTAGGAGATTGCTTCTCCTTTTTTCACAGGATTAATCATTTTTCCACCGATGACCAAGCCTAGCGGAACCAAATTTTGTTCTCTGGCAACACTAGCTTTCTCAATCATGCCATAAACAGTAAATCCACCCAGCGTGTCGATTATATCCCCTGGGTTAAGATCTTTCTTTGCCACAGTAATTGTCTCCGCAACTGGAGCACATTTCGTGTTAAGCGTTTCGGCATTATCCAACATCACATGCGCAATTGTAATGGGGGTTTCAAGATTAGCGAGATGGTAAGGGCGGTATAAACACCAAAAATCGCCATGCCCGCTTAAACCGAGATAATTAAGATCTTTCTTGATCTTTGGTTGATCAGTGGTGATGATAACAAAAACACCNGGTGCGGGACCAACCGCATAATCAACCNCGCCTTTATTTTCAAAAATTCCACCTGCTGATTTAGGAACAAACATTTTNGGTAAGTCCTCAACCTTACAATTGGGGCCATACCCACCNCGAATTTCAGGGGCAAAACCTGTTGCATTACCAACAGAAGTCATCTCGACCATAGTTTTNGTTCCATCCACAAAAGAGCAGAGCATTTTGACGCTCATCTTCTTATCGATGGCTCTTTGTTTCAATGTGTCTGGAGTTGCAGATCGGTCAAGGGGGTTATTCTTTCCTTTGCCAATGGCAACAATCTCGAAGCCCAGCGCATCTGCGAAATCATAAATTTCTTTTATCGATCCGGGCTCATCACCTGCTACCAGAGAATACATAGTGCCTTTATCAAGCGCTTTCTTCGTAAGATAATGACCAATAGTAGCATCTGTTTCAACGTTCATATTGATCATTGGTTTTCCAGCTTCAATGGCTTGGCTACAGATTATCGCACCCACGTTTGGAACACCAGTGCTTTCCACAATCGCGTCCAATCCAGGGATATTAACCAGAAACTCAGACGAATGGGTTACCACACGCTGCCCAGATCTAATTAGCTCATCTGCTTTTGCCAAATCTTCTTCCATCCAATGAACGGTTACAGGATCAACACCAGCTTCTTTGTATGCATCCATTGCTTGAGTAGCCAACACATCCGCGACCGCCATCACCTTTAATCCGTGCATTTTTTCAATCTGGGATATAAGCCCTGTGCCCATTTGCCCAGCACCAACTAAGCCTATCCGGAATGATCCTTCTTTGTTCTCTCGTTCTATCAAGCGCTCTTTTAGAGTTGCCATGTTTACCTCGTATTTAATACCTGTTTACACTAATCGCCAGTTATCTTTAGAATCGTTCCAACCTTAATTGGTGGGATCGGTTTACTTTCAACACACACATCACCAGGTAATTCAACTTTATCTTTACCGTTAAATTTGATGATTAAATGACCCAGGTTTCTAAAATTTGAATTTGCCACTTCCCCAATAGCTAGCACTCGGAATTCATGATCGTCAATAAAAACCACATCGCCAGATATCAGATCTTTTTTTAGTTCTCTGCCATCATGGATGATAGAAAATTCCACCAATTCAGGCGGAGCATCTTCACCAAAGAAAACTAAAATTCCAGCGTTGGTAAATTCTTCGACTAACGGGCCTATCTGAGTGACTGTTGCCACATATTTTATCAATCGATTCTCCTTTAATTAATTGCGCAATAATTCCATCAGATGCAATAATGAACCTGAGTGTTAAGTAATTAATTAATTTAATTGTTTCTTAGATCGAGTATCAATGCTCGATGCAATGTTTAACAAAAAAATTCCAAGATCCACTCAAAATTACTTGTCTTTTTCCAGGTCTTCAACTCGTACGCCTGATACAAATAATTCTGGTGTGATGAAGCGAAAAAGCGGTCCTGCTGGCTTGGTAGCATATATATCCACTGTGGGAACTTTCTTCATCGGATAAACACCCACACGCGCAGTGCCACCGCAATCGATCACCGCACAGGCAATCTCATCAAAAGCTACGCCGCTTCGGAAACCATCTTTGGCGGTCCCACCAGTCAAATCTGCGATTTTCTGCGCTACTGGGTGAATACCTCCACCAGTTATTGAAGCAATGATATCGCGGCCGGGTTTTGGTTCGATTGTCAATGGTCCGCCCCATCCGCCTGGCCCTGCTTCAATTACTATTTTCTTATAGTCTGCCATAATTCACTTCCTCCAACATTGTTGATTACCATGATTATATAATTATTTATAATTCCTGTTTGTTTTTTATATAACACATAGGAGCAGCTTACTGTTTCAACTGCCCCTATGCACTAAGAACTATTTATTAACTGTACAATCCGATACTGGCAAAATAAGCCAGNATAACAGAAATAGGTCCAGTAANAAATCGTGAGAACAGAACAGCTGGCACACCAACTTCAACAGTGTCAGGTTCTGCTTCTCCCAATGCCAAACCAACCGGGATAAAGTCGCAACCAACCTGTGGGTTGATGGCAAACAACGCCGGAAGTGCCCATTGGGCAGGAATTGAACCATTGGCAAACTGAGTACCCAGCAGAGTACCAATAATTGAGGCAATCACAGCACCAGGTCCAAGCAGGGGTGAAAGTACTGGCAGGGCAATGACGAGGGATAACACAACCAAGCCCGTTAAGCTGGAAGCCAGGGGGGAAAGGGTGTTTGCGATCCAATCGCCGATACCGGTGGCCAAGATGATACCGATGACCAATGAAATAAAGGCCATGAAGGGCAACACGTTGGTCATAACCTGATCGATTGAGTCACGACCAGCTTGATATAAAGAGCCAACTACTTTACCAACAGAGCGACCCATATTTGCTAAAAACGAATTAATTTTTTCCATTATTTTTCCTCCACCTATTTCGCTTCCTTGGTCTTCCACATGGCGGCTGTGATACGTTCGGTCACAATACCACGCATAAGGATGACAACAAGGCCAATTAACAGATAGCGGATAGCAAGTTCTGCGATATTATAGCCAGCTTGCTCCACACCATTTGCAATACCAGCCCACACGAAAATTTCTCCGGGGTTGATATGCGGGAAAATACCCAATGGCGGGTGTACGTAAGACACCGCCGCATCATAAAATGCTGGTTTATACTTCTCGGGCAAGAATCTTCCCATTGTGTAGGCCATCGGGTTAGTAAGGAAGAAAACCGAAAGGAATGGTAGGACTACATAACGAACTGGGTAGTACAACAAACCCTCTTTTGCGGCTGCCTTTCCGACACCCTCAATTTTTTCTGGGCCAATCATCGCAATCAAAGCATTCACGAAAGTCATCAATACGACTAACAGTGGAACAATGCCGACTACTAGACTGGCGAANACGCTGCCGCCCTGTTGGAACAGGCCAATGAACCATTCAGCAGCTTTTGCAAGAGCTTCCATTATTACGACCTCCTATAAGGTAGTTTTACTTTTATTTTTGCTTTACGTTCATAAAACTGAGTTCTCATATTATTCTTATAAGTACCTCCTCTTCATTTAATAAATATGAACAGTCAAAAATCGCTAGGAGTTATTCTCACCTTTCATCGTTACACTTTTTATCTTATGTTTTTCAATTGTTGAAGTTGCGTCGCCATCCTCTTTATTAAACTCTCTCGCAGCATTTTGAAACGCCTTCATCAATTTCTTTTTCAGGGGAAAAGTTCGAGTCTCATCGAGGAGATCATCAGAATGCAAACCCTCCAAGACTGGTACGGATTTTAATTTTGCAAAGATGGTCATTCCAGTCATTTTTTCTGCGTGCAGGATTTTTTTGTCATCGTCAATGACTAGAACCGCATAGGTTTTACCAGTCCACATCCCCCCCTCCAAACCGATGGAGGTCAAACCGCTCTTACGGATTTCCTTCAAGCGGGTAAAAAAACGTTTGGTTTGCCATCCGGTTAACAAGAGCTGAAATGCCAACCCAAAAGCTAAAGCTAAAATCACAATAGAATAATTAAGCGCCACTAATTAATTTCTCCTTCTCGAAGTATGTTTTTTGTTCGAATTACTTAGAATAAGGTCTTTTCTATATTTATAATTAATGCACATCTGTTCATTATTGAAATATTGTTATTATATTTTATATGATTTTTGTTAGAAAGTCAATATCTTTGCAAATATAGGAACATTGTAAAAACAATCTCAATAACTGGTTTTTTAGAAAAGACCTCAATGCAAATTAAAGGTCAAGCGCTGAAAAAAGTTCAGCATACACGTAAACACTAATCAAGACGATTCGTTACACACCATCAACCCCGCCTTGATAACAAAAAATACCTGGCATTCGTCTCCCTCCCATAAGACAGATTCACTTTCTTATGGAAAACGGTACTAACTTCATTTCGTCCCACAATCTTCCTGTGAAATCACAGAAAGTGATTATTAAATTTTCAGAAATCAAATTAATCAGGAGACCAGGCGAGAATAATCTATTATTGGAATTTAAATACCACTTCGGGCAACAAATTTAAACATAAATCCTGTTTATTCAAATTGTATTCCGAAGCGGTTGAAAGTTTATTTTACTTTGGTTAATGAAGGAAGAATTACAGGTTTAAGCGACTCGCCCGCAGCCTTGTATAATTTGATGGCTTCAGGAACTTGATTCAGACCGTAGCGATGTGTGATCATCGACTCCACATCAAGGCGCCCAGCAGCAATCATATCCAATACTGCCTGGGTTTCAATATGTGTGGTTGAATAGGTGAAGTTCATTTTTATTTCGGAAAACCAAAGTTTATTAGGATTGACTGGCCATTGAATATCTGGATTAAGAGGTGTACCAAAATGGATTGTGGCGCCTTTCTCGCATAATGCAAGACCCTGGTCCCAAACCTTAATGCTTGGTACTGCAACAAATACGGCATCTGCCAAACGGCCATCATTGATGTTTTTTACTTTTTCAATAGGATCCACTTTACCCGGGTTGATTATATGAGTAGCGCCATGCTTCAGACCTTGTTGAAGACGCCATTCATTCAAATCCATTACAATAATTTTACCTGCTGTGGAATGGCGGATGAGCTCAAGATAGCAAATCCCTATTAAACCCATCCCGATTACAACAACTGTATCCCCGTGGTGGATTGGGGTAATTTTTACCCTCTGAACGTACAAGCAATTGGTTCAATCATTGTTCCAACTTCAAACGATACGTTTTCCGGCAGTATGAGAGTGTCAAATCTTGCGTTTTCTTCGGGAACTCGTAAATATTCACACATCGCACCTGGATACAACCGTGATTTTGTAAAGTTTTCACAAAGAAAAGTTACCTCGGTGACATTGGTGGCACGACAAACATCCAACATGGTGATGAATGTAAACACGATCGCCTTCCTTTAATATTGATACACCTTCACCGATTTTTACAATCACCCCGGTGGGCTCATGACCCATCACGCGCGGAGATCGGGGAATCATATAGTATTCGGTAAGTTCACTTCCGCATAAACCGCACGCTTCCATCTTTACCAGCAAATCACCAGCCCCAATTTCTGGCACTGGCCTTTTTTCCAGTCGAACATCTGAATTTTTATAATAAATTACAGCTTTCATCATTTTCGGAATTGAGCTCATATTAATTATCTCCTTATTAATAAAAATATTCGTTAAACACTTTTAATTTTTAAGTGTTATTCGATAGAGCGCCTGTTTACGTACCACCCAAATGGTTAGTCTTCAAGCAACTTATGATTACTGGTAAGATTGTGTTTGTATTTTTTTCGCAGCTCAATCATTTTTTCGATATTAGATTTTGAAAGCTGTTTTTCTCCTCCAAGCTGATTCGTGAAATATTGAATTTCAGCAACCCGCCCAATAACTTCGGTACGGGAAAAAGCCTACCAGACATCATGACCAAAAGTGATTGAACCATGATATGGAAGCATGATCGCATCATGGTCTGGAATAAATTCAACGATTGAATCGCTTAATTCTGTTGTTGTTGGTGTACCATAAGGAGCATTTGGAACCACACCCAGGAAAAGCATTCCTTCAGTGAGCACCTGCGGTCGAAGTGAGAGACCCGCAACAGTCAATGCAACAACGTAAGAAGTGTGCGCGTGAACTACACCACCAACATCCGGGCGACGGCGGTACACCTCCAAGTGCATTGGGAGTTCAGAGGTTGGTTTTAAGTTGCGATTGATATCATTGTGCGGCCCTATCTTTTCCCCGTCCAGGTTTACGACAATAAGTTGGTCTNGGTTGAGGTCAAACTTCATTACCCCACCAGGAGTTAAAAGNACCCTGTCATCACTTAATCGCGCGGAAACATTTCCGGATGGGCCACGAATCAACCCTCTGGAATACATCATAGCGCACATACGACATATATCATCTCGGAGTTGAGCTTCTTTTTTATTAATTGACATTGTTTGCTCCTTTTTCTCAGTCTCATTAAATATTATTTATGTCAAATCTGGCATGATACCTACCTTTACCATCTCTCCGGCTGCCATTTTTAGCAGAGCTTATTCAACTTACTCCAAAGGCATTTCCATCGAGATCAATGATCTGCTATCCACTCTGCCGTTTGTCAACAATTCGAAAGCAATATGAAATTCAGGCATTGCTGACAGCCATGGCCTTGAACCTCAAACGCATGGTCAAGCTGTTATTTAGGGTCAACTTCAAAAACCTTTGCTCGTTATAGCCTAGGGTCAAGTGTGCCTGGTGATAGAAAAACTACCTGAAAAGCAAAAAAGGAGATAAAAAATAATGAGGCCAATAGCATAGAAATCAGGTTAATGAACTATAAAGCAAAAATTCATCCCGAAATGAGTATGTTATTTTCTTCTTTTTTATGGTTTTTCCACACCTTCTATTAAGAATCAGAGTTCATTAAATCTCTTGAGTCCACAGGAAAGATAGCGATTTTTGCAGAGCCAATTCTAATGTTATAATTAAAATAAGGTATTTTTATGCAATGCTACAAGTAATTGGCAATAAACAAAGTATAAGGAGAATATCAATTAATGTCATTCCCTGAAATTTCCCCAGCCGTTAGTGTGGTGCTTTTTTCTATCTGGCTTGTTTTGTTTTTATGGGGCCGCTCACAGTTAAATAATATCAAAAAAGTGACAACTCAACTCGTGATAGAAAATATAGAGGCAGCGAAGAAGAAAAATAAAAATCTCACGCTTGATCAGTATTACGAAATACTATATCCTAAATTTGAAACGTATGTGAGAACCAACACCAAATTTGTCACACATAAGACTGAACTGTTTCCTATGCCGGCCAAACCAGACTATGTAAAAACGCGCATCCACTTCACACCAGAGTGGGTAGGCGCATTCCTAAAACTTAATGGGCACACAATTATCGCGAACAGTCAGCAACAAGAAACCATTAACCACATTGTTAAACTCTCTAATGGAAAAAACCGATAACAAGGACAAACTTTTCAAGTTTTTACCTCCTTATTATCCTGTAAGTTGTTAATTCTAACGAATTTTTCCTCACAAACGTGAACGTTCTTCAATTAATTCCTGTTTTTATTGTTACATTGCCTAAATTATGTTAATATCACATTAAGTGTTGATACTTAGTGCTTATACTTCAGTTGATAATCAGGCAATGGTCCTTCCCCTTTCTCTGGGGAGTGGCTATTGTTTTTTCGAAAAATTTATGGTTTGATTGAAGAAATACCACTTCAATATATTTATTTGAAAGGAGGTATCACACAAAATATACTAAGAACATATCCAAAAATTATTTGAAAATAAAAACACACTAATAATGGAGAAAAAATAATGAATCTTGATACTATTATGCAGGCAGTGAGCGAAGTCTTTGCTACTTTTGGCTCAGCTGTATTTGTGCCTGTAATCATTTATGTGATTAGTTTAGCTCTCGGCGTTGACTCGAAGAAATCATTCTTCTCTGCTGTCTACGCAGGAATTGGTCTTACCGGTTTCGCCTGGTTGATCAATTCATACATACCAATCATTGTCCCTGCTGTTAACGCATTAGTACAAACAACAGGATTTGACCTGCCGATTGTTGACATCGGCTGGCAAGCAACTTCCGTGATCGCCTACGCAACCCGTGCAGGCATGATGTTCCTGGGCTTTGGTTTGCTTTTCCAGGTCATTCTGTTCCTCACCAAATGGACCAATGTTTTTATGCCTGGCGACCTGTGGAATAACTATTCCTACATGTTCTGGGGCTCTTTGGTATACGTTGCCACAAACGACATCTGGCTTGCTATGGCTTGTATGTTTATTCAGGTACTTTACAACGCCATCTTTATTGAAATGAACTCCAAACGTTGGGCAACCTATTATGGGTATCCCAATTGCGTAGTCCCTGCCCCGCACATTTCACCTGGAACACCGTTTGCAGTCGCAGGCAACTGGGTTCTGAACAAGTTGGGTGCTTACAAGATTCGCTGGCGCCCTGAAGATATCCGCAAACGCATTGGTTTCCTCGGTGAACCCATTGTTCTTGGTTTGATCCTTGGTTTGTTGATTGGCATTCTCGGCCACTTGAGTGATATTGGAACCTTAGCAGCTTGGGGCAATATTGCCACCATCGCTATTTCCACCTCAGCTATTATGGCGATCTTCCCACGCGTTGCCAATATTTTTGCCGGCGCTTTCATGCCCATAACTGAAGCTGCCCGCAAACGCAACCTCAAGGGTGCAAAAGTTGGCGACGAAATGTATATCGGCATTAATGATGCCACTGGCTACGGCGAACCCGCCACTCTAATTTCTGGCATTCTGCTGATCCCGATTATGCTTTTACTATGCGTAGTCCTTCCCGGCAATCAGACTCTTATCCTGGTTGACCTAATTGCCATCGCTTTTATTATCCAGCCTATTGTTGCAGCAACCAACGGCAATATTTTCAAGACCGTAATTCTGAGTTCGATTTGGTTCTCAATTGGGTTATATATCTGCACTATCACTGCTCCTTTCTTCACCCAGGTGTATTCCCAATTTGCTGCTGAACCTCTACAGGAAGGAATGATGGTAACCTCTGGTATGATAGCCAATAAGCCAATCATGGGCGGTCTAATTTACCTGCCCATTTTGAACTACAAATGGATTGGTGTCGCTGTTCTGCTTGCTATCTACTTCCCCGTTTATTTCCTGTGGAAGAAAAACAAAGTCAAATTCCAAGACTTTATGGAAACACAAGCTGCATTGGATGTTGTTGAGTAGTAGAATATTCTAGTTACACTTAAAAAATTGGGGCTCATAATTAAAACTATGAGCCCCTTTATATACTGATTTGTAAGGAACTTATTACCCATGGAAAAAGTTATTGTCAGTGAAGAACTGATGGAAATCAATTTAGATGCACCTTCCAAAGAACTAGCAATAAAATTTTTAGCTGACAAGCTAAAAGCATTGGATTATGTGACCGACGATTATTATGAAAATGTAATCAAGCGGGAGAAAAAATTCCCGACAGGTTTGCCCACTGTTATCCCAATTGCATTGTGCCATACAGAACGAGAATTTGTAAATCAAAGTGCACTTGCCGTAGGTACCCTCAAAAATCCAATTGAATTTCGTGATATGGGCGCACCTGACCGTTTTGTAAAAGCAGAGATCATCTTTCTTTTAGCACTTAATGACCCGAAAGATCAGGTAACCTGGCTAAGAAAAATGATGACTGTTTTTAAGAGCAAGGAAGTAATGGGCAAGATCAAGTCTTCTAAAAATAAAAAAGAGTTAACTGATATCATCAAGGAGTTTTTGTTATAACAGCTACTTACGTTAGATCAAGCTTAGGCACTGTTATAATTCAATAATAAATTCAATAATTGGAGAAACTTAAATGGCAAAGAAAAAACTTAATATCCTTACTGTTTGCGGTTCTGGTGTTGTAACCTGTTCAATGTTCGACCAAAGAATTAGGGAGCATTTATCATCTTTGGATGTTGATATAACAATTAATGGCACCCTGCCTCCCTCAGTAGAATCACTTGTGAATCGCGGTGACGTTGACTTTGTAGTCAGTACCACCAAATTACCTGGGAAGATTGATGTACCAGTGATAATGGGTGTGTCGCTGCTTTCTGGTTTTGGCGAAGATGAAACACTTGATGAAATTATGAAGGTCGCTACAGATATTCTGGCAGCAAAATAATCTAAAATTTGAAACACTTAGAAACATCCTTGCCGTACATAGCAAAGATGTTTCTTTAATATAAAAACTGACAATTTAGCACATACCTCTTTTTGAAAGGAAACATATGAGCAGCGAAAAATTACCTTTAAATATATCGAATGCGGATCAGGTAGGAATCGTAGTCGAAGACCTGGATTCCGCTATCGAGCAATTCAGGCTCCTGCTAGGAGTGAGTAATTTTGATGTGGTCGTTTGGCCAAAACCTGGCACTGACCCTGAGTCTACTTATTATGGTAAAAAAGCCCAATTCAAATTACGGATAGCTTTCTCCCAATTGGGTAACCTGCAACTTGAAGTGATACAACCTGTTGAGGGCAAGAGCATTTTTACAGATTTTCTGGAAACACATGGACCCGGTTTGCATCATTTACGCTTCTCCGAAAAGAATTTCGATCAAAAAGTGGATCAACTGCAAAAAGCCGGCATCCAAATGATTTCCAGCGGGCGGGGCGTTCGATCCCCTTCCACATGGGCTTATTTCGACACCACTAAATTTTTGGGTGGGATTTTTATCGAACTAAGAACTGCACTATAAATTCATTTGTGATTGCCTTTTTAAAAGGCAAATTATCTCAATATTCCTATCCAATTTATTTATCTTATCAGGAGTAAATGAATGAAACTCAAAAGCACCAATCAACTAAATGTATCAGGGGACCGTTTCACTGTAACCTATTCCATCTGGGAATGTGAAGCAGAAGCAAGAGAGATCGCCAGCGCTATTTGTGTTGAAGAAACAGCGGAGTTTCCCGAAGTGTTGATCGGCAAAGGCGATATTCGCGATCACGTACTAGGCCAGATAGTAGATTTTAAGCACATTGATAGCGACCATTATCAGATAATGATTAGCTACGCCATTGAGATCACCTCTTTTGAACTTTTACAATTTCTCAATGTGGTGTATGGAAATATCAGCATGATCCCTAATATCAAAGTGGAACGATTTGACCTTCCAGACAGCCTGCTCGAGCATTTTAAAGGTGCGCGTTTTGGCATTAACGGTCTGCGTAAACTGTTGAACATTCCCTCAAGAGCCTTGCTGGCAACTGCCATCAAACCAATGGGACTCTCTAGTAAAGAATTTGCTCAGATGGCTTATGACTGCGCTATTGGTGGAATGGATATTGTCAAAGATGACCATGGGTTGAGCAATCAAACTTTTTCACCATTCAAAGACAGAGTAGCACAATGCGCGGAAGCAGTTCGGAAAGCTAGCCAGAAAAGCGGAAAACCCTGCTTGTATATGGCCAATATCAATGGCCGTGCTGAAGAATTAATTGAAAAAGCCTACTTTGCAAAAGAAGTCGGCGTTGGCGGTTTTATGGTCATCCCGGCTTTGGTCGGGTGGGACATGATGCGTTATTTAGCGGAGGATGAGAATCTAGGATTGCCAATCATTAGTCACCCATCTTTTTTTGGTAATTATTTGACCAACAAACGATCTGGGTTTTCTTTTTTCAGTATGTACGGTCAATTGGTACGTCTAGCCGGGGGTGATTTAACCGTCTTTCCAAATTTCTTAGGTCGTTTCCCGGCAACTAAAGAAAACTGCATTGAAGTAATAAAAGGAACGCAGGTGAAAATGGGACATTTAAAAACGATATTTCCATCTCCTGGCGGAGGAGCAACTCTTGAAAGAATTCCAGAGATGTTGAGTGTATATGGAAGCAATACAGTATATCTGATGGGCGGAGGTTTGCACCATGGCGAATCCCTGGTAAAAAGTTGCCGTGAATTCTGCCAACTGATTGAGTCGTTCTAAAACTCCAAGATGATCTTAGTTTTTTCTTCAGTCCTGAAACAAATATTACCAACACAACGCACCTGCAATTTGAATAAGTTCAGGCACGTGTGAGACAATTGCCCTGGACAAAAAGGAGATCAGGGTCATCCTTGAAGGTGATAAAACCAAAAATAATCTATATAAGGAAGGTGTCGCCTAAACACATTGGTAGCCTTGCAAGCGCTGAGGGAAACGGAGTTGGAGAAAAGCAACCGCAAACCCAAACGGCTGCGAATGGTCAGATAGAACATAGAACTGATAGAGAGGATTTTCATGCATCTGATTCCACAGTTCGCCTCAATTTGGACCACGCATTCGATGCAACACATGCAGAAGAAGAAATGGCACGTTTGATCATCAGTATGCGGTCGATGATTATGAAACCGAAGAAACTAGATTCTGAGGAAGCTCAATATATGAGAAATTATTATCTAAAGAAATCCCGACCAGAAACAAATAGGCGTTTTTTCCGTACGAATTAAATGACAGAGGTAGGTTGGAAAAATAATTCATGGTTGATTCCCAATAAACTCTGGGATATTATAATCATTGGTGGGGGCATCACAGGTGCTGGAATATTATATGAGGCAGCTGCTTCAGGATTTGACGCATTGCTTATTGAGGCAAAAGACTTTAGTTCCGGTACATCAAGTCGGTCAGGCAAGCTTATCCATGGTGGAATTCGGTACATACGGAATAAGCAATACGCTGTTTCCTTCAATTCAGTAAAAGAAAGAGAATCGCTCATCAGAGAAACCAATGGTTTAGTAGAACGATTTCCATTCGTATATCTGTTTTTAGATTCAGACAATGAGCCTCACCTAAAATTAGCTAAGGATATGTTTTTATATGAGCTGTTCGCAGGAAGATTTGGTTTTGAATCCTATTCTCAAAAAAAGATGCTGGCGTCTTTTCCACAGCTTGGCAATACGGGTCAAAGCGGGGGCATTCTATATACAGAGGGAGTGACAGATGATTCTCGTTTAACCTTGAGATTAATCTTTGATGCTGTCAAGCAAGGGGGACATGCGATTAATTACCTGAAAGTGGAGAGCTTGCTTAATAATTCAAAGGGAGTTGTATGTGGGGTTGCAGTGCGCGACCTCTCACCTGAGGGGGAGGGAAAGAGCACTGAAATCAAATCCAAAGTTGTTATAAACGCGACAGGTTTTTTATCTGATGAGATCCGGGCTTATATAGGTGGGAAACCCCGTATACGTAAGCAGCGCGGGAGTCATATAAATTTTCCATGGGAAAAATTACCAATCAACCAAGCCCTGGTTTATTATCATCCCCAAGATAATCGGATCCAGTTTGCACTTCCCTGGGACGGAATTACTATTGTGGGAACGACAGATTTGGATGAAAACCCCAATATTGATTATTTGACTCGAGAGCCCTCTATTAGTAAAGAGGAAATTGATTATCTTATATTTTCTGTGAATCACATTTTTCCTGAAGCTGGACTGAGTGAAAAAGATATTTGCTCAACTTTTTGTGGTATCCGCCCGATCATAAAAAGCAGTTCATCTGATCCATCCAAAGAATCCAGGCGCCACGCAATTTGGGATGAGTCAGGATTGATAACCATTGCTGGCGGCAAACTAACAACTTTCCGCTTGATGGCAGATGAAACTTTGAAACGTGCTCGGATTTATCTAAAAGGGAGAAGCGCGAAGATGGTATCGAAGACTCAATTTGATGTAAATGAAACATGGAAATTTTCCGAGGATATCTTAAATGCGGAAGGAAAAAGAAGATTAATTAGCAGATACGGGAACGATACAATCAAATTATTACAAGGTGCAGATAGCAAAGAAATAAGTCGAATAGAAAATACACCTTACTTATGGGCGGAATTAAAATGGGCTGCAAAAAACGAAAAGGTAATTCACCTGGACGATTTGTTATTAAGGCGTACCAGAATAGGGCTACTATTAAAAAGCGGTGGAAAATATTTAATGAAGCAGATTAGAGATACTGTTGATTCAGAATTGGAATGGGATGAACGCCGTTGGAAGCAGGAAATTGACAACTATAATCTTACTTGGAAAAACTATTATTCTCCAAAAGTTGGGGATTAATTGATAATAGAATAACAAGAAGGTTTTAATCTCAGACCTCAGTCCTCATTTATATTTTCCCTTGATAATTTACTTTTCGATTTTTTAATTTTCCTCCCCCTTAGTTCAATCCCATTATCAAGGAGAACACTCGCTGTCCACTCTTGATTGAAACCAATCTTTTCTCGTAAATAATCTGGTTTTGCAGGCATTAGCCAAAGCCCAGTTTTATGGGGAATGAACCAGGTGGATTCTTTTACAAGGTCGCATAAAGAAGAGTATATCTGTTTATAAAACTCCTTTAGTGTTATTTCCTTGTTTTCTTTTTTCTGAACTCCTGCTTTTTCAACTATCACGGATTGTGATTGTTTTTTATTTTTTTTAAAATTGGGCTCCTCCCAAAACAAGATCAGCCATATCGAAAAAGTAACGAAAGAAACTGTTGGCTTTATATCAAAAAACGGCATTATCTATCCTCTATTAATAATTAGTTTCAAAAACCATACATCACATTACCATGAACTGATTGATTATTTGTAAATTTGAAGTGGTGGGATTAATAAAACCAGCGATAATAAACTTTGGCGACTATCCCTTGACAGGTCTGGAGATCTACCAGACTCGTCTTAGTGGAAATAGGTTCCGCTAAACATTTACGTAATTAACAGAGCAAAGCTTATATTGCTTACCTTTGGTCTTTAGGCTTCTCATAACGTATAATCCCATTGAGATACATGATTAATAATTGAACCTCATGATTGGCAATCAATTTTTTTTAATAACCAGAAGTTCGATATAATCAAGCAACATTTTTTCAAAAGGATTATATTTTTATGGAACCTCTCCATCTTGCACAATTAAAACCACTTGAATTAAAGAAAATCACTTCCAAAAAACCGCTTATCCTGATACCAATTGGTACAACAGAGTGGCACTCGAATCATCTGCCCCTTGGTGTAGACAGCCTGCTGAGCCAGGTCACCTGTGACGATATTTCTGCACGGATCGGCTGTGTGGTCGCCCCTCTTCTTTCATGCGGCATAAGCAAAAACCTGGACCCTGAAAAGGGCTTCTTTNGCACAATGGACACGATCCTTATCGAAACCTTAACAGCTTTATTGGTTGATCTCGGCCAGGGTTATGCCAAGATGGGATTCAAAAAAGCGGTGTTGTTTACCGGGCACGAGGAGGCTGAACATTTTAAAGCAATCCGTTCTGCTATATCCAGATTAAAAACAATTGAAATGATCATGCTTTCCGCATATAGTTTCACAAAAGATAAGATCCAGGAATTAGATACTGTTGATAAGACCTGGCCATATGCTTTAGATCATGCGGCGGAATGGGAAACCTCAATGATGCTTCACTATTATCCCGAATTAGTAGATATGAGCAGCGCACCTGAGATCATCGAGTTAAATATGCCCGGCGTACCAGAATACATCCGCCGGCGCTACCCGCGTCGTGCCAGTCAGAGTTATGGGCAGAAACTTGCAGAGGCGGTAACTTCAGGCGGCGTGAGGATGATCAACCAACTGCTTAATTCCATCAACGATACTTCCTAATCCCTGAGTAATTATTTCCAACCTACATACATTAATAACTAAAAGGATCAGACCGTGAAAAAAATTTTATTCAAAATCCCAAGATTAATGACCGGATATTTCTTATACGCGCTTGGTATTGTAATGACCATTAACGCCAAGCAGGGTCTTGGCCCTTGGGGTGTCTTCCATCAAGGACTGTCTTCTCAATTAAATGTTACCTTTGGTACCGTAGTACAAATAGTCGGTGCAGTGATCATCTTTTTGGATTTCATCCTCGGTGAGAAAATCGGTTGGGGGACCATCGGAAACGTCATCTTTATAGGTATGTTTATTGATCTAATTTCAAAAAACAACCTTGTCCCAGTATTCGAAAACACTTACCTGAGTTACTTGATGATTTTCATCGGCATGTTCTCGATCAGCCTGGCAGCTTATTTCTATATAAGTGCCCAATTAGGGGCTGGTGCCCGGGATGGCTTGATGATCGCATTAACTAAGCGCACTAAAAAACCCGTGGGATTGGTCAGGGGCTTAATAGAAGTCACCGCACTAACCATTGGGTATTTTCTGGGTGGACCGGTGGGTTGGGGGACACTGATCATGTCCTTAATGATAGGGTTCTTTTTTCAAATAACCTTTAGAATGTTTAAATTTGATGTCAATAAAATTGAACACAGATATATCGACCAGGATTTTGCATTTCTTCTTCAGAAGCTAAAGAAATGAATTGGCAAAAAACCATCTATATTTTCAAATTATGTTTTTCTTACCCAACTCAAATTAAAATGAAAACAAGGCAGTTAATATGAGTTAGCCCCTTGTTATACCCTCTGGTTAGACCCTAAAAAAAGTACCTGTGATAAAGAAATTCAACCCGGGAAATTTGAACTCGAGTGTATGCTTATCATCCAACAATAGGGTGGGCATTCAAAGCACCTTTTTTTACCCTGCGATTTCATATATAATCAAAATATAAGCAGTGTTTTATAATACATCAAGGAGGAACAAAATGAGTAATAAACTAAGATTAGCTTGCGCCTGGATGGCAGTTATGATTGTGTTAGTTGCATGTGCGTTGTCAGGAGGCCTGAGTGAACAGGAAAAACTTCAGACCGCAGTCGCGCAGACTATGGAAGCGCTAGTGACCGAAGAGGATGATGAGGATGAGGTAATAATTCCTACGATCACAACTGCTCCTGCGGATATACCAGAAGGTCCACCCACAAAAACACCGGATCCCTGCAACCATGCGAAATTCATAAGCGAAACCGTAGAAGATGGCACAGATTTTGCCCCAAATGAGAACTTCACTAAAACCTGGCGCCTGAAAAATGACGGCACATGCACCTGGAATACCAACTATAAATTGGTATTTGTTGATGGCGACCAACTGTCAGGCCCTGCAAACAAGAACCTTACCCAATCTGTGGCACCCGGAGAACAGGTGGATATCAGCGTGGACCTGAAAGCCCCTGGTTCTGGAGACACTTATAAAGGGTTCTGGAAGGTCGCTGATGATGAAGGGCAGTACTTTGTCCATAACATCTGGGTTGAGATTGATGTGATTGAACCCGCAGCACCTCCTCCTCCTCCTTCAAAACCGGATCTGATAGTAACAGAATTCACTCTCATTCCGGCCACCCCAACATCACACGTTAGTATGCACACACGCGTACAGGTGAAAAATCAGGGAGGCACCAATGCCGGCGCATTCAAGGTGCAGTGGTATGGATTAGACACCTTTACTAATCCAAGCTGCTTTTGGAATGTAGGTGGTCTGGCAGCAGGCGACACTATACTAATAGAATGCGATTTCACGTACAACAGCTGGTATCCGCACAACAAGACAACGATTGTAAATGTTGACGTCAATAACTCAGTGGATGAAAGTAACGAGGGCAACAACTCTGCCACCATCTCTCCATTTGGGGTTGACTCATAGAAAACCAGGGATATCTGTCAGGTAAATTGTAGAAACATCTATTTCTGTTTTCTGCAAACTTATCAACGACCAGCGCTTGCTGAATCATCCTAGATGGCTGGATGAGCAAGCGCTGGATACTATGTCCTCGAAAATTATCAAGATGCCGCAAGCAACCTAAGTAATTTCGAACTCAATGATAATAGTTTGAATCAGTCGGTTTTCACGATTATAAAAACCGACTGATTAAGAATTATCCGCAGTCCGCTCTATCCTGTCTATAGTCTCTATTATGTCCGTTGTTTCCACCCTATTTCATTTCGGTTGCACCATTTACATAAGAAGGAAAAGCAACTTTACACATTGCTGAATGTGGTCCATTTGATGTCAGGTTTGGAAAATTCAATTTCATACAGCAGATCCCCTGTCAGGTTACAAGCAGGGCTGATCAAAACTAAAATTATTACGATCAGGGTGAGCTTTTTCATCTAGAGACTTCTACTCCCAGATAAATTTCTAATTCATTATTATTCAAATATAGCATAGACCTTACAGGAAATATTGTCCCTCTAAACCTATTTAATTATCCTTCTCTGGGAAACAGAACCCTAAAACCAATGGACTAAAAGTACAAAAATCAAAAATAAACAATATTCTAGTAAAGAAAAAATCTTGCTTTTTATAATTCCTCTCCTCCTAATTAAAAAAAGCGCTCCTGTTGTCAAGAGCGCTTCTTATTATTTATATTTGATCTTGTATGCTAAACTCTAGCCCGTTCAATGGTTACGTTCTGGTGTTCACGGAAATTATAAGATCCCGTTTGCCCCAAAACACGCGATACATAATCTTCCGGCACGTCCACCAGTGTATGCTGATCACGAATTGTGATTTTCCCAATCACATAACCAGGAATATCAGCGCGGGAGGCAATTGCCCCGACCACTTCGCTGGGGCTGACACCATGCACACGGCCGTGGCTTAGATCCAGGCGCACCATCCCTTTTTCATGCGAAACAGATGATCTGCTATTTCCACCGCGGCGCTGTACTTGTTTGCGGTAGTTCTTGCCCTTCCCCTTACCAGCGGAGGATCTTCTTTTATCATGCCTGCTTTTACGTTTTTCAAAGCGAACTTCACCAATTTTCTCGATCGGACGCTGTTTCTCTTCTACCCGTGCCAACTTTAAAGCAGCCGCTGCAATCTTCATCGGATCATGTCCAGCCGCTATATACTTTCCTACAATCTCTTCTTCGCGTCTGCAGCGGTCTCGTTCTAACCAAATTTCCATTTTCTTAACTAGCTTTTGCTCACGGCGTTCGTTAATATCTTCTTCAGTCGGTAATACGCCCACTGGAATTTTCTGTTTGGCATAGCCTTCAATTCTGTTCAGGTGGCGCCTTTCGCCCGGGGTAACCAGTGAAATCGCAATTCCCTCTTTACCTGCGCGCGCCGTTCGACCAATCCGGTGAACATATGCTTCCGGGTCATTGGGAATGTCATAATTGAACACATGCGAAATGTCATCAATATCCAGGCCGCGAGCCGCCACATCAGTAGCGACTAAAACTTTTATTTGGCCAGTACGAAAACGATTCAAAACCCGAATGCGGGCATCTTGTTCTAAATCGCCGTTCAACGCCTCAGCTGGATAACCACGCTGAATCAACGCGTTCGCTAAGTTGCCAGAACCTGCACGTGTGCGGGTAAAGACCAGGGTCGCACCAACTTCCTCGTATTCAAAGAGGCGGGTGAGTGCAGCCAGCTTATCTTTTTCAGATAATAGATAATAACGCTGCTCGATTGTCGCTACAGTTAAATTTTTACGATCGATCGTGATAGATTGAGGATCAATCATATACCTGTCCGCTAAGCGGCGAATTGTCTTTGGAATTGTTGCAGAGAACAAAGTAGTTTGGCGTTTAGCAGGAGTTTCACCCAGAATATTTTCAATATCCTCAATAAAACCCATGCTGAGCATTTCATCTGCTTCATCTAATATCACAGTGCGTACATTGCTCAAGTCAATGTTTTTTTGGCGCATCAGGTCTTGGAGGCGTCCGGGAGTTCCCACGATCACATCCACACCTTTTTTAAGGCGGCGTTTGGAAGTTCCGTAACTCTGTCCNCCATAAACTGCCATNACCTCCACTTGAAGGTTGCGTCCATATTGGTTAATNGCCTTCGCCACTTGAATAGCCAATTCACGGGTGGGTGCTAAGACNAGGGCTTGCACATTGCGTACACTACCGCCATAGATCAAATCCTGCAANATCGGCAGCGCAAAAGCAGCTGTTTTTCCAGATCCGGTTTGGGATTGGGCGATCACATCTTTTCCATCCAGCATCAGTGGGATCACCTTTGCCTGGACATCTGAAGGTGTGGTGTAGCCAAGTTCAGTTACTGTCTGAACCAATTTAGGGTCCAGATTTAATTGCGAAAACTCAATTGTCATTATATTCTCCTGTTGCGTTTTGATAACTCCTAAAGCGCCACAACCCTTTTCAATTGATCGCAGTCCTCGCGAAATACGTCTTGGTTCAACCAACCCCTTTTCCCTACCCCCCTCCGGGCAAGAAAAATGCCCGTCCATAAATTGACGAGCAATCATTTGGAATTTTCAAAACAACTCTTATTTTATTATTTTTTGGCTATTTCCCAGCCAACCGAACGATTATACCATAACTAAGCACCTAATTTTAAAATCTGAGAAGCGCTGCTTCTAATAATAATGCAACCGCAGTTATATTTCCTTCACCTTACACATTTTTTCGATTCTGGAAATTCACGCCACACATGTTTGCAAAAGGAATGCTTGATAAAGTCTCATTTACACTTTTGGATGAGGTTTGATCAATAATGAATACAATTACCCTTGAAAATCAAGGTAATTATATTCCTAAAATATATTTAAGTTGTCTTTCGAAGTAGAGATATCCCTAAAAACACTCCCAACATTCCCATCATCAGCCAACCGAACCAATCCCCCCAGCGAGTGTAGAGAGTGCTTCCTGAAATTGTAAACACTTCCCCAACGATGACGCCGCGCTTGTTGATCTCACCTTCAGCTACAATACGCCCATAGGGGTCGATGACCATTGATAGACCATTGGTTGTTCCAAGTCCCATCGCAACGCGATTCTCTGCCGCCCGGAAAACGCCATCCGAGGCATGGAAGGGCGGAAAGGTTGGCGAGCCATTGAAATCGTCATCGACAGTCATCAGTACAATATCTGCACCGCTGCGCGCCAGTTCGCGGGTGATGCCCAGCCGATGCCGATCCCAGCAAACTCCCAGACCTACATTCCCATTGGGCGTCTCGAAAACCGGGAAATCATGCGGTCCAGGAACAAATCCGGCATTTTCCTCACCATCAGTGGTGTTGATCTTTGCCCTGCGACCTGCTTCGTCCCCGGCAGGGCTGACCATCAAAGCAGTATCATGCATGCCTGTNTCTGCNTNCCAAACCACATCAGCAACAATATAACTCNCGGTTTCTGAAGACAGGCTCTTAAGTTGGTCCATGAATTGTGAGTCATCAGCATCTGCGAACTCGTTTTCAGACCAGACAACAAAGTCCGGTTCCTGGTCGGCTATCTGTCTGGTTAGCGCTGCATCAAGGTCAAAAATTGCCTGTGATGTTTCCGAAAAATTGGCGCTGGTGCCAAATTTTTCTTTGGAGAATTCACTGGTGGTTAAAATTTTCGGATCTTGATTAACCATATCGGTCAGCGCAGCGATAGTAAAGGAGTTGGATGGTACAGCAGGTATCATCAGCGCGCCCCAAACCAGTATAGCGGCAACAAAAATTAACGCGATCACATTTGCCCGTTTGCTAATCTCCAAANTTGAAAATTTACCGACTTTCAATAACAGNAGCGCTATCGCCACATTCGCCAGCATCACCAGGAANCTTAACCCAGGGAAACCGGTCAAACTTAAAACCTGTAATGCGGGCGGGGATCGCCACATGCTCTTCGCCAGCAGCACAAACCACCAATTTTCCACAACAGGAGCGATGAATTTCACAAACTCTACGGCGGACCAGGCCACCGGCATGGCCAGCAGTTTAAGCGCGCCGGGTAAACGTGTTTGCAGCCACGCTCCAACTTGGATGATCCCAGCGTAAAACGTTCCCACCGCAATGATAAGAAAAAAACCGAGCGCCGGAGAAAAGATATTCGGATACCAGTTATGAACAGCGATGGAAAAAACCAAACCAAAAGGCAAGGCCAGAATGTAATGCTTTTTGGCTGGTGTAGTTGTTACTACCAGCAGCAGCGGTACCAATGCCAGCCAGCCCAACAAGCCCACATCGAAACCAGGCATGGTTGCGGAAAGTAGCAAACCAGAAACCACCGATAATCCTATCCCAGCCCAGAAGCGCAATCGTCCCATTGTGGCTTCATAATCATCAACTCGCAATTGGGTGGCACGCTTCTGATACACCGAGGTGAAGATGAAAGCAGGCACTAATAATAAGTAACGGAGGACAGTGAAAATCAGCCTCTGTTCTGGGAGCAGAATGGTGACCACACCTATTAATGATGCAATCAGGAATTGCCAACCCCACATCAGGCTGATAACTGCGTTGGGGTAAATGAACATGCTGTTACGCCACAAAGCTTTTTTAAACCCCCATTTGGAGTACTCCGCGGAAAGTGGGTTTTTAGAAAACAGCAAACTCCCCAACCACACACTGCCCATTACCACACTGCTGATAATTGATCCCCATTTAGAAAAGCCGATGTCACCGGTCAGTGTAAGCACACTGGCTAAGGTAAAGAAACCCAGCCCGCCCAATTCGAGCCAGGTAGGATCCTGGGAACTGGAAAATTGAGAACCAGTAACAAACCGGTAGCCAACAATCAGAATTGAAAGCAACAGCGGCAGCCCAACGCTAATCCAGCGGCTCACACCGGGGAGGTTAAACGTAATCCAGTGCAAGATCCAGGGTATAAAAGCCACAGTCATCCAGGCCATACCCGGCAGCCGTATTGGCCCATCCGGGCGTTGGCTGGTGGGCGCTTCAAAATCGGCATCTGCAGTGCTCTTGAATAAACTGTCCATTCTGACCAGCAAACTTAGATCACCACTGGCAGTGTATAAGCCCTCCATGAGCGCATCTTGACCGGAGAGTTCCCCGCGGCTGATCTTCAGCCATATATCTGAAGGGGTATCAATCGTAAGTGTAGGCTCATCTGCCGGGCCGATATGGAAGGTGCATTCACCTTTGACGATGTGCAGATGGTAGACACCGGAGCCGGTGCCTTTTACATCGAATTGAATAGTTGCCGTAAGATCTCCCGCGGCTTCGGCGCTGAAAGTGAGCGGCATACCTTCGATAGTTTGACGTATATTAAGATTTGTTAGTGCCATATTTTTATCCTTTTGTTTTATAGCCAGGTTCCAATCCGCCGGGCAGCGGTTAAACTGGCCCAGGCTGTCGCTGCAATAAGCTTGTCATCTCCCGGCTGTTGTGTACGGAATGCAGCGATGATATTATTATTAATTTGATAAGGTGCCAACGCAGTCAGCAGAGCCAAGCGTGCGGCAGGTTTTTCCGATTCATCAAGACCGTCAACAACTTTCTCTACCCAATTTCTGCTCAACCCAGGATCCTTGCCATTCCAGGTTGTGATATGCTCCCGAACTACGGCGCATACATTGGCAGGCAGTACATCCTGCCCGGCTGTCTCAACAACAGCAGTCCAGCGGGCAAAAGCACTTGCAATCACCGGGGATGCCGCAGCCCAACTCAGATCGTTGGGAAGCTCTGCTTCAGGCAGCAGCGCCAGGGATAATCCGGCGGTTTTTTGTCGCCGCACAGCGAGGGAAAAGTACCATCCTGCCATCCGTTTAAGCGTCCCCTTCAGCCAGCCGCGATTAGAAGGAAGGGGTGTTTCATCCAGAAATATTTGCGCCATGCGGTTGATATAGTGGAAAACTACAGCCGTTCCGATAATCTCCGGGGTTTCTGACCTGGAAAAAGGGGGTTTTTTCAGAAGTGGATCGTTAGGAGAGCGGGTAGCTTTGGCCCATGCAACAATCTGCTCAATCGCGGGATCTTGAAATTCGATACCTTTTACTTGTCCGATCGCCGTGGCAGCACTATGAGCCGAGGTCGCATGGAGCATCATCGTGTGGGCATCAACGCAATATGGGCATTGGTTAAGTGTAGACACAGCCACAGCGACCGCTTCTTTTATCTCTCGACGAACAATTCCAACCAGCTCAGTCTCACGGGTTGCCATCCAAATTCCGGCCATCAGCCGCGGTGCGGGAGCATGCAGGGTAAATGGTTCTACCAGTGCGCCAAAGTCACGTTTGATCTGGGGATACGCCTGGGCAAGCAAGTCGTTTTCGGAAGGTGCGGATACAGGTTGAATGTGTTTTATCATGATTTTAGGCAATGTTAGCTAATATTTCCTAAGCAGTTTCTTGCACCTCTTTATAAATCGACCCAGATACAGCTCGCCGGGCCATAAATTTCATAGCGAAAGAATTTGCATAATTTTGCGCATCAACCACAGTGTCCCATTTATAAACACCCTGAAATTCGCCTGTGGTTTGATTGAACATCCACAACTTCGAGCGAAATCCGGGTAGCCCTACGAAAAAGGGAATTGGCAGGACGGAAAAACACTTGTTTTGCTCCGAGGTCATATTGGCAATGCGGAAACGCACGCGAAAGAGCGCTTCTGGTTTTCCCTGCTGACCATTGGGCGGGTCGACGATCACCTGCCTGAAAATCGAGAATACCTGATCATCTCCAAGCTTGAAGGTTTCACCGATACGCTCTCTGGGGAAATGCAGCCGCCCGGTTATTAAATACCAATGCGTTTTCAAGAAGGACAAAAATGGGGTCATTTGAAAAGTTGGTTCAGCTTCATTAACAAACTGAAATCACCTTCAACAGTGTATTTTTGCTGCATAAAGGCCATCTGCCCATCCAATTCCCCTCGGCTGACTGCCAGCCAGACTTCTGAGGGAGTATGGATAGTCAACTTGGGGGACGTGGATTCGCCCTCGTGGAAAGTGCAGTTTCCCGCATCAATACTCAGGTAGTAGGTGCCGGGTTCGTCGCCGCTGACATCGAACTGGATGTCAGCGGTGAGGTCACCCGCGGCATCCACGTTGAAGACCGTTGGCATTCCAGCAATTGTGTCATGGCAGTTAAGTTGACTCATATTCATTGGTTCATCCTCCTTTAGGGGAATGGATTTGGTAGTTGGAGATTTGGAAACCGGTGAAGGTGGCAGGGTTGTCGGTTTGAACAGGTCGCCTATTTTCATCATGATATTCATGTCACCGGTGGCGCGATATTGGCCCTTCATAAAAGCTTGCTGTCCGTCGATTTCACCTTTAGAAATTGCCAGCCAGGTTTCGGCGGGAGCATTGATGGTCAGATCAGCGTTGACAAAAGGTCCTCGATGCGAAGTGCATTCGCCATTTTGGATACGCAGGTGGTACATACCGCCACCCACACCACCAAGCACAAATTGGATCGCGGCATTCAGATCACCGGCTGCCTCAGGATTGAAGGCCATAGGCATACCTATCATGATCATATCCANTTCGGGGTTGACGCGCCCGCTATCCCCGGGTTGTGGATACTCGAAAATCTGAGGGAATTTCTCTAACAGGTTCATCGAACCATTTGCCCCGAATTTACCGTCTGTAAAGGCTGCTTCGGCATCCAACAAACCCATGCCAATATCTTGCCAAATTTCATGTGGTGTAGTGATGGTTAAGGTAGGCAACGCGGTGCGCCCCTGGTGAACACTGCAAGTTCCATTGTTTATGCATATGTACCATTCGCTGGGGCCAGGATCAAAATTTACCCCGTTGGGTGGAACAAAACTGTATTGAATAGTCGCCCGCAGATCAGGGATCACCTGGGGGTTAAACATGCCAGCCAGGTAATTAAGCATGTGCTCATTGGAAACAAAATAACGACCATCGATTTGCACCATATTTTCTGGCTCATTTATACTGCCCGGAACGAAGGAAATGCTATCCAGGTCAGCAGCAAAAATCGGGACGGTGTGGCGTTTCTCCTCGGGAACTTTAAAACGGTCCATTTGCTGTTCCCAGTAGGCGCCTCCCATATCATAGAAAGCCTGTTTACCTCCAGGGAATAAATCTTTGCGCAATTCGACTTGAGATTCATCGGAAATGCTCCCCTCACAGATGATACTCTCACCCGCCTGACGAAGCAGATCGTAATAATGCGTAAATAAACCCTGCAACGAGCGCCGGCTGAGAGGCTCAGCTCCTGGGCGTAAAATTTCACCCAGGTATTCAAAACGCTCCATACTTGCCATGTGTTTGAAAGTGGCAACAAGCGATTCAAAGTGATCGAATTCCGGAAAACCGCAGGGAGAAACCAACATGATTTTATTTGGTTTGTGAAAACGTTCAGGGTGAAAGGTTACATCTGGAATGTCGGGGTGTGGGATTAACCAGGGTTCGATACGCGGCAAGGTGCGATCGATAAAGGTTTTCAAAATACCGCTCATGCTGAAGTGATAGAGCGGCGTACCGAAAATAACAAGATCGGCAGTGTTATAACTTTCCAGCGCCGAGGCCATGCCATCTTTGCCTTTGTGGATACACTCACCGGGCGTACGCACCCAGCAGGTGTAACAGCCAGTGCATGCTCTAAGATCAAGCTTGCGAATGTGGATTATTTCTGTCTCCGCGCCAGCCGTCTCCATACCTTCCAGCAAGGGTTTAAGCATGTTATATGTGCTACTGGCTCTCATTCTTGGAGAGCCGTTAAGAGCGAGAACTTTCATTGGGAAACCTCCAAATTCATTCCAAAATACATCTTTGTGATCATCAACTTCTGTTCGTTATAGGGATACCACCACATTTGTTCCTGTGAATCAG